>Ga0302325_10018501_pt1 | contig 14682 bp, 16 predicted proteins | sample Palsa_T0_2_FD_201948 | JGI IMG/M metagenome (GOLD analysis project Ga0302325, IMG submission 201948) | Peat permafrost microbial communities from Stordalen Mire near Abisko, Sweden - Palsa_T0_2 | ecosystem: Environmental > Terrestrial > Soil > Palsa > Peat permafrost | place: Sweden: Abisko... | reverse complement strand
ATCGCTCTTGTATTCCTGAAAAACTCCGGCCACGATGGTGCCGGGAAAGCTTGGCTTGTCGGATACAAAGGTAAAAGTCTTGGTCGGCAGCACACTGGCCTTAGGCTTATTCGAAGCGGGAGTGTCCGCGACCGTAGACTTGCCGCTGCCGACCACGAGCATGTGCGGGGGCACGGTTACGCTAATCGTTGAGGTGAAGCGGTTGAGGCCGTAACCGCTAACCGGAAACCAGCGTCCGGAATAGAACAAATAGCTGGTATCGTCGCCGATGTAGGCCAGCTTAAGGCCCGGAACAGGGCTATTGTCGGCGTTCTCCAGCTGTCCCTCATATTCGAAGGTCAGAGTAGTCGAGGCGCCTTTCGACAAGCCTGCCGGCAGTGGAACCCGAACCGTCGAATCCTGAGTGACTCGCTCGGCCGACAGCGCCTGCCCTTTTTCGTCGAGAACCCGGGTGACCCTTAAATCATTGTGCAACTCAAAGACGGCGACCGCGAGATCCTGCGTGGCCGTGAATCTGACTTTCGCGCGAGCTGTGATCTGGTGGAGATGCGGGTCGAGCTCAGCCTCGATCTGGTAGTTGTCCACGCGCAGGCGCGCTTTTTCCGCGGCCCAGGATGAAGACGGGATCGCAACCGCGACCACCAGCGTTAGGGTCAGAGAACTGCTAAGGACGCTCAGAGCGCGCCGCGGGCGAATCCACATTCAGGAGAGTCTCCAGGAAATGATAACCCATTTCCTATGATGAAGATTCTCACGCAAAAGATGCTGGGAGCACAAGGCTTAGCCGCCGTATGTCAAGATTGTGTCATCCAGAGATTCGTGCCGTTGCCCCAATTTCTTGTCATCCCGAGCGATAGCCTTGTCATTCCGAACAAAGGACGCTATGTAGTACGCCTTGTCATTCCTCGCAAAGCGAGGAACCTGGGTTTCTGCTAGCGCAGGCAATAACCCAGGTCCCTCGCTACCGCTCGGGATGACAATCAGCAGAGAACCAGGCCTTCGAGAGCATAGAAAGAATAATCTCCGCAGCACGGTCAGCGGGGTGCTGCAGCGCCCCCGAATCCCGGGTCGGAGCGTGCAGACGGGCTTTCACCCGCGCCAGACCTGCCAGCATACGTTCGCGAGCGGGACCATCGGGAAGGATCTCCTTTACTCGGGTCACTACCTTTTCAGCCGTGAAATCGTGCTGCACGAGCTCCGGCACAACTTCGTCCCCGGCAATAAGGTTGACCATGGCAAATCGTGGCACCTTCACCCGGGGCTTGCCCAGCGCATACGTGAGCGCCGAGACCCGGTAAACCATCACGAACGGCACGTTCATCATCGCGGCCTCGACCGTCGCCGTCCCGCTGGCCACGATCCCCGCGCGCGAGTGCCAGAGCGCAGGCAGGGCGTCGGGCACAAGCGTGATTTTCCGTGGCCCGACGAGGCTTAGCACAAAGCTACGGTCGAGCGTGGCCGCCACCGGAAGCAGAAACTCATACGCCGAGCCCAGCAGCGCCGCCGACTCCAGAATTGTCGGCAGGTTCATGCGGACTTCCTTGACCCGGCTGCCGGGCATCAAGGTGATCCATTGTTTCGCCGAGTCCAGCTGAAATTGCGCCGCATAGTCGCCGCGCTCGATCACCGGATGTGGCAGTTCCGCCAGAGGATGCCCCACGAACGTCGCGTCCACGCCGCGCTCACGATAAAACTGTTCTTCGAATGGAAAGATGACCAGCGCCTTGTCGATGTAGTCCCGCAGCAGCCGCACGCGCCCCTGCCGCCAAGCCCAGAACTGCGGCGCGACGTAATAAACAGTTGGAATCCCGCGCCTCCTCATCTGCCGCGCCACCCGCCAGTTGAACGCCGGAGAGTCAATGACGATAGTGAGGTCAGGCTTGCGCCGGTCGGCTTCCGCGATCAGGCGACGATAAAGCGCGAAAATTTTCGGCAGATGGCTAAGAATCTCCGTGATGCCGACGACCGAAAGATCCTTCGCATCGACGACGGTGTCGCACCCCGCAGCCCGCATGCGCTCCCCGCCCACACCGAAGAATTCAAGTGACTGATTACGGCGCCGCAACGCCTCGATGAGCTGCGCCCCATACATTTCCCCCGAAGCTTCGCCGGCTGAGATGAGAATTCGCAAGACAGCATTGTAAAGAACTCGTGGCGACTCGTGCTTTCACGGCGATACTGCAAGCTCCGCCCGCCGCATCGCCCTGAAATGAGCGTGTTAAAATAAGCAGCAGTCGTAATTAGAAGCAACGAGGAAGTGAACCGATGCCACGCCCCGTTAAACTCGATTTCAAGCCGCTTACTCTCGGGGAGACTGCCAAGCGCCTGGGAGTGCCGCCTGCAAGAGCCCGCAAAATTCTGGCCATGGTGGGCGTCGATCTTAATGGACGGGCCACCAGCGCCGGTCTGACCCGGAAAGCCCGAACCACCAAGGCCTCCTCTCGCAGGGCTAAGACCACGGCCCGATAAAACGTTCAGCAATAGTGTTTCAGGCAAAGCTGACAGCGCATTTTCTGCGCCTGAGGACTAGCCATGACGAAAGCCAAAGACTCCGTCTTCCTGAACATCCCGTACGATCCGCAATTTACCCGGCAATATCTCGCATACATCACCGCCGTGAGCGCATTGTCGCTGGTGCCCGAAGCCACACTCGGAATCGCGGGCAACCGGCGGCTCGACCGGATTGCCAGCCTCATTGAGCGCTGCGCGTTTTCGATTCACGATCTTTCCCGCGTGCAACTCGATCGCCACGCGCCGCGCACGCCCCGCTTCAACATGCCGTTCGAACTGGGCCTGGCAGTAGCCTGGGCGCAGGCGCATCCCCAGCACAAATGGTTCGTTTTCGAGTCTGTGAGGCGTCGCCTGAACAAATCCTTGAGCGATCTGGATGGAACCGACCCTTACATCCACTCCGGCACCGTGCGCGGCATCATGCGCGAAGTCTGCAACGCGTTCGTCAGTTCGGTAAAGCAGCCAACGGTCCCGCAAATGATGAAGATGTACCGCGAACTGCGCCGCGACTCACCACGAATCCTGAAGAACGCCGGCGGACATTCCATGTTCACCGCAAGGGTGTTCTCGGATCTGTCCCTAGCGGCAGCGGCCCTGCGCAGCAAGTATCTGGGATCAGACTGAAAAAGCTTTATGTAGAGAGAGAACCTCGTGTTGATCGTTAGAACTCACCGTTGTTCGGCGTCGCGCAACCGCCCCATCATGATTTCCCTTACCCGCTCCGACGTGATTCCCTTGTGGTATTCCTGGGAAAGAGGATGGTCGGTTAATTCCAACTCGAAATGCGGGCGTTGCCGGGGTTTCTGGATATGAACGTACATTTTCAGATTCGTCGTGTCCGGGTATTCGGGAATCCGGGTGCTCAGCCAGGAAAACATGGGCGGAAGATCGATGCGCTGCTGATCATCATTCCTTTTCAGCACGTCAAAATTCCCGCGACTAAGTGAGCCCCATACACCCCAACGAAACGTCTCGGCAGAGCCGACGATTGGCAAATGGATGGTCCCGCGCACGAAAAAGTCGTGATCGTCGATTGCGCAATAGTCTTCATCCAAGAATGTCTTGCGCTCCTTACTCCAACTGGGCATTAAGCTTGCGACGCGACTTGCCTCTGTGTGTTCCTCAAGCCAGTAGCGGGGTGAATCGTAGCCAAAGTCTAGGCAAGGCCCGGTGTGCCACTCCTCACAGTTACCGCACTTCCATCGGAGATCCGCCAGATCATCAAGTGTGACGGATGTGGTCGTGTTCCGGATACGCGCACGATCGTAACATCCGGAGCAAACCAGAGAAATCTTAACCAGCCTTTCGGCTTCTTCGTTCCAGCCGTTATGGGCTGCTCGTATAAGTTCGCAATTGTCACACCAGGCATCGGGAAACGGATGGTCAGAGTCTGGCTCGTCACTATTGAATCCGAGGCCTGCAGTTTCTCCTAGCAGATGGGCACAGACATATGTACGCTCGCGTTCGCCATGGGTTGAACACTGGATCTTGTCAGCCATCAGAAATACCGTCCTCGTGGGCGGAGGGGCTAGTCGTCCCCTCGTGCAGCGACTTCCGGCTGTTGAAATTCCGGCCCGTTTGCTGGCACCCGCCCCGCGCTGATCTCCTGATCTTTGTACTGCAGCTGATACAGCTTAAAGTAAATCCCGCGGTTGGCCAGCAATTCCTGATGCGTGCCCATTTCGCGGACCTGGCCCTTGTGCATGACGATGATCTTGTCGGCACGCTGCACCGTCGATAGCCGGTGCGCGATGATCAGCGACGTGCGGCCTTCGACCATGCGGGCGAGCGCGTCGCGCACTTTGAATTCGGTTTCGGTATCCACGCTCGACGTAGCCTCGTCGAGAATCAGAATCTTTGGCTCATGCGCGAGTGCCCGCGCGAAAGAAATGAGTTGCTTCTGCCCGGTCGAAAGCGTCGATCCACGTTCGCGCACTTCTTCGTCGAATCCCTTGGTCAAAGCGCGGACGAAGTCGCCGAGATTCACATCTTCGGCGGCCTTGGCGACCTGCGCGTCCTGAATGCGATCGGTCCCGAGGCGGATGTTGCCGCCGATCGTTCCGCTAAACAAAAACGGGTCCTGCAGCACGACGCCGAAGCGGCTGCGCAGGTCAGCGAGATCCATTTCTCTCACGTCGACGCCGTCGATGCGCACCGTGCCCTTCTGCACGTCGTAGAAGCGCAGCAGCAGAGAGATGAGCGTGGTCTTGCCGGCGCCGGTGTGGCCGACGATGGCGACGGTTTCCCCGGGTTCAATGGCGAAGGTGACGTCGCGGAGAACCCAGTCGGGTGTCCTTTCCGGTTCCTTGTTGCTGGCCGACAAAAGGCGACCCGAGCTTTGCTCAGCCGGACGGCTGGGGCCGGCCGTCCCCACATGGGGCGCGGTCGCGCCTGCATCGCCGTTCCCGATCGGCACGTCCCTATACGCGAACCAGACATGGTCAAACTCGACGCGTCCCGGGCCTTCTGGCTTCTTCGTCACCGCCGGCGAAACAATGTCCACCGGCGTATCCAGGAGCTTGAAAATGCGCTCACTGGCCGCCATCGCCGACTGCAGAGTGTTGTACTTCTCACTGAAGTCCATGATGGGACGGAAGAAACGCTGCGCATACTGCGTGAAGGCGATCAGCACGCCCAGCGAGGCCGCGGTTGCGACTACGTTGCTGCTGGCTACGACTTTGCGCATTACATCCTGGCCGCCGAACCAGATGACGCAGGCAATCGCAACCGTCGAAAGAAAGTCAACCGCGGGATAGTAAAGCGCATAGGCCAGGATCGCGTCCTTGTAAGCGTCCATGTGGCTGCGGTTGATCTCCGAGAAACGGTGGTAAGCCTTGCGCTCGCGGTTGAAGAGCTGCAGCACAACCATGCCGCTGACGTGCTCCTGCAAATAAGAGTTGATGCGGGCGATTGCGGTGCGAATGCGCCGGTAAGAATCGCGCACCTTGTCGCGAAAAACTTTCGTCGCCACCACAATGAAAGGCAGCACCGCGAACGTGATCAGCGCCAGCTTCCAGTTCATCCACAGCATGACGCCCACAATTCCGGCCAGTACGAACACGTCCTCGAAGATGGCGTCCAGGCCCGAGGTGAACATCTCGTTCAACGCGTCGACATCAGTTGTCACCCGCGTGACCAGGCGGCCGACGGGATTCTTGTCATAGAAAGCGACATGCATGCGCTGCAGGTGACGGAAAATCTGGCTGCGCAAATCAAACATGATCTTCTGTCCAACCCATTGCACGTAGTAGGTCCTCAGGAAATCGAACACAAAGCCGAAAATCAGCAAGCTGAAATAGATCGCGGAAATCTGTGCGATCCCATGCATCGGCCTCGGGCTGAGCCAACTCCACAGACCAGAGCCCGCACCCTTGATCGGCGCCAGATAACGGTCCACGGCGACCTTCACCAGATAAGGCCCCAGCACGTCGCAGCACGATTTGAAGATGATCGAGGCAAGGGCAACGGCCACCTGCCAGCCGTAGGGACGCAGGTAGGTGAGCAGCCGCCCCATCAGGCGGCTGTCGTACGCCTTTCCTAATATTTCCTCTTCCTGAGCCATTGTTTCCCGCAACACATCACGTGAGGGATGCGGCCGTTTGCTGGGAAGCGCATCACCTCCGACAACGTATTTTAGTAGATGCGTGGGCCGCGGGCAGGATGGAAAAGCCTTGGGGTGGGATAATCACCAGAGTGGCCCTGGGAATCTACATCTCGATTCCGTTCTGCCGCACGAAGTGCAGCTACTGCAACTTCGCGTCCGACGTATTTTCGCGAGCCGTGTTTCAGCGCTACGTCGATCGCGTGTGCGCAGACATCGCCCATGCGCGGCAAATCGCTCAGGAGATGGGTGGGCTGACCGAGCATGAAGTGGACTCGATCTATCTCGGCGGCGGCACGCCCACCGTACTCGATGTCGAACAACTGCAGCGAATCTTTGCCGCAGTTCGTGCACAGTTCGAGGTGCGGCCCGACGCCGAAGTGACCGTCGAGTGCGCGCCAGGAACGCTCGCGCCGGATGGGCTCGAAGGACTGCTGCGTTGCGGCGTGAATCGCGTCAGCCTGGGTGTGCAGTCGTTTGTCGACGCCGAGGCGGCCGCTGTTGGCAGATTGCACAAGCGCGCGACTGTGCTCGATGACATTGCCCGCCTGCGCGCGGCCGGAATCTCGAATATCAACGTCGATCTGATCGCCGGGCTCCCCCACCAGACCGCGGCAACCTGGCAGCAGTCGCTCGACGAAACGCTCGCGACTGGAGCCGCTCACGTCAGCGTCTACATGCTTGAAGTGGATGAAGACTCGCGGCTGGGGCGCGAAGTGATGGCGGGTGGAACCCGCTACCACGCGCATTTCGTGCCGGACGAAGAGGCCACCGCGGATTTCTATCTCGCCGCTTGCGAACAGTTGGAAGCTGCGGGCATCGCGCAATATGAAATTTCCAATTTCGCGCGAGCCGGTTCGGAATCGCGGCACAACCTGAAATACTGGACGCGGCAGCCCTACCTCGGTTTCGGAGTGGATGCGCATTCCATGCTCCGCTCGTCCGCAGCAGTGGAAAGTGAAAGTGAAGCGGTGCGGTTTTCTGCCCCCGACGCTCTGGAGAAATATATTGCCGCCTCGCCCTCGCAGACAACGGCGATCTCTCGAGCGAACGCGCTCGAAGAATGCTTCTTTCTCGGATTGCGCTTGAACCTGGGCGTAAACCTGCGCGAAATTGCCGCAAGCTTCGGTGAGAAAACTCTCGAGTACTTATCGCCTGTCATCACGGAGCTCATCTCTGACGGTCTGCTGCACCGAACCGGCGATTCCGTCAGCCTGACTGCGCGCGGGCGATTGCTGTCCAACGAAGTCTTTCAGGCATTCCTCGCTCCGGTTCCCTTGTCGGGTAAAAGTTAGCGCGTCAGAACCGCCCCCGAATATGACTTGCCATGAGTAATCGACCAAACCATCCGGTCGGTTGGCCATGGGGCGCGATTCCTCGTTTTCCCCAGTGTTCATAGCCCTTTCCGCGTGCTTACGATTGACTTCCCGGGGTAACTTTGTCGCCCTCCAACGCTGTGTTCTAATCGAAACTTCAGAGTATCCAAGCGATGACAGTGTCATGCGCATCGCGCCGGAGGAGCCTTGGATTTCCAACTCAACGAAGAGCAATTGCACCTGAAAAAAACCGTCCGCGAATTTGCCGAACGCGAGATCAAGCCCAACGTCATGAAGTGGGACGAAGCCGGTGAGTTCCCCTTCGCGACCATCAAGGAATTGGGCAAGCTCGGGATGCTGGGGATAATCTTCCCGCCCGAGTACGGCGGCGCGGGCATGGGTTATGTAGAGTACGTGACTGCGATCGAGGAGCTCTCGAAGGTCGACGGTTCGGTCGGAATCATCGTGGCCGCGCATACATCGTTGTGCTCGAACCACATTTTTCTGGCGGGCAACGAGGCGCAGAAAAAGAAATACGTCAGCAAGCTCGCGACCGGCGAGTTCATCGGCGCATGGGGGCTCACCGAGCCCTCGTCCGGATCGGACGCAGGCAGTGCCCGCATGACCGCAGTTCGCAAGGGGAACACCTGGGTTCTGAATGGCACCAAGACTTTCTGCACCAACGGACACTACGCCGACGTGGTCGTTGTGCTGGCCGTGACCGATCGCGCCGCGCACACCCACGGAATTTCGGCGTTCGTGGTCGACAAAGATACCAAGGGATTTCGTCCCGGCAAAAAAGAAAACAAGCTGGGGCTGCGGGCCAGCGACACCGCCGAACTGATTTTCGAAGACTGCGTGATTCCCGCGGAAAATCTGTTGGGCGGCGAGGGCCAGGGATTTCCCGACGCCATGCGCGTGCTTGACGGCGGACGCATCTCGATCGCGGCTTTGTCGCTGGGCATGGCCGAGGGCGCGTATGAGGCGGCCCTGAAATATTCAAAACAGCGCAAGCAGTTCGGCAAAGCCATCAGCGATTTCCAGGCCATCCAGTGGAAGCTGGCCGACATGGCCACCGAAATCGATGCCGCCATGTTGCTCACCATGCGCGCCGCGTCGATGAAAGACGCGGGCATGAAGACCACGCAGGAATCGTCGATGGCGAAACTCTATGCCAGCGAAGTGGCCGTCCGCTGCGCCAACGAGGGCGTGCAGATTCACGGCGGTTATGGATTCATCAAGGATTATCCCGCCGAAAAGTTTTACCGCGACGTGAAGCTGTGCACTATCGGCGAAGGGACAAGCGAAATCCAGCGATTGGTCATTGCCAGACAATTGCTCAAAGACTAGCTCCTAAGCTCTTAGCCAAACCTGCCAGGCGAGTAGTCCCCAGTAGCTGCTCGCCAGCGCCACAAACAGGCTCGTCAACAGGACGTGGCCGATAACGAACTGCTTTCCCTTCGGCCAGTCTTCACTGGAAAAATAAAACGCATCGACCAGGACGCGCGCCGTCCAGTAGCTGCCAATAAAGCATGCGAGCCCCATCGCAGCACGGTCGCCGCGTAACATTTCCGTGTGCAGCGCGAGCGTGAGTACTCCGAAAGCGATGATGGTCAGCACCGTGAATCCGCTCTGAACCCACAGCAGCTTCCGGTTGAATGGCATCAGCTGTGCCAAGTCTTCCTTCCAGCGAAGGCGCGACGGCACCTGGAAGCTGGCAAACAGAATTGCGAAGTGCCCGGCGCCGGCCAGCCAAAGGATGAGATTGAAGCATCGTTCTGCGAGCGAGTTTGTCATAGGCAGTCACAACGCATGGATCGCATGCATAAACGGAATAATCACGCGCAACACAAACGGAGGATGGAAGAGCCAGAACGCCGGAGCGGCAGTCACAACCAGCAGGAATATCCAGGCGGTTAGGCCTTTCTGCAGGCCAATCCGCTGGCCCAGCGCAGAGCGCTCCAGGGTCACACCCAGGCCTTGCAGTATGAAGTATGCCGTGGGCAGGCCATACCCGCCGCGGGCGGGCAAGGAAATCACCAGGTCATGAATCAACCCGGAGGCAACGAACACCAGCAGTCCGGCCATAGCGACGCCGGTGCGCTTGTGCAGCGGGCGGAAGATCAGGTCGTGAGCCAACTGACGAAATCCAAGATTCCAGCGCTTTCCCCAGAACTCGCTCAGAGTTTTCGACAGGACGGGCTTCGACATAATTGGTTGTGCATCGATGCCCATGGTCTGCCAGAACAAAGCGATCAGATGGAAGCTTCCGAAATGCAGCAAAAGGATCAGCCCGAGCAATCCAACCCATCCTCGAAGCAAACTCTCATTTTCCGGGATGCGGCGCGCGACCATCCACAGCAGGGCGATTCCGAGAGCAGTCTTGAAAGCCGCCCAAACCCAATCCTGAGCCACGGGATTTACCGGGTGCTTGTCCCCGTCGAGAAAGGTTTCTGCGTCCATACCGGGCCAAGCCACCAGATAGGCGACCGAACGTCCGGCGCCGTGCGTGACTCGCGCGCGAATCTTCCACCAGGTCACCCACTTCAGGCCAGCAAAAATAGCAAGCGACAACGCCCACATGAATACCCAGGCTGGCATTCGCCCCTGTAGGGCGATCAGGATGGGAAGACCAGCAGCGGAAGTATCTCAATCCACCGGTTGCCCGTTGGTGCGGCATTTGGCGTCGTGAAGGCAGAAGCCACGGAATGTACCTTGTGAGTCCGGCAGCTTTAATCTACAGTTCAGCCGAGAGAAACGACAATTGGCAGATCAGGCCCCCAATTCCGCGAATCTGAAGGCAACCGCCATTCTCGACCACACCGAGCCATCGATTCGTGGGCTTGCAACAGAATTTCGACGCGAGCACAGCCATGATCGGGAGTTGTTGCAGGCCGCACACCGCTATTTGGCGGAATCAGTAAAGCCGATTTACACGCTGGACGAGTGGCAGCCGGCTTCCCGCACCCTTCTCAAGCGAGTGGGATCTTGTAGCCAGCGCATGGCGTGCCTGGAAGCGGTGGCGCGGGCGGCAGCTATAGCCACACGATCCCGAGCGCTGCGAGTGAGCGGGAAATTCTGGTACCCGCGTTTTCGCGGGCTTTCGGCCTTCATTCCAAGGAGCATTCTTCTGGTCTGGCCGCAATTCTTTCTCGACGGAATCTGGGTAGACTTTGACGAGCTGTACGGACCACTGGCGGATCTGGCAAAGCGAGCCGACCGTGGGTTCTCGAATTCGGGTGAATCTGTGTTCGATGCCGTCGCCCATACCCCCGTTGATTTTCTCGCCAAAACTTGCAGAGCAGGTTGCTCCTCAGACTTCGATCTGTCCCGGTTCATCGTGGCCCATGAAGGTTTCTTCGACACGCGGGACGAAGTCTTCGAGCGATTCGGTTCTCTCCACGCCACCCTACGTGGGCGGGCGTTCAGGATATTCTTCGGTGGTCGAAGGAGCGTTTAGTCTTTTCGCTTTCGAGCAGCGCTCTGCTTTACACTGACAGTTTGAATCACGACATCCAGTCCGGGATTGATTTGCTGCGCTCGGGAAACGTGCGCACCCTGTCGCGGGCCATCACCACGGTCGAAAATCGCGTGCCGGGATGGTCCGATCTACTGAAGGCGCTGTTCCCGCACAGTGGGCGAGCCCGCGTCGTCGGACTGACGGGCCCGCCGGGCGCTGGCAAGAGCACGCTCGTCGATCAACTGGCCCGGCTCTATCGGAAACAGAACCAAACCGTCGGGATCGTTGCCGTCGATCCCACCAGCCCCTACACTGGCGGAGCGATTCTCGGCGACCGCATTCGCATGCAGGAACATTTCGCCGACCCCGGAATTTATATTCGCAGCATGGCGACCCGCGGATCCCTTGGCGGACTCGCGCGAACTACCGCCGACGTCACGACCGTGCTCGACGCCTCCGGCCGCGACGTCATCCTCATTGAGACAGTCGGCGTCGGGCAGGATGAAGTCGATATCGTTCGGCTGGCCAACATCACGGTTGTGATTCTCGTTCCAGGCATGGGCGATGACGTGCAGACGATCAAGGCGGGGATCATGGAGATCGCCGACATTTTCGTCATCAATAAGAGTGATCGCGAGGGCGCAGAGCGCGTGGAACGCGAAATTCGTGCTCTGCAGTCTTTAGCCCTGCGCCATGACGGATGGACGCCTCCGATTGTGAAAACGGTCGCCAGCGACGGAACCGGAGTCGACGATCTGGCCGCGGCGATCGCCAGCTACGAAGAGTATCTGCAGAAAGAAAACCTGGCACTGAAAAAGCGCGTGGAGAACTGGCAGGAGCGGCTGGTAGAAATGCTGCGCGATGTAATGCTCGAAAAAGCGCGCGCTCAGCTCGGCGACGGTAACCTGTCGCAACTAGCGGCGGAAGTCGCCGAGCATAAGCGCGACCCGTATACGCTGGTAGAGGAGATCGCCGCGAAGGCAGGGAAGGTGTAGGTGACTGTAAGTGGAAATATACGCCGTTAGCCGGAAGCGTGAGGAAGTGATCGAGAAATGGATGACGGCCATTATCGATGATGGTGGCATTCGTCGCTTCGATGATTTGCATATCGATGAGATTGATTCGGCGTGGTCGCATAGAGATCGATGGGTTGAGGGCGGGCTAGAATCGTTTCGTTGCGCGCTAGCTGTGCGCGACCGGAACAGACTGCCGTTCGCCGTTGCTTTAGCATTTTCGCTAAAGTCCGGCGATCGGCCAATCGGTGTTGACTTCCAGAGTCGGCCAGATCTTCAAGAAAGATTCGACCGGTCGCCTCCTTCCTTGTATCTCTTTCATCGAGGCGAGGAACTCAGAAACCGAATGGGTAGTAACGAGGTGGCTCGGGACCTGAATCCCGTAATATTCGGCATTTCGGAACCAGGCATAAGTTGCTATTACCTGGAGTTTCTGCAGAAAGGCACCGACGAGTACTGTCGTAGCGTGTCTCTCGAGGGGTAAGGCTAGGCAGAAGGTATGTTCCAGATCGATCATCTCGGCATTGCGGTGAAGTCGCTGGCGGCAGCCAAGGCGATTTACGAAAAGCTCGGCCTCACCGTCTCGCCGGAAGAAACCGTGGAGCAGGAACAGGTGCGGCTCGTGATGGTTCCGGTGGGCGAGAGCAGGCTCGAACTACTCGAGGCCACGTCGGAGAATTCGACAATTGCCAGGTTCATCTCCAAGCGCGGCGAAGGGCTGCACCATGTGTGCCTCAAGGTTCCCGATTTGCCAGCGGCTGTCGAGCGCCTGAAAAAAGATGGCGTGCGCCTGGTTTCGGAAGAGATCAAAATCGGTGCGGGCGGGCACCAGTATGTGTTTGTGCATCCCGCGAGCACCGGCGGCGTGCTGCTGGAGCTGGTGCAGGGGTGAGAACCTAAAACCGGCCACGGATTTTCACGGATTACCACGGATAAAGCACAATTCAGAAAGCCAAGAACAACAGAGATATGCTTCTTCTCGTCACCGATACTTCTGGCAAGACCGGCACTGTAGCCCTCGCGCGCGCCGGTGAACGCCCCCCGCGCGGTGCGGAGCAGAGTGGTACGGAGCATACGGAGCAGATCGAGGCTGAGCAGAGCGATGTTGAAGTAATCGAAGTTGTGCCCCTGGCCGGTGGAATGTTCTCGGCTCAACTCGTGCCGCAGATTTCATCCCTGCTGCGGAAGCATGGTTTCAGCAAGGCCGATATCGGCGCCTTCATCGTGGTCTCGGGCCCCGGATCATTCACCGGCCTGCGCGTGGGACTGGCGGCAATCAAAGCGCTGGCAGAGATTTTGCAGAAGCCCATCGTCGCCGTTTCGCTGCTGGAAGCGCTAGCAACTGCGAGTCGTGTTCAGGGCAGCGTCGTGGCCGGGCTGGATGCTGGACGCGGCGAAGTTTTTTTCGGCGCGTACCAGATTGCGGGCGAGGAAGTGCAGGTTCTGCGAGAAGAATTGCTGTCGCAAGCTGAGTTTGTATCCGCGGCGCGTGAGGCGACGGTCATCACGCCGGTCCAGGCTCTGCTTGCGGCGGCGCGGGACGCCGGCATTACTGTCTTCGCAGTCGAGCCTCCCGGCGCTGCCACGATCGCCCAGTTCGGATGGAAGAAGCTGCAGGCCGGCGAAACCGTTTCGCCCGAGCAACTCGAAGCCAACTACATGCGGCGTTCGGACGCTGAGATGTTTGTGAAAAGCAGCCTCTAGTTGCTAGCCTCGGACGTCTGAATCTTTCCGCCGTCAGAAAACTTATTTTGATTCGCCCCGCCACTCCCGCCGATATCCCCGCCATCATGGAATTGGAGCGCGCGTGTGCCACCGCCGCCCACTGGACTGAGGAACAATATTGGAAGGCCTTCGATCCCGCAGGCGTGCAAAGGCTCGTCCTGGTAGCTGAGACGCCGTATTCCGCGCCCCATGAATCGGCTAGAACGGAGGCAGGCGGCTTACAGGGTTTTCTGGTGGCCCGGCACCTTGCCGCCGAATGGGAACTGGAAAACATTGTCGTAGCTTCTTCGGTCCGCCGCATGCGGCTTGGGCAGCGGCTTTTGGATGCCCTGCTGACCGCGGCCCGGGAAACAAACAGCAGTTCTGTGTTTCTCGAAGTCCGCGAATCAAACGCCTCGGCGCGAAGCTTCTATGAAAAGGCAGGTTTCAAGCAAACCGGCCGACGGAAGTCCTACTATGCCAACCCTGCGGAAGATGCCGTCGTGTACGGAGCCAGTCTCGTCCCGCGTTAGTCTGGGCTGAAATGATTCTCATAGTGAGACATGCACCACTTTTGGGCATTGAACCAGTTTTTGTGCTGTGCTAATTTGACGATATATCCCGGTTGGAGGTCTGCTGGATGCTGACTTCGAAAGACCAACTTCTGACCAATCATGAGGAATTCCGCAGATTGGCTCAGGAGCACACGCAGTACTCGCAACGCCTCGATTCACTCACCCAAAAACGCTACTTAAGCGAAGACGAGAAGCTGGAAGAGGTCCGTCTGAAAAAGCTGAAACTTCGCCTAAAAGACCAGATGGAGTGCATTGAGCGCGAGTACCGCCAGCAGTACGGCGTCAACGTAGCGTAATTTCTGGCCAACCCGCATGCGGCCCACGCAGCTTGGACCGCTGAGGTCGAGCTGTATCTTCCGCATGGCACGTCGGCAGCCTTTATTTTACTTGCGCCTGTGGGATCCCGCTTCGGCCGAGTTGGCAGCTTCCCCGAATGCCTTCCGCCGACCAATTCACTTCCGCTTTTCCTTTCGCGCGGGCGCAACCTGGCTGAGTGCCGGTG
>Ga0302325_10018499_pt1 | contig 14683 bp, 10 predicted proteins | sample Palsa_T0_2_FD_201948 | JGI IMG/M metagenome (GOLD analysis project Ga0302325, IMG submission 201948) | Peat permafrost microbial communities from Stordalen Mire near Abisko, Sweden - Palsa_T0_2 | ecosystem: Environmental > Terrestrial > Soil > Palsa > Peat permafrost | place: Sweden: Abisko... | reverse complement strand
TGTCCACCGACGATGGACACTCGGCCTTGCATCCTTTGCACGACAGACACAAATCGAGCGCCTCCTTCAGCGCGGTGTCGGCGAAACCCTCGGGCAGCAGGTCGGTGGTCAGCGCCTCGAACAGAATCCGCGCGCGGCCGCGCGTCGAATGGATTTCTTCGCGCGTCGCCATGTACGACGGGCACATCGTGCCCGCCTCGGTCTTGCGGCACTTCCCGATTCCGACGCACTTCAGCGCCGCGCCCGCAAGGCCGCCCTCGCTGCGGAAATTGAAGAGAGTGGCAATCTCGCGCGGCTGGTAGTTCGCGCCGAGCTTGAGATGCGAGTCGAGCGGATGCGGGTCGACGATGACGCCCGGGTTCATCATCGAATCGGGATCGAAGATTCGCTTGAAGTCGCGGAACGCGTCGATCAGATCCGGCTGAAACATCATCGGCAGCAACTCGGAACGCGCGATGCCGTCGCCATGCTCGCCCGAGAGCGAGCCGCCGAGGCTGGTGACGAGTTCGCCAAGCTCGAGCATCGTCGCGCGAAACGTCACGACCCCTGGCGCGCTCGCCAAATCGAAATTGATTCGCGCGTGAACGCATCCCTCGCCGAAGTGTCCGTAGTAGGTCGCGACCTTGAGGCTGCGGTTGGACATGATGCGATCGAAGCCGCGGAGAAATGCGCCGAGCTTTGCGGGCGGCACGGCGGCGTCTTCGGCACCCGGCCAGAAGCGCGGGCGACCCGGGATGTAGGCGCTCGAACCGAGACCTGACTCGCGAATATTCCAGACCGCGCCCTGCTCGCGCGCGTCGGCCAGGAATGCGGCCCCGGTGCATTCGTGAAGCGCGCGCGCCTGCGCGATGACTCGTTCGGCACGCTCGCGCGCTTCGTCGCGCGACGCGCCGCCCAGCTCGACCAGCAGAAATGCTCGCCCGGCAGGCAGAAACCGCACGCCCGGCATGTTCTTGATGCGAGCGAGGTCGGGCAGGTTCTGGTCGAAGCCTTCCAGCGCTTCCGGGCGATGCTCGAGCAGCCATGGCGTTTGATCCGCCGCGACAAACACGTTGTCGAAACCGAGCACGGCCAGCGCGACTTCGTTCGGCCGCGGCACCGCGCGTATCGTCGCGCGCGTCACGACGGCGAGCGTCCCCTCTGAGCCGACGATTGCACGGGCCAGATTGAAGCCGCGTTCCGGCATCAGCTCGTCGAGGTTGTAGCCCGACACGCGGCGCGGAAGTTTCGGAAAGTGGGCGCGCACCGAATCCGCACGATTGTCGCGCAGCTCGCGGATGCGTGAGTAGAGCTCGCCCTCGCGGCCGCCGCGCGCGACTGCCGCGGCGAACTGCGCGTCATCCATCGAGCCTGTTAACAAATGTAAACTTCCGTCGTAGAGGACGACCTGGAGCGCCTCGACGTTGTCGACCGTCTTGCCGTAGGCGGCAGAATGCGCGCCGCATGAGTTGTTGCCGATCATTCCGCCGATGGTGCATCGATCTTTTGTCGAGGGATCTGGCGCGAAAAACAGGCCGTGCGGCGCGAGTGCGGCGTTGAGATGGCTCTGGACGACGCCGGGCTCGACCTGGGCCACGCGGGCATCGGGGTCTATGGCGATCACGCGATTCATGTACCTGGAGAAGTCGAGGACGAGTGCGGCGTTGCAGGCCTGGCCGGCGAGGCTGGTGCCGCCGCCCCGGGCGAGAATCGGAATCGAGTTTTCGCGCGCGAGGGATAGGGCGGCGATCACGTCGCCCTCGTGGCGCGGAATCACCACGCCGACCGGCACCTGGCGATAGTTCGACGCATCGGTGGAGTAGGCCGCGCGAGTGCCGGTGTCGAAGCGCACTTCGCCTTCGAGCCGGCGCGCGAGTTCGAGTTTCAGGGAGTCGATCGAGGCCATCGTGGAGGCTGATTGTAGTCGAGGATTGATCGCGCCGGACAGTGCAGCAGAGGGAGACAGATCAGGAGCGGGGACGCGGAACCTAACCCCTAACCCCTTCCCGCGCGGGAAGGGGGACCGGAGTTCCACGAATCGATCGCGGAATCTAGTCTACAGCGGGAGGTCTTTCAGGCCGGGTTTTGGGGCGCCTACCAGGGCTACCATTTTGCCTTCCGGGGCGCGGTTTTCGTGCATTGCCTGGTGGCATTCGGGGATCTCGGCGAAGGTGTAGGTTTTGGCCAGGCATGGATCGATCTTGCCGTCGAGCACCAGCTGGTTGAAGGCGTAGGCCTGCTCGTCGTTGGCGAAGTGCGAACCCTGCAGGCGCTTCTGGCGCATCCAGAGGTAGCGCAGGTCCGCGACTGCGTTGTAGCCGGTGGTGCCCGCGCAGATTACGACCATTCCGCCCGTGTCGCAGACGAATACCGAAGTGGGAATAGTGTCTTCGCCGGGATGCTCGAACACGATGCGTGGATTTTTGCGCTCGCCGACGATGTCCCAGATAGCTTTGCCGAACGCGCGGCATTCGGCGGCCCATTTGTTGTACGCGGCGGTATCCTTCCAATGCGGCATCATGCCCCAGTGCAGATATTTCTTGCGGTTGATGCAGCCCTTGGCGCCGAGCTTGATGCAGAAATCTGTCTTGCGATCATCGCCGACGATGCCGACCGGGATTCCGCCCTCGGCCTTGACGATTTGAATCGCCATGCATCCGAGGCCGCCCGACGCGCCCCAGATCAGCACGACGTCGCCGCGGCGGACGACGTGCGGCGCCCATCCCATGAGCATCCGGTATGCGGTTGCGCCCACCAGCGTGGGGCCTGCTGCTTCTTCCCAGGTGAGATGCGTCGCCTTGGGCATGCACTGATGGGCCTGCACGCGGGCGAACTGGGCGAAGCTGCCCCAGTTGGTTTCGTAGCCCCAGATTTTGAAGGTGGGATCGTACATCGGATCGTCGCCGTTGCGGACGGCAGCGCAATTGCGATCCCAGACACCGCAATGAATGACGACGCGGTCGCCGACCTTGACGTTGTGGACGTCGCGGCCGGCGGCATAGACGATTCCTGACGCGTCGCTGCCGCCGATATGAAAATCCGAGTGATCGTATTTCGATTTCTGACGCGCGCCGATCACGTCGATGGGCGAGCCGAGCGCGGCCCATACGTTGTTGAAATTGACGCCCGCGGCCATGACGTAAACCAGCACTTCGTCGTCGCGGATTTCGGGCACCGCGATTTTCTCGACCTTGAAGGCATGCTTGGGGTCGCCGAAGCGGTCGGCGCGGATCACCTGCGCATACATGTGCGAAGGTACGTGCCCAATCGGGGGCACCTGTCCAATCTCGTAGATTTCCTTATGGCTCATATCGCTCGGTTACCACCGCGCCCATGCTCGATGAGGAGGGCGACTCCCGGTTGGCTCCATTCTGGCTCGATTTGCGGTCGAATGTGCGTCGGAATTAGCTACCTGTTTGCGGCGGATTTGACAATACTGACCTTTCAGGTGTTAGGGAACGGCTAAAAAGCGCAGGTGCTGGACCCGGAAGAATCTAACCCCCTAGCCCTTCCTCGCGCGGGCCGGGGGACCGGACTCCAAGATGGGTTGACCGGTGCCAGGTGAGCTACCATCGCTCTGGTGGGGCAGCGAATGAAAACTTCCCGCGGGAGAGCGCGCATTGGCTCGATTGCGGTCTTGACCGCGATCATCATCGTCGCGACTCAGACACTATCGCACACCCAGTTGGCTACGACTCCGTGGCCCATGGTCAGTCACGACGTCAGGCATACCGGGCTCAGCACGGTAGATACCAGCGCCAACCCCGGCAAGTTGAAGGAAACTCAAGGGCCACGGCGGATAGCGGAAGTCGCGAGCGCACAACCCGGACGGCGATTAGCGTGTGACCGCTCGGTTGACGCGCTACCGTTAATTCCATAAAAAACGGATTCGGCCTCAGTGCTTTTCGCGATTCTACGTTAACCGGAAGAAGGCAGCCTGACTGATATGGCGGTGCGCAAAATCGAGCGTGGCCACTACTTCGAGGACTTCGAGGTGGGCCATCTTTTCAAGCATCATTGGGGTCGCACCGTGACCGAAGGCGACAACAGCTTTTTCTCCAGCGTCACGATGAACTTCAACCCGACCTACTTTAACCGCGAGTATGCGCAGAGCCTCGGCTACAAGAACGTGGTTGTCAATCACATGCTGGTGATGAACCTGGTGTTCGGGCTTTCGGTCGAGGACTTGAGCGAGCGCGCGATCGCGCATCTCGGGTACGAGAAAATGAAGTGGCACGAGACGGTTTACCCCGGTGACACGATCACTTCGGAGTCGCTGGTGCTGTCCAAGCGCGACACCTCGCGGCCGGATCGCGGCGTGGTCAAGTTCCGCACCACCGGCTACAACCAACGCGGCGAAAAGGTGCTCGAGTACGAGCGGCCGGTCCTGATTCGCAAACGCAATCCGCCAGCTTAGGAGCACACGATGCCTCTGGTTACGCCTGAGCATGAATTTATCCGGCGATCGGTCCGCGAGTTTGTCGAGGCCGAGGTCAAGCCGATTGCCAACGATCTCGATCGCGCCAACCAGGAAATCCCCGAGCGCATCCTGAAGCAGATGGCCGAGCTTGGCTACTTCGGCGTGATCTTTCCGGCGGAAGAGGGCGGGATGGGGCTGGACTACATCTCGATGGCAATCGTCACCGAAGAGTTGTCGCGCGGATGGCTGAGCGTCGGCTCCGTGATGACGCGCAATATCATCACCGGCACGTTGATCAGCGCCAACGGCACGCCCGAGCAGAAAAAGAAATTTCTGCCGCCGATCGCGCGCGGCGAGATTCTGACGGCGGCTGCGTTCACCGAGCCGGATTCGGGCAGCGACACGGCGTCGTTCAAAACGCGCGCGGTGAAGCAGGGCGACGGTTACCTGATCAAGGGATCGAAGATGTGGTGCACGTTCGCCAATCGCGCGCACATGCTCACCGTGATGACGCGCACCGACCCGGACCTGTCGAAGAAGCATAAGGGGCTGTCGCTGATCCTGTTCGAGAAGGAGCCGGGCGACGACTTCGTGCCGCCGACGCTGACGGGATCGCCGATTCCGACCATCGGATATCATGGGATGCGCAGTTACGCGCTGCAGTTCGACGACGCGTTTGCACCGAAGGACAACCTGATCGGCGGCGTCGAAGGGCGCGGATTTTACCAGCTGATGGCGAGTTACGAGGCGGCGCGAATCCAGACTGCCGCGCGCGGAGTCGGCGTGGCGCAGGCGGCGTTCGAATGCGCGGTCAAGTACGCGAAGGATCGCAAGCAGTTCGGCCAGCCGATCGGCGACTTCCAGGTGATCAGGCATAAGCTGGCGCATATGGCGGTCGAGATCGAAGCGGCGCGCCAGCTTTGCTATTTCGCGGCGGCTGAAAAAGACACCGGCAAGCGATGCGACTACGAAGCCGGACTGGCGAAGGCGTTCGCCGCCGAGATGGCCGAGCGGGTCACGCGCGAGGCGATGCAGGTGCATGGCGGGTACGGCTACTCGATGGAATTCGAGGCGCAGCGCTTCTGGCGCGACGCGCGCGTGCTGTCGATTTTCGAGGGCACCAGTGAAATTCAGTACGAAGTCATCGGCCGCCGTATCATGGAGCAGAACTGAACCGTGAGTATCACGAGCGACGGCAGCTACTTCGAGGACTTCACGGTCGGCGACACGCTGGTGCATCAGCGCGGCCGCACGATCACGGAAGCCGACAATCATAACTTCACTTCGCTGGTGATGAACACGGCGGAGCTGCACTTCAACCAGGACTTGATCGACAAAAATCCGGGCGCGTATGTCGGCGGCAAGCTGCTGGTGTACGGCGGCGTGGTGCTGGCGTTCACGGTCGGGCTCGCGTCGGAGGACACCAGCGAGAACGCGATCGCTGAAGTCGAGATGGATAACGGCAAGCATACCAATCCGGTCTTTCACGGCGACACGATTTACGCCGAGTCCACGGTGCTCGAGAAGCGCGACGCCGGCAGGCCCGATGCGGGACTGGTGAAGTTCAAACTGATTGGCAAGAAACCGGACGGCACCGTCGTCGTTGAAATCGAGCGCACGGTTTTGATCAAGCGCAAGAGTCATTACCTGTCGTTCTAAAGAATCTGCTGAAAAAATCTGCGGGAGAATTCCTCAATGTACGTACTCGACAAAGGCACACGCTTCGTAATTCCGCGCACCGAGATGACCTATCCGGGTCACAACATGAAGCTGCATATCACGGCCGCCGACGCGGTGAAGGCGCCGGTGGATCACGTGATGGCGGACTTCGAGGACGCGTGCCCGTACGAATTCAAGGGCGAGAAGAGCCGCAAGGTGATGGTCGAGGCACTCAACACGCTCGACTTCGGCAAGAAGGTCGTGACGGTGCGGCCGAACAATATTCATTCGAAGTTTTTCAAGGGCGACATGGAGGCGATCGTGCTCGGCGCACCGAATCGCTTTCACGGCATCATGCTGCCGAAGACGCGCGGACCCGAGGAGATTCGCGAGGTGTCGAAGCTGCTCGACGATCTGGAAAAGCGGGCCGGATGGAAGTACCGAATCCAGATTGAATCGCTGATCGAGACGCCGCATGCGCTGATCCACGCCTACGAAATCGCGACGGCCTCGGACCGGATGTGCGGGCTGGTGTTCGGCATCGCGGACTACGCGGCGAATCTTGGAATCCGCGAGATCGTCGAGAATCAGAACCAGAATTTTCACTACTCGAAGCAGGCGGTAGTGGTGGCGGCAAAGGCTGCCGGCTTGCATGCGATCGACAACGTTTACCTGCGGCTGTGGCGCAACACGGACTCGCCCGAGCGCGTCAAGGAACTGCAGGCAGGGCTGCGCGAGAAGAACGTGGGGGCTGCGAACCTCGGAATGGACGGCACGTGGGTGATACATCCGCAGCAGGCGGAGATCGCGAATGCGTGCTACACGCCGAGCGTCGATCAGGTCGAAGAGGCGCGCCGGGTGATCAAGCTGTACCACGAGAAAGGCGGCGGCTCGATGGCGGATCCCAAATCGGGTGAGATGATCGATGAGGCTACGATTAAGATAGGCCTGATGGATCTGGCCAAGGGCGCGCAGGCGGGGCTGGTGTCGGATGCGGAGCTGCGCGACTGGTCGGCGAAGAGCCGCGAGATTACCGGCTACGACATCCTGGAGCTGATGCGCCGCGTCGGCTGAGAGCTTATAGCCTCTCCCTATCAGGGAGAGGCTATTTAGAGATGCGTTGTTGCTACGCGGGCTTGAAAATGTAACAACAGATGGTTCGGGCGGGGTCGTAGTTCAGCCCGGTTAGAACGCCGGCCTGTCACGTCGGAAGTCGTGGGTTCAAATCCCATCGGCCCCGCCAAAATTTACCTTTTAGGTGCATCAACTTGAAGCTGACCGAACAAACCCGCAGCATCTCCCGCGAGAGTGGCCTGCGCGACCGCAACTGGGTCGTACTCGACGCGACCGAGCGACCGCTTGGACGAGTCGCATCGCGCGCCGCCAGCCTGCTGACCGGCAAGACGCGACCTGACTACACCCCCAACCAGGATACCGGCGACTTCGTCGTGATCATCAACGCCGCCAAGGTCCGCCTGACTGGATCGAAGACCCAGAGCAAGCTGTACCATCGGCATACGAATTGGCCCGGCGGAATCCGTACGACCTCGGCGGGCAAGATGCTCGAAGCCAAACCGGAGCGCCTGCTCGAAATTGCGGTGAAGGGGATGCTGCCGAAGAATCGTCTCGGCCATCAGATTTTCAACAAGCTTAAGGTTTATCGTGGCGCCGAGCATCCGCATGCCGCGCAGAAGCCCAAAACAGTAAGCGTCTAACAAGGTACGAACTTTCCATGGCAGAAAAGAAAAACATCATCTGGACGACGGGTCGGCGCAAGACCGCGGTGGCGCGCGTCAGGATGCTCGCTGGCAGCGGCACTATTACTGTTAACGAGCGCACGCTTGAGGACTACTTCCCGCGGCCGACATCGCGCATGCGAATCCTCGAGCCGTTCGAGGCGACCGAGACCGTTGGCCAATACGATGTGCTGGTCAGCGTCGAGGGCGGCGGAATTGCGGCGCAGGCCGACGCGGTCCGTCATGGAATCTCGCGGGCGCTGGTCACTGCGACCGAAACCTTGCGTCCGACGCTGCGCAAGGGTGGGATGCTGACGCGCGATTCGCGCGAGGTCGAGCGCAAGAAATATGGCCGTCACAAGGCACGCAAGCGGCCGCAGTACTCCAAGCGGTAGCGAAGATCGACTCCGCGGCACATGGCGCGGTTATGCATTTCGAGAAGAGAGGGGCGTGAGCGATGCTCGCGCCCTTTTCGTTTATCCTTTAATTACAGATACTTAGCAGGGCCATTTGACAAAACCCGAACCGGACCAATACAAGGTAGGCGCCAGCGATAAAGGAGCGCTACTGATGCGTCGAGATCGCCGAAGTCGTTTTAGCGCCGGGTTCGGTTCGGGGCTGTTACTGATTAGTGCCCTGGTGCTGATGGTGTCCAGGCCCGCGCTGGCGCAGACGGCTGCCGGATCTTTCACTTCGGTGAGCGGCCAGGTGCAGATTCAGCGCGGCGGCGGTGCGACCATCGGCGCCGCCAACGGCGTCGGGGTTAACGTCGGTGATCGAGTCCTGACCGGCGCCGACGGCCATGCCGTGATCCTGCTCAACGACCAGAGCCGCCTCGAGCTCGGCCCCGCCAGCACGATCACGCTCGATCAGTTCACAATAACCGGCGGAACCAATTCGACCCGCGTAAGCTTGTTCTCCGGGGTGCTGCGCTCGCTCGTGAACAGCGCGTCGGGCGGCCAGCGCGCCGACTACCAGGTGCATACCCCCAACGCGGTTGCCGCAGTTCGCGGAACCAGGTTCGATACTGCTTACAGTGAGAATATAATCAGGCCCGGCTACCAGGGATGCGAACGATATACCGACGTTTCGGTGTATCAGGGAACCGTCAACCTGGCGCCGATCGCAACTCCCAACGCAGGTCAGGACGTCAGCGCCGGCTACGAAGCGACTCTGCCCTGCGACAAACCCCCGACGGCTCCAGGGCCGCTGGCGATGACCGGCGCAGTGTCGCTCGACAGCGCTAACGCCGGTGGCGCCCAATTCACGGGAGCAGCGCCGTCCTCGGGCGGCGCACCGGTGCCGGCATGTCCGGTCTGCACGAACATGACGACCGTTACGACGGGGCGATAGGGGGAGGAGGTGTAACGTGGCGACCAATCGATTATCGCGGGTTAGCTTCACCGTCTTGCTCGGTTTGGCGCTGGGCGCATTTGCATCGGTACCGGCAGCCCACGCGCAATGGTTTGAGGACAACTACCCTGGATTCTTTTCGCTCCAGACGCCCGGACTCTTCCAGACGACGCTGTTCGGCGGCGGCTTTGTAAGTGACAAATACGGCGTCCTGCAGGAGGGCGTTCAGGCCGAGCAGAGCATCACACCGTACCTCGGCGTCTTCGGCCGGGCGACCGGTTACCAACTGTGGATTGGCAACGGCTTCGAGAGTCCCCTGGCTCCGGGCAGCGGGAGTTTCCCGCGCTTGAACTTCGGCCGTTTCCAGGGCGGCGCGGATTTCACGCTTTTCCCCGGCACCCATCTCTACCTCTCGGGCGGCCACGACGTGGCGGACAGCGACGCCAGCGTGATCGAAGGCGATTTCTCGAGTTGGGTACTCTTGCACAGCCAGCATCCGCTCAACGGCTCGTTCAGCTCGATCCATGATTTCCAGAATGGCGTCACCAGCAGCGAAATTGATGTTAATGCGATCCTGCTCTCGACCGAAAAATTCATGGTCATGGGCGGGATCGGCGGCGCAATGTACTTCGGCGGCTTCCTGACCGAAGGGCAGGGGCAGGGTGGCCCCGACCTCGGCTTTTACTATCGGCCGTGGCAGATCGGCGTCAGCGCGCAGGCGGGCTATGGCAACGCGCATCAGTACGGCCAGATCAGCATGTACAAGCAGCTGAGCTGGTTCGAATAGCCGCGACACTCGCGCGCATTCGCAATCGGCTGCGCACGGTTAGCGGAGCCCGCGCCGGCGAGATAAGCTCCAATCGCTGAACGATGCCGAGCGCAAGACCTTCAGTTCTGGCTTCGAGATTCTCCTGGCGCACATTCCTGTTCGGGATCGTGCTGCTGGGTCTATGGTTCGGCTTCCACAACCGCTTCCTGAACGCCTTCGATCGCATGGATCTCATCGCCTACGACCTGCGCATCAACACCGTCCCGCCGCATCCCTCCGCCGACGTGATAGCGATCGCCGCGGTTGACGACAAGAGTATCGCGCAGCTCGGGCAATGGCCGTGGCCGCGCGCGGTGCTCGGGCAGCTCGTGGACGCGCTCAAGGATTACAAGGTCAAGGTCGTCGGCTTCGACGCTATTTTCAGCGAAGAAGACAAGAGCGACGTGTCGCGCGGGCAAACCAGTCAGAAGCTCGCGGCGCTTGGTCTCACGGGCCAGTCTATTCGCGACGTTCTCGGTCCCAGCAACGACGAAGCCTTTGCCGATGCGATGAAGGCGCAGGGCCTCACCGTGCTGGGCTACGCGTTCCAGAGTCATCACTTTCAGGCGCATTTTGCGATCGACAAAATGGCGGGGTTTCAGGAAAAAATCCGACCGCCCGGTCCCCTCGGCTACGGCATCGTCCGACAGGCTCCCGGCCCCACGCACGAACTGATCAAGGCGCTGGCCTATCAGCCGCCGTTCGCGATTCTCGACGACGCCGCCCACTCGACCGGTTACTTCGACGTTGACGCAGACCCCGATGGCGTCATCCGCACCGAGATGACCGTCATCCGCTTCGACGACCGCTACTGCGTGCCGCTGTTCCTCGCGATCGTTGACGCGTATGCGGACGGCGCCCCGATGATCCTCGGGCTCGACGCTTACGGCGTGGCGGGAGTGTCGGTCGCAGGTGTGGGAATACCGGTAGGTGACGACGGCCGCATGCTGGTGAATTTCCGTCGCGGCGCAGATCCATTCCCGCACTTCTCAATCTCGGACATCATCCACCACAAGGTGAAGCCCGAGAAGCTCGCCGGCAAGATCGTGCTGGTTGGCGCAACTGCGCACGGTCTCGGCGATCGCGGCGTGACTCCGGTGGACGGCGACATGGCGCGCGTCGAAATCCACGCCCACGCCATCGACAACGTGCTGCAGGGCGACTTCATCCGCCGCACCTACGAAGGCGCCAACGAGATCCCGTTCTTCGGCGCGCTCTTGATGGGCATCGCGATATCGCTCGGCGTCGCCTGGCTGTCCGCAATGGCGTCGGCGGCGCTCGGCGGTATCCTGCTGGCCGGCTATTTCGCGTACGCCCAGCGGCGCCTGCTCGAGGACGGGCTGGTCGTCGGCGTGGTCTTCCCGCTGCTCACCGTCGTCATCATGTACATGTTCCTCGCCGGCTACCGGTACATCACCGAGGGCCGCGAAAAACGCTACCTGCGCAACATGTTCGAGCATTACCTCAACCCCGACGTCATCACCTCGTTGCTCGAGTCGCCCGAAGGTCTCAAGCTCGGCGGTGAAAAACGCCATCTGTCGATCCTGTTCGCCGATATCGTCAGCTTCACCAAGCGGGCCGAGAAGACCGAGCCCGAAGAGCTGCTCGCGCTGCTGAATACCTACATGACCTCGATGATCGACGTCATCTTCAAGACCGGCGGCGTCGTCGACAAGCTGATGGGCGACGGCATCATGGCGTTCTGGGGCGCACCCAACGACCTCGAAAATCCCGCGCGCTCCGCCATCGATTGCGCCCTCAAGATGCTCGAGAATCTGCATGAGCTCCAGAAAAACGATCCGCGCTTCGCCGATCTCGACATCGGCATCGGCATCTCCACCGGCGAGGCCGTCGTCGGCAATCTCGGTGGCGAAAACCGCTTCGACTACTCCGTCATCGGCGACACGGTCAACTTCGCGTCACGACTCGAAGGCCTCACGCGCCACTTCAAGGTTCATCTGCTCGTCAGCAGGCAAACCTACGCCGAAGCCGGCGCCGGCTACATCGGACGCGAGCTCGGGCTGGTTAAGGTCAAGGGCAAGCAGCTCTACGTGCCAATTGTCCACGTCGCCGGACGCGAGAATGACAGCGTCGATCCTACTTTCTATCGCCACTTCGCCGACGCGCTCACGATGATTCGCGCGGGCAACGCCTTTTCCGCCCGCCAGCAGCTCCAGCGCCTCGGCGAGACTCAGCCCGACGACACTCCCGTGCAGATTTATCTCGACAAGCTCGCCGCCGACCCCGACCATCCTCCGACCGAGATGGTCTTCGAGTTCGAGAGCAAGTAACTGGCCCCGCGCGCGCAATTCTGCTAACTGAGTAAATCCGATCGCCTTTCCCAAAGGAGCATTGAGATTCCCCAAGTGGCTATCCACGACAAGGTCAAGGTGGCCGTCGTCGGCGCCTCCGGATACTCGGGTATCGAGGCCGTCCGCATTCTCGCCAGCCATCCGTTCGTCGAGCTGAGCGTGCTCACCTCCGAGCAGTACGCCGGCCGCGAGGTCGCTGACGTTCACCGCCACATGGCCGGCATCGACTTGCCGCCGTTCGAGGAACTGCGCCCCGACCTGGTGCAGGGCCGCGCCGATGTCGTCATCTCATGCCTGCCCGAAACGGTCGGCACCGCGCACACCACCGAGCTCGTCAAGGCGGGCATCAAGGTGGTGGACCTGTCGGCGGATTTCCGTTTCAAGGACGCCGCGCAGTTCCGCGCCACCTACGGCATCGATCATCCCGCGCCGCAACTTCTCAAGCAGGCGGTGTACGGCCTCAGCGAGTTTCATCGCCATGAGCTGCGTGAGGCGAGCCTCGTCGCCAACCCGGGATGCTTCCCGACCGGCGCCCTGCTGGCGCTCCTCCCGCTCATCAGGCGCGACCTGATAGAGCCGTCGTCGATAATCATCGACGCGAAATCCGGCACCACCGGCGCCCGCCGCGCCGCCTCGGTCGAGCAGCTCTTCGCCGAGGTCAACGAGAACTTCCGCGCATACAAGGTTGGCAACCATCGCCACGTCCCCGAGATGGAGCAGGAAATCTCCGCCGCGCTCGGCCGCGACATCGCGCTGCTGTTCGTGCCGCATCTGCTGCCGATAACGCGCGGATTGCTGAGCTCGATTTTCACGCGCCCGCGCGCCGGCACGACCGAGAGCGACGTTCACGCCGCCTTCGAGGCCAGCTTCGCCAAGTCGCGCTTCGTCCGCCTGCTCAAACCGGGCGAGCTACCCGAGCTGCGCAACGTGCGCGCCACCAACTACTGCGAACTGGCGTTCGTCCTCGATCGCCGCAGCGAAACCCTGCTCGTGATCACCGCGATCGACAACCTCGGCAAAGGCGCCGCCGGCCAGGCAATCCAAAACATGAACCTGATGCTCGGCTACGACGAAGCCGCCGGCCTCCTGAACGCAGCCCCCGTCCCCTGATCCCGATTTTCCGCGTCCAGTCCCCTTCCCACCCGCGAAGGGCTGGTCTCCCAAACCTCTGGTCCCCCTTCCCGCGCGCGAAGGGGTTAGGGGTTAGGTTCTTTTCTGTCTCCTCTCCCTGCAAGGGAGAGGATGAAGGTGAGGGTCCTATTACAGCGGGCTATTACGCCCGCGATTCAAGATTCCGCCTCCGCTCCGAAACGCATCCGCCAGGGAAGAGCCGCAGTTCGGAATCCACCGCACCAATCCCGCTGACTATACGAAACCCTACGTTCATCTATTCAAACTTGCCTTGCTCGCCCCCGTGCAATAATTTGAAAAATGTACTCGCTGACTATGTGTAATCTTCGATCGCTCTATCTACGACCGCGAACCTAGTCTCGATTTTCGGCACTTCTTATGTGGATCGTCCGTCTCGCCCTTCGCCGGCCTCTTTCGGTCGCCGTCATGGCTCTCCTGATGCTCGTGCTCGGCGTCCTCAGCTTCGGCCTCATGAACGTCGACATCTTCCCCGCAATCAATCTGCCGGTCGTCATGGTCGTCTGGAATTATCCGGGCCTCTCCGCCTTCGACGTCGAGCGCCGCATGGTTTTCATCTCCGAGCGCGCCTACTCGACCACCGTCAACGGCATCGAGCACATCGAATCCGAATCGATCAACGGCATCGGCCTGCTCAGGGTTTATTTCCAGCCGGACACCGACATCGGCGGCGCGATCGCGCAGATTAACGCCGTCTCCGAAACCATCCTGAGCAACCTCCCCCGTGGCATCGAGCCGCCGCAAATAATCTCGTACAACGCCAGCAACGTTCCGGTCGCGCAGCTCAACATTTATAGCGACGTTCTTTCGACCAGCAAGCTTTTCGACTACGGCCTCAACTTCATCCGCATCCAGCTCTTCACGATTCCCGGATTTTCCTCACCCGCACCGCTCGGCGGCGTCAGCCGCGCCGTTATGGCCAACCTCGATCCCACCGCGCTCTACGCCAACGGGATCTCCGCCTACGACGTCGGCAACGCGCTGAACGCCACCAACGTCGTCATCCCGTCCGGCACCGCCAAGATGGGCAATTACGAATACAACGTTGACATGAACATGTCGGTGCCGAAGGTCTCCGACTTCAACAAGCTGCCCATCAAGTATCTCAACGGCGCGCCGGTTTTCCTCGAAGACGTCGCCCACGTAACCGACACCCATCAGCCGCAAACCAACGTCGTGCGCTTCAACGGCCAGCAGGCCACCTACCTCCTCGTCGTCAAGCATGCCGACGCGTCCACGCTGAGCGTCGTCGATGCCGTCAAGGCCA
>Ga0302325_10018498_pt1 | contig 14683 bp, 14 predicted proteins | sample Palsa_T0_2_FD_201948 | JGI IMG/M metagenome (GOLD analysis project Ga0302325, IMG submission 201948) | Peat permafrost microbial communities from Stordalen Mire near Abisko, Sweden - Palsa_T0_2 | ecosystem: Environmental > Terrestrial > Soil > Palsa > Peat permafrost | place: Sweden: Abisko... | reverse complement strand
CCTCGACGGTCAGCTCGGCGATCACGCCCTGGCCCTCGGGCACGTGCGCCACGCCCGCCCGCGCGACCGCCTCGGGCGGCCGCCTGGCGAGGTTGACGCCGTCCACGAGCACGCGTCCCCGGCGGGGCCTGACCAGGCCGGTGATGGTCCGCAGCAGCGTCGTCTTGCCGGCCCCGTTCGCGCCGAGCACGGCGGTGATCGTGCCGGGCCTGACCAGGATCGAGACGCCGTCAAGCACCGGGGCGCCGCGGTACCCGGCGACGAGATCCTCGACGGCCAGTGCCGCGGCGTCACTCACCGGCCGGCGTCCCTTCCCGGCCCGCCGGCTTCCCGGCGCCGTCCGCCGGCCCCGCGGCGTCCGCCGGCCCGGTGACGTCCACCCCGAGGTACGCCGCGGTCACCGCGGGGTCCGCCTGGACCTCGGCGGGCGTGCCGCCCGCGATCACCTTCCCGAAGTCCAGCACGGTAATGGTGTCGCAGACCGACATCATCAGGTCCATCCGGTGCTCGATCACCACCAGCGAGGCGTCGGCGGCGAGCTTGTCGATCAGGTCGCCGAGCTCACCGAGCTCGCTTTCTGACAGCCCGCTGGCCGGCTCGTCGAGCAGCAGCAGGCGCGGCCTGGCGACCAGGGCGCGCGCCAGGGCGACCCGCTTGCGCATGCCGTAGGGCAGGGTTCCCGGCATGCTGTCCGCCAGGCCGGCCGCGCCGACCAGGTCAAGCGCGTCCAGCGCCCGCCGCTTAAGCAGCCGCTCGTCCCGGTCCGACCACGGCAAGCCTGCCAGCGCGGACCAGAACCCGGCCCGCGCGTGGCAGGTCGCCCCCACCATGACGTTCTCCACGGTGGAGAGTCCGTCGAAGAGCCCGACGCCCTGCAGCGTGCGGGCGACGCCGAGGCCGGAGAGCCGGTGCGGCCGCAGCCCGGTGAGCTCGCGGCCGTCGAACCAGATGTGGCCCGACTCGGGGCGGACCAGGCCGCACAGCACGTTGAGCAGGGTGGTCTTGCCCGCTCCGTTCGGGCCGATGATCCCGGTGACCTGACGCGGGCCGGCAGTGAGCGAGACGTCGTCGAGCGCGGTGATGCCGCCGAACCGGACCGTCACGCCCCGGACTTCGAGGGCTCCCGCCTGAGGAGCCCCGGCCGGCGGCGTTGACGGCTGGATCCGCTGTTTCCCGGATGAACCACCATTCATCGGGCCAACCCTTGTTAGCAGGGGCGTAACTGCGGTGTGGTGAACCCAGATTCATGGCATCGCAGGCCCCTCGCAAGACCTGAAACGGCTGCCGGCCCCATTCGTGGCCAAACCGAGACCCGTCCTGGATCGCGCGGCCACCGCCACGGCGGCGTGCGGCACGTAATCTCCCCCGCCGCTGCTCAGCTTCTCCTACGGGACCTCAGCGTCACCCCTATGGGTGCTCAGCGTCACCGGTACCGGGACTCACGTGGGGAACTGAGCCCCGTTTTCTTACGACGGAAATTCCTGGTAGCCCCAGCAACCAGGAGTTTCCGTGCTCAACGAAAACCGGCGTGGCCGGACCCGCGACGCGTGAGCAGTCGGTCAGATCAGGCAGCATGGATGGGTGAATCAGGCACCGGACCGCGCGCACGGTGGACTCGCGGAGCCGGCCGAGCGGCCGACCGTTCCGATCGGGGCGCTGGCCGGGCCGCTCGGCTCGCGCGCCGATCCCTCCGGCGCGTACGCTGATCCGCTCGAGGCCCTTGCTGATCTCGTGGCGAGCGGTGACGTGGTGATCCTCAGCGGGGCCGGCCTGTCGACGGAGTCGGGCATCCCGGACTACCGGGGACCGAGCGGGCTGGCCCGGCGGGCGGAGCCGATGACCTACCAGACCTTCACCGGCGGCGCCACGGCACGCCGCAGGTACTGGGCGCGCAGCTATCAAGGGTGGCGGCACATCGCGGGCGCCGCGCCGAACGCCGGTCACCGCGCGGTCGCGGAACTCCAGCGCCGCGGCCTGCTCGCCGGGATCATCACCCAGAACGTCGACGGCCTGCACCAGGCTGCCGGTGCGCAGCGGGTGATCGAACTGCACGGCAGCCTGCACCGCGTCGTCTGCCTCGGCTGCGGTCAGCGGACCTCGCGCGCTGCACTTGACCAGCGGCTACGCGCGGCGAACCATGGCTGGGCTGCCCCGGCGGTGCAGATCAGCCCGGACGGCGACGCCGTCCTCACCGACGAGCAGGCAGCCAGCTTCCGCGTGGTGGACTGCCAGGACTGCGGCGGCGCGCTGAAGCCCGACGTGGTGTTCTTCGGCGAGAACGTGCCGCGGTCCCGCGTCGAGGAGTGCTACGCGCTGACCGGGCGCGCCCGCGCCCTGGTCGTACTCGGGTCCTCGCTGACCGTGATGTCCGGTTACCGGTTCGTCCGGCACGCGGCCAGGCTCGCCATTCCCGTGGCGATCATCAACCAGGGACCGACACGCGGGGACGCGCACGCCCGCCTGGTCCTCGACGCACCGCTCGGCCAGGCCCTCGCCGCGCTCGCCGCCCGATGCGTCCCCTAAGAAGGGCTTGACGACCGGCTCGGGCTCGGGGAGGGCGAGGGCGAGGATGTCGTGGGCGACGGGCTGGGCGTCGATGACTGGGACGGCGACGGCGACGGCGACGAGGTAGCTGTTGGCGTCACGGTCAGCGTGACGGTCGGCGTCGGCGCGGGAGTCGTAAGGTCCGGCTTGGGCCGCGTGGCCCGCTGGCCGCCGGTCAGGTCGCTGACGGTCGTCCCATGGCTGGTCCGGCCCCAGATGAGCGCGTCGAGCGGCTCGCCGGCGGCCACCTCGACGGCGGTGATGACGCCCATCGTGACGACGAATATGGCCACGGCAGCCGCGACCCAGATGAGCCAGCGCCGTCGGAAGCCGTGCCATCTGCCGGGCCCGCCCGGCTCCCCTGCCGGGCCCGTCGGGCCGATCGCCGGAATACCTCCCCCGCCGCCCCCCGTGGCGATGGCGGGAAATTCCTCGGTCGCCACCTGATCCGCGGACGGCGGCCGGGCGCGGTGTGCTGCCAGGCCGGTGGCTCTCACCCGCGGCGCGATCACCACGGCGGCCGACCGCAGCTTCTCCCGGCTGCGTGCCAGGTAGTGCTTGTAGACGGCGGCCCCCGCGGTACTGATGACGCTCGCTACCGCCACGCCGACGACAGTCCCCGTGATGCCCGTGTACGACGCGGCAATCGCGCCCGTCACGGCGGCGAGCATGCTAGCGATGACCTGGGTGGCGCTCAGTTCTATCCGGCGCCCGCTCACCCTTTCTCCTCCCGTCATCGCGGCCTTCCGCGACGGCTGTGATCTTGATTCCGGGGCGAGACAGCCCAGCACCCGAGCCTACGTGGCCGGACCGGCATACCTCACCGGGCGCAAAGGTAACTCCCAGCCGCCCGCGATTCCCGGCGGCCGCGTTACGGTCGGGAGGTGACAATCAGGGAACCCGACGTGCTGGTGATCGGGGCCGGGGTGTCCGGGCTGACGACCGCGATCTGCCTGGCCGAGGCGGGCATGACGGTGGCCATCCACGCCGGGCGGCCGCCGTCGCGGACAACGTCATCGGTGGCCGGCGCCATCTGGGGACCGCACCTGGTCGGGATGGACGACCGGGTCGCCCGCTGGGGCGCGGTCACCCTCGACCGCCTCCTCGGCCTGGTCGCCGAGCCAGCCGCCGGAGTGCGCGTCGTCTCCGGCCGCCAGGCCTTCCGCGCTGCCGCAACCCCGCCGCCGTGGGTCACCGGGCTGGCCGGGTTCCGGCGGTGCGCCGGCCATGAGCTGCCACCGGGATTCGCGGACGGCTGGCGTTACCGCGCCCCGGTCGTCGCGATGCCTGTCTATCTCAGCTACCTGCTGGCCAGGTTCCGCGACGCTGGCGGTCAGCTGCACGACGGCCAGTCGTTCGGCTCGCTGGACGAGGCGGCCGCGGCCGCCGGCGCCAGGGTGATCGTGAATTGCTCCGGGACCGGCGCCCGCAACCTCGTTCCTGATCGTGACGTGACGCCGGTGCGCGGGCAGGTCGTCGAGGCGGTCAACCCCGGCATCACGGAGTTCTTCATCGGGCGCGCCGACGAGTCTGCGGAGCTGACCTGCATTTTCCCGCTCGGGGACACTGTGCGGCTCGGCGGCACGGAAGACGCCGGCGACTGGAGCCTGGAACCCGACCCGGCCGCGGCCGAGCGCATCGTGCGCGACGCCGCGGCGATCGAGCCGGATCTCCGCGGCGCCACGATCCTGGCGCATCTGGTCGGCCTGCGGCCAGCGCGGCCGGCCGTCCGGCTGGAAGCCGGGCAGCTGGCTGACGGCCGCGCGCTCGTGCACAACTACGGCCACGGCGGCGCGGGCGTATCGCTGTCCTGGGGCTGCGCCCTCGATGCCGCCGCCCTGGTACACGCCGCCCTCGGCATCCCGCGCAGCTAGCGGGCCGGGAAACCCCCTGCCGGGAGCCTCCCTAGAAGCCGGGGAACACCGCGCGCAGGCGCTCAAGGTCAGCCGGGTCGCCGTCGACCTCCGCGGGGGTGTGCGCCGGGTCGAGCCGTCCGTAGGCCAGCCGCAGCAGTGCCTCCGCGGGCATGCTGACCTCGTGCGCGCCCTCGGCGGCCGCCGCGTCGGCGTCGTCGCGCAGGTCCGTCATGGTCACCGTGTCGGTGGCCACCAGCAGGTAATCGCGGTCCGGGCTGGTCGTGCGTATCCGCACCCGGAGCGGGTCCTCCTGCGGCCGGCCAAGGCGCGGCGCGAGGAACTGGGGCACGTTGTCGATCAGCAGCGCGACCGCCTCCGGGGATACGACCGCGTCCCGGTCGGAGGCGACGGCGACGTCCCAGGTGTGCAGCGCGTGCTCGCCGAGCCGCAGCCTGATCATGCCGACCGCGTCCAGGTCCATGCCGAAGAACGGCAGCTTGATCCTGGCCAGCTCGTCGTCGGTGAGCTGCTCAAGCGTCCGGACATGCTTCTCGTCAGCGGCGAGCCCGTCGGTGATCTGGTCATCGGGGCTCTTGGCGTTCCAGGTGTCCCAGACCGGCTGGAACGCGTCCTGGCCGACAGGCTCGCCCTCGCCCAGCGCGCCGGGCAGCAGCAGCAGGGCGATCTCCGCCCCGCTGCCGAGATGCGACATCACCTGCGCGATCGTCCAGTCGCTGCAGTAGGACGGCCCGCGGGCCTGGTCAGACCCGAGCTTGCCGGTGAGCGAGGCAAGCCGCTCATGGGACTCGCGGAGCGTCGCGATCCAGTGTCGTGGGTCAGACTGCATGGATTCTCCGTTCTGAATGTGCCGAGACGCAGCGGCGCGCTGCCAGCACCAGGCTGCCAGCACCCAGGCTGCCATGCGCCCTGTTACGTGGCCGACCGGGGTCAGGTCTCCTAGGCTGAGGGACATGAAGATCGGCTTCGGCGCCCCGGTGTCGGGGGCATGGGCTACCCCGGAGAATCTCGCCGGCTTCGCCGTCCGTGCCGAGCAGGCGGGCTACCAGACGCTCTGGTCGTTCCAGCGCCTGATCGTCCCCGCCGGGTCGGCCATGGATCCGGTCTACCAGAACGTGCTCGACCCGTACGCCGCGCTGGCGTACGCGGCGGCCGTGACCAGCAGGATCAGGCTGGGCATCGCCATCATGAACCTGCCGTTCGTCTCCCCCGCCTACCTGGCGAAGCAGGCAGCGTCGCTCGACGTGCTCTCCGCCGGGCGGCACGACCTGGGCCTCGGCATCGGCTGGATGCCGGAGGAATTCACCGTGACCGGCGCGAGCACGGCCCGCCGGGGCGCCAGGGCCGCCGAGTACGTCGCGGTCCTGCGCAGCCTGTGGGCGGACGGGATCAGCGAGTTCAGCGGCGAGTTCTACTCAGTGCCGCGCAGCCGGATGGCGCCCAAGCCCGTGCAGCCCGGCGGGCCGCCCGTGCTGATCGGCGGGCTGGCCAGGCCGGCGCTTGAGCGGGCGGGCCGGATCGCGGCAGGCTGGCTGACTTCCAGCAGGACCGACCTGTCCAGGATCGGCGACGGGATCAGCGTGGTGCGCGAGGCCGCCGAGGCAGCCGGCCGGGACCCGGCCGCGGTCAGGATCATCTGCCGCGGCGTGGTCAGGGCAGGCACGCCGGTGCAGGCCGCCGACGGCAGCGGCCGTCTGCTGCTCTCCGGCAGCTTTGATCAGATCCGCGAGGATACTGACTGGCTTTTTGAACGGGGTGTCACGGAGGTCTTCTATGACCTCAACTGGGACCCGCAGGTGGGCGCGCCCGACATCGATCCCGCCGCCGCGACAGCCCGGGCGAGCGAACTGCTCGAGGCGCTGGCCCCGCGCGGGGGCTAGCGGCGGGGGGCGGTCAGCCCGACTCCGTTGCGGTGCGCGATCGCCGCGGCCTCGGTGCGGCTGGCAGCGCCCAGCTTGCCCAGGATGTTCGACACGTGCACACTCGCCGTCTTGGGGGCGATGAACAGCTCGGCGGCGATCTCCTTGTTGCTGCGGCCGGCTGCCAGCAGGCGCAGCACCTCGTGCTCGCGGGCGGTCAGCCCGGCGAGCGGGCTGGCGAGCGGGCCGGCGCCTGACCGCGCCGCGGCGCCGCCAGCCGAGCCGGAGCCAGGGCCGCCGGCGCCAGCGCCGCCGGCGCCGTGGCTGCCGCCGGGCACGCCGGTCCGCAGCCTGGCCCGGCGGGCGAGATCGCTGAGCGCGGCATGCAGCGGCGCGGCGCCGAGCCGGTCGGCGGTCTCGAACGCCAGCCGCCATTCGTCCTGCGCCTCGTCCCTGCGGCCCGCCTCTGCCAGCGCCTCGGCGAGCCGCCACCTGGACCTTGCGCCCTCGTACACGAATCCAGGGCCGAACGCCTCGACCACGGCCAGCCAGGCCTCCGGGTCGTTGTCGCCCTGGGCGCGGCTCCATTCAGCCTCGGCCCTGGCGAGCCAGGCACGCCCGTCGACGCCGAGCACGAACCTGGGCCGGCGGCGGTACGCGGCCCCCTCCCTGGCGATCTCGATGAGGTCGCCCGCCGCCTCCACCGCGGCGTCGGCGCGCGCCACGTCGCCGGCCGCCCTGGCGCTGGCCGCACGGTCCGCCTGGGCGCTCAGTCCCACCGCGGCCGGACGGATCACCGGCGGCGCGTAGCTGCCCAGGTGGTCCAGCTCCGCGCTGATGGTCGCGGCGATCTCGGTCAGCGCCGTCTCGGTGTCGCCCTGCCAGAGAGCGTGCTCGGCCAGCAGGCCGCGGGCGATGTAGGCGCCGAACTCGTCGGCCGGCCAGAACGGCCTCAGCCAGGTCAGCCGCTCGGCGACCTTCGGGCTGCCGCGAGCGACGTCGATGAACAGCGCCATCGCCGAGAGCCGGGCCTCGGCGACGCTGGTGACCCGGACCACGAAGCCGTCGGCATCCTGCTGCGCGTGGTCCCAGTCGCCGTCGGCGTAATGCACCAGGTAGTGCGTGTATTTCAGATCCAGGCCATAGGGTGCCAGCCCGAGGCCGGCCTCCTCGGCCAGCCGCAGCCCCTCATGGGCTGTCTCGCTCGCATCGGCGAGGTCGCCGCGCTCCAGCTGCGTCCGCGACAGCTGGAACGCGGCCCGGAGCTGAACGCCGAGCACCCCGGCGCCCAGGGCCTGCCGGTGCGCCATGGTGAAGAGGCCGATCGCCTCCTTGGTCCGCCCGGCCCGCTCATCGAGCAGGCCGAGCGTCACCAGCACGTCAGCCTCGATCCACGGAGCCGCAGCGGCGCGGGCGGCCTCCCTGGCCTGCTCGGCCCTGGCGGCCGCCGTTCCGTCAGCCTCGGTGTACAGCAGGGTCTGCGCGTGGGTGGCCAGCGCGCGGGCCCGCTCCCATCTCGGCGGATCCGGCGGAAGCACGTCGACCGCCAGGCTGGCGGCCGCGGCGGCCGCGACGACATCGTCGGTCTCCAGCAGGAAATAGGCGAGCCGCTCGCCAACCCTGCTGGCCAGCACGGGATCGGCGGCGGTGCCTGAGTATCCGCTGAGCCTGCGCAGCTCGTGCACGGCACGTGCGACGTCGCCGCTCGCGGCCGTATTCTCCGCGGAGTCGAACGCCAGCCATCCCCGGTCCAGCCCGGCCAGCCGGGCTGGCTCGCTCACCCGGTCCCAGAGCGCCAGCGCCTGATCGAAATGCCGGTGCGCCTCGGCCGGCGCGGCGAGCCGTTCGGCCTCCCTGCCCGCCCGGACGGACGCGGTGAACGCTCCGGTGATGTCGTGGCTCGCCAGGTAGTGATGGGCCAGCTCGGCTGCGGCGCCCGGCACCGCCGCGAGCCTCTCCTGCCCGGCAAGCAGGTCAGCGAGCCTCGCGTGCAGCCGGGTCCGCTCACCGGGCAGCAGGTCCGCGTACACGGCCTCGCGGATCAGCGCGTGCCGGAACGCATAGCCCTCGTCACCGTCAGGGACAAGAAGCTGATGCGCGACGGATTCCCTGACGCCGTCCTCGTAGTCCGCGGCGGCAAGGCCGGAAGCCTGCCTGACCAGCTCATCGTCCATCCGGCGGCCGGCCACGGCAGCGGCCCGCAGGACCTGCTGGGCCGCGGCCGGGAGCCGCTCGACCCTGGCGAGCAGCAGGCCGGCGACGCCGGCGGGCAGCTCGGAGCCGTCCGCCGATGCGGCGAGCAGTTCCTCGGCGTAGTAGGCATTGCCCTCGGCGCGCCTGATGATGGCCTCAAGTGCCGCGGCGTCCAGCCGCTGGCCGCCGAGCGCGGTCAGGTACTCAGCCATGGCCGGATCGGCGAGTGGCCCGAGCTCGATCGCGGTCACGGTCGGCAGCCGCAGCAGCTCGCGCACCACGCCGCGCAGTGGATGGCTCCGGTGCAGGTCATCGGTCCGGTAGGTGGCGACAACCGCCACTCGCTCGCGGTGCAGCACCCGGCTCAGGAACGTCACGAGGTCGCGGGTGGAGCGGTCCGCCCAGTGCAGGTCCTCCAGGATGAGCAGCACGGGCCGGTCCGCGGCAATCTCCGCCAGCATGCCCAGCGCCGCGCCGAACAGCTGCTGCTGCGCCATCCCCGGCACGTCCCCGCCCGGCTGCTCGGCGCTGCCCCGGTCGGGCAGCAGCCGGCCGAGCACCGGGCGGGCCGCCAGCGCGCCGAGCAGTGACTCGGTCGCCGACGGGCCGGTCGTCGCGTTCCGCAGGGCGTCGGCCAGCGGCAGGTAGGGGACGCTGTCGCCCAGTTCCGCGCAGCGGCCGGACAGCACGGTGAACTCCCGCCCGGCCGCCAGCACCGCCAGTTCGGCGATCAGCCGGGTCTTGCCGATGCCCGCGTCGCCGCTGACCAGCGCCACCACCGGCTCGCCGGCCGCCGCCTGATCGAGCGCGGCGACGAGCTGGCCGAGCTCGTGCTCCCTGCCGATCAGCTGTCCACCGGATACCTGCAGCACCCCTTGAGTATCCCAGCCTCCTCGGACATCCCACGGCGCCCCGGGGGCCGGATTCCGGCCCGGCCTGCGTCCTGGCCGTACCGACAGCTCCTGCGACGCCTGCCCAGCCAATGTAGCGTCAATTGTGCTACTGTAGCTACATGGAGAGCATCGGCATCCGCGAGCTTCGCCAGAACGCCAGCGCCCACGTGGCAAGGGCGGCCAGCGGGGAGACGATCGAGATCACTGACCGCGGGAAACCGGTTGCGCGCCTGACGCCAAGCGGGCGCCCGGGGAGCCTTCGCGACCAGATGGTCACCGACGGGAATCTTGTGCCGGCCCAGCATTCCATCGAGGACATTCTGTCTCTGCCGAGAATTCCCCCGCTGCCCGGGACTCCAGCGAGCGAGGAGATTCTGGACGCCATCCGCGCGGACCGGCCATGATCTACGTCGACACATCTGCCGCGATCAAGCTCGTCATCGAGGAAGACGAGAGCGCGGAACTCGAGCGCTGGCTGCGAGCGCAGCACCACGACTCGCTCGTCACCAGCGATCTGACCCGGATCGAGCTCGTCCGGTCAGTCATCCGCCGGAACCCGCTGGCCGTGCCGCAGGCGTTGAACCTGCTGGGAGGCTTCGACTTGCTCAGGATTGATGATCGGGTCATCATCGCTGCGCAGTCGCTGCCCGACTCGCCGCTGCGCACGCTCGATGCCATCCACCTGGCATCTGCCCTCCGGATTCGGGCCAGCCTGACCGCCATGCTCGCGTATGACAACCGGCTTCTCGCTGCCGCCACGGCTCACGGCCTGCCAACAGGCAGTCCTGGACGGTCGGAGGGCTGATGCGGACCAGCCGGCAGGTCGCCATCGCAGGAGCGGCGGCCGCCTGCGCCGTGGCGGTCGGCCTGGCCGTTGCCCTGGCCTGGCCGGCGGGCCACGGCGGCCGGCCGGGCCACGGCGGCCGGGCGCACACCCGACGCCCGGCACGGGCGGCCGCGGCACCGGAGCTGCCTGGCGGCGGGCTGAGCCCGGCGCAGCTCAGGATGGCCTATGACCTGGGTCCGCTGCTGCGGGACGGCATTGACGGCAAGGGCCAGACGATCGTGATCGTCGATCCGTTCGGGACGCCCGCCATCTACCGCGACCTGGCCGTGTTCGACAAGCAGTTCGGCCTGCCGGCACCGCCGTCACTGCGGGTGATCCAGCCGGCCGGGCCGGTGCCCCCCTACCGGCGGACCGTCAGCCGGTCACTCTCGGCGGGCGAGACCATCCTGGACGTGGAGGCGGCGCATGTGATGGCGCCAGGCGCGAGCATCCTGCTGGCCGAAACGCCGGCCGCGGAGAACGAGGGCCGGAGCGGTTTCCCGCAGATCGTCACGGCGGAGGAGTATGTCATCCGGCACCACCTCGGCGGCGTGATCAGCCAGAGCTTCGGCGCGACCGAGCAGACCTTCCGGTCCGGCAGCGCGCTTCGCCAGCTGCGCGGGGCTTACCTGCTGGCCGCCAGGCCCGGCTACCAGGTGACCGTGCTGGCCGCGACCGGTGATGTCGGCGCGGCCGGGATGACCTACGGCATGAACAGTTATTTCAGGACGCCCGCGGTGGACTGGCCGGCCAGCGATCCGCTGGTGACCGCCGTGGGGGGCACGCAGCTCGATCTGACCCGCGCGGGCACCAGCCGCCGGCCTGACGTCGCCTGGAATGACGGCGGCGGCGGCCGGTCCGCTGTCTTCGCCCGGCCGGCGTATCAGGACGGCGTGGCTGGCATTGCCGGCCAGGACCGCGGCATCCCCGACGTCTCCATGGACGCGTCCTGCGCGAGCGGCATGGATGTCTACGGCAACGACGGCGGCTCCGCCGCCGATCCAGCGGCCTGGTCGGTGGCCTGCGGCACCAGCCTCGCGACGCCGCTGTTCGCCGGGATCGTCGCGCTGGCCGACCAGGAGGCCGGGCACCCGCTGGGCCTGATCAACCCGGCGCTCTACCGGATGGCCGCCGCCCATGACCGCGGCATCGTGGACATCACCCGCGGCGACAACACCTTCGAGTCGGTGCACGGCTTCCGCGCCCGGCGAGGATACGACCTGGCGTCCGGGCTCGGCACGATCAACGCCGCGTACTTCGTCCCCGAGCTCGCGAAGCTGGCCGGCCAGCAACGCCTGGCCGGCCAGCAACGCTAAGTGCGCGGGCTGCTACCTCTTGGTCACCGGCTGACGTGGGACAAGGGGCCGGCGTTGGTGGGGAAGTTGGCCGTGTTGAGTACCTGGATGCCCGCGTCCTGCTCGCCATTGAACGGTGTGACGACGGGTGAGGTGGCGCCTGGCTCGCAGCCCAGATTGAACGGCACTTGCGGGCTGGTGAACCAGAGTCCCAGGTGGTACTGGTGGGTCGGCGAGAAGGTGACGGTGCCGCCGGTGGAGACCGAGAATGTCTCCACGTCGAACACGCCCTTGACGGTGGCGCTGCCGGTGCCCCCGCTGCCGGTGTTGACGTCGGTCTGGTACCAGGCCACGCCGAACGGCTTGTTCGGCTCCTGGATGACAAACAGGTCGAAGCCGGTGTGAGCGGGCAGGCCGCTGACCGAGACCGTCATCGTGTCATTGAGCGACCCCGGGGTGATCGTGACCTTTGCGCTGGCCTTGGGCAGGCACGCGGTGATATTCGGTGAGGGCACCATGCTGAAGGAGAATGAGTCGGATGGGCTCGCTGCGGTTCTCGTCGTCGCTCCCGAGGCGGTGGCCATGCCAATCGTCAGGACGACACCGCCGGCTACTGCGGTGACCGGCAGCAGAAAGCGAAGAAAGCCGTTTCGGGTCATGCCAGTACCTCCGGGAGTTGTGCCTGCGCCGGGCGAAGCGGCGGATGAGGGATGAGGATGAGGGGATGCGGGGCGGCGCGCGATCGCCTAGCCGAAGCCAGAGCACGGTGAGGACAAGCACGCCCTGGTACGGCCGGTACTCGCTATTGCCTGCTTGTTGATAACATCTTTAACTTTGTCGTGCTATCGGCCTGTGTCAAGAGCCTCCGCCCAACCGGCGCGCCTGGGTCCCTGCATCCGCTGGCCGGCTGGCGAACGGCGGTTCGCCATCTCAGCCGCTCGGCTTCAGCGTGGACTTCAGCCGCTCGGCCTCCAGCGTGGATCTCAGCCGCTCGGCCTCGGCGTGCGCCCGGTGCAGCTCGAGGACGTGCTCGGCCGTCGGCTTCCCGTCCGGGTGATGCCTGCGGCACACCACGAGCGTGGTCCCTTCGACTTGCTGGCGCCCGATCCGCCAGCACCCCTTGGTGTGGCAGTTCACCCGGTGCCATGCGGCGAGAACCCCGGCGAGCAGGGTCAGCTCGCCGAAGTTCGCGCCGAACCCGGACCAGAACGCGTACCACCTGCCGGATTCGTCGTTCACGCCCATGACGTTCAGCAGCCAGTGCCAGATGGCAATCATCACGCACCTGTCCCATGATCAGTGCCGCGGAACTGGCCGGGTCACGGCGCGGCGCCGCGCGGAGGATACTTTGCTGAGTATCGCGCCTGTCCCGACTGGACCGGCCGCAACGGGCAAGACAGGAGGCCGGCATGGACGAGGACACGGCCATCTCCTACGAGGCGGCAGTGCCAGGATCACGGGTGCTGAGCAGTGCGGGTACGGAGATCGGCACGCTCGAGCATGTCCTTGAGGTGCCGGAGCTTGACGTTTTCGACGGCCTGGTCATCAGCACCAAGTCGGGGCTGCGCTTCATCGACGCCGACCAGGTCGGGCGGATCACGGCCAGCTACATCCGGTGCTCCATCGACGACGCCCAGGCGGCCGCGCTGCCGGCCCCCGATGGCGCGCCCGTCTACCGGGTGGACGCGCTGGCCGACAGCGGCAGCTCGCTGCACGACCGGCTGGGCCGGATGTTCCGCCGCCCGCACTGGACCCAGGAAAAGTAGGCGCGGGGAGTTAACCAGGCCGGCGGCGCAGTGAGGGCGTGGTCAGGGCGGGGGGCTCGTAGCCGCGGTCGGCCTGATTGAGGTTGGTGCCCGGCGGGACGATCTCGTCGATGCTGTCAAGGATCGCGGCATCGAGGGTGACGTCAGCCGCCGCCAGCTGCCCGTCCAGGTGCTCCATGGTCCGCGGGCCGATGATCGCCGAGGTGACCGCCGGGTGCTGCATCACGAAGGCGAGCGCCAGCTGGACCAGCGACAGGCCGGACTTCTCCGCGAGGACCGCGAGCTGCTCGGCGGCCTCCAGCTTGGCCTGGTTGCCCGGCAGGCTCAGGTCGAACCGCTGCGGCAGCCGCTGCGCCCTGTTGCTGGCCGGAACATCGGCGCCCTTCCGGTAGCGGCCAGACAGCCAGCCGCCGGCCAGCGGGCTCCACGGGATGACGCCCATCCCGTACTGCTGGCAGGCCGGCAGCACATCGGCCTCGATGCCCCGCACCAGGATCGAGTACGGCGGCTGCTCGCAGACGAAGCGCTCCCGGCCGCGGCGCTCGGCCGTCCACTGCGCCTCGACGATCTGCGCGGCCGGGAACGTCGAGCTGCCCGCGTAGCGGATCTTTCCTGCCCGGATCAGGTCGGTGAGCGCGCCCAGGGTCTCGTCGATGTCGGTCGACGGATCGGGCCGGTGGATCTGGTAGAGGTCGATGTAGTCGGTGCTGAGGCGGCGCAGGCTGTTGTCGCACTCGCGGACGATCCAGCGGCGCGAGTTGCCGCTGGAATTCACGTCCTCGCCCATCGAGCCATGCACCTTCGTCGCGAGGACGACGCTCTCGCGGTCGATCCCGGCCAGCGCCTTTCCGACGATCTCCTCGGACTCCCCGGCCGAGTACACGTCGGCAGTGTCGATGAAGTTGATCCCGGCGTCCAGGGCCCGGCGGATGATGCGGACCGACTCGTCATGGTCGGGATTGCCCCAGGCGCCGAACATCATCGCTCCCAGGCACAGCGGACTGACCTTGACGCCGGTTCGTCCCAGCACTCGCATCTCCATGGAGTCAAGCCTATGACGGCCGGCTCGGCTCTCCGCTGGCGGCAGGCGGCGGCGCACTTACTGGCGATCAGGTGCCCTTGTCACGGGCCTGGCACGTAGGTGCCGGCGCAGATGTTCTCGTAGTGGCTGGGGCTGAAGGCCTGGCCGTGCTGGGGGAAGTACCACTCGACGGCCCGGTACATGAGCTTGCCGTGGCAGGTTCCGAGCCTGAAGGCCTCGACGGTGGCGCGCTCCTGCGTGCCGCTGGCGACCGACTGGCCGGGCCCGACGTAGTCAGTCGTGCCCGTGCCCACCGCGCGGGCGCCGCCCCAGGACTTCCAGACGACGTGCGTGAGCAGGCCGGTCGGGTCGCCGCCGTTGAAGATCCTGGCCGGCCTGATCTGCCCGAAAC
>Ga0302325_10018497_pt1 | contig 14684 bp, 13 predicted proteins | sample Palsa_T0_2_FD_201948 | JGI IMG/M metagenome (GOLD analysis project Ga0302325, IMG submission 201948) | Peat permafrost microbial communities from Stordalen Mire near Abisko, Sweden - Palsa_T0_2 | ecosystem: Environmental > Terrestrial > Soil > Palsa > Peat permafrost | place: Sweden: Abisko... | reverse complement strand
GCTCGCCCGGCGCCGCCTCGGCGGCGGCGCGGCGGACGGCGTCATTGAGGGTGGAGCACACCGTATGGGGCACGCCGGCGGCCGCGAAGTGTTCAGCAAGTTCACCGCTCGTTTCACCCATGACGCAGGCATGGCGCACGCGGGGCGCGATCCGCCGCACAAAACCCGCCACGTCCCCGCCCTTGGCCCGCCCGCCGGCGATCAGCACCACGGGAAGATCGAAACGGGACAAGGCCGCCTCGACGGCATGAAAGTTCGTCGCCTTCGAATCGTTCCAGAAGGTGACGCCGTCGATTTCCGCCACGCGCGCCAGCCGGTGGCGGCCGGCCCGGAAGGTCCGCGCCGCGGCGTAAAGCGCCCCCGGCTCAAGGCCCGCGGACCGCCACCAGGCGGACGCGAGCAGGAAATTCTCCCGCTGCGGATAGTCGGCGAAGGCCGTGCCGGCCAGCCGAGGATCGGCGGGTTGGTTCTCACTATTTACCCAGACCACATCTTGAAGGTGGGGCGAGTTGTCCTCAACCCGCCTGTTTGGCCCGAGTCCAACATGCGTCTTAGGGACAAGCCGCCCCACCTTCGATGAGTCGGCGAACGCCCTGACCGACGAACCGGCGAAAACCGCGTCGGAAACCGCGGCCACGCGGGCTTTCGCCTTGAAATATCCCTCCAGGCCGCGATGCCGCTCCAGGTGGTCCTCGGCGAAATTCGTCCAAAGCGCGGCCTCGGCGTGGAAGCGGGTCAGCGTCTCCGCCTGGAACGAGCTCACCTCGCACACCGCGATGGTGTCCGGGCCGCCGCCCGCCGCGGCCGCGACCGCGCCGGAAAAGGCGCGGCCGATGTTGCCGGTCGCGAACGCGTCCCATCCGGCGCCGGCCAGCGCGTGCGCGAGAAACTCCGTCAGCGTGGTCTTTCCGTTGGTGCCCGTGACGGCGACGATCCGGCCGCGCCAGCACAGCGACGCGAAATCGAGCTCGCCGAGGCACCCGCCGCCCCGGTTCCGCGCGCGCGCGAGCCAGGGATGGTCCGGCGCAAAGCCCGGGGAAAAAACCGCCAGCGAATGCGCCGCCGCCGCCGCGGCGGTGAACTCAGTGCCTTGCGCGTCGTAAGTCGCGCTCGTCCCCCCCAGGGCCGCCACCAGCGCGCGCGCGCCCTGCCCGCTCACGCCGCCGCCGAGGATGGCCACGGGCCGCGCGAGATGCGGGCGAAGGAAAGGGGGCGGGATCAATGCCATTTAGCGGATTTTTAAAGTGCCGAGGCCGGCCAGCGCAAAGATTAATGACAATATCCAAAAACGCTGCACGACTTTTGTTTCCGGCCAGCCCTTGCGCTGGTAGTGATGATGAATCGGCGCCATCAGGAAGATGCGGCGGCCGACTCCGGAACGCGCGCGGGTCGCCTTGAAGCCCAGCACCTGGATGATGACCGACGCAGCCTCCCAGACAAACACCCCTCCGACGATGATCAGCGTGAACGGCTGCTGCACCATGATGGCGATCATGCCGATCAGCCCCCCGAGCGCGAGGGAGCCGGTGTCCCCCATGAAAATTTCCGCCGGATGCGAGTTGTACCAGAGAAAAGCCAGGCCCGCCCCGACCACCGCGCCGCAGACCACGGTCAGCTCGCCCGTGCCCGGGACGTAGCCGATCAGCAGGTAGTTGGATATCTTCACGTTGCCGGCCGCGTAGGCCATGATGCCGTAAACGAGCGCGACGGTGATGCTGCAGCCGGCGGCCAGGCCATCCAGGCCGTCGGTCAGGTTGATGGCGTTGGAAAAGCCGACCAGCCAGAAATAGATGAGCACGAACAGCGCCCCCAGCGGCAGGCTGGCGATCACCGGATGTTTCACAAAGGGAACCCACAATTCGCGGATCTTCCCGGCGCTCATCGGGTGCAGCCAGAGGATGGCGACGGCGGCGACCGTGGTCAGCGTCTGCCAGAGGATCTTCTCGGCCGAGGAGATGCCGTCGCGGCTCCGGCGCGTGATCTTGAGATAATCATCGCGGAAGCCCGCCGCGGTGAGCGCGGTGAAGACCAGCAGCGCGACGAAAACCCAGACATTGGGCTCGGCCCACAGCAGGGAACTGACGAACACGCTGAAGAAAATGAGCAGCCCTCCCATGGTCGGCACGTTTTTCTTGTCGAAGCGCTGCGCGAGGTCGCCCGTCCGGTCGTCGTCATAGTTCTGGCCGAATTTAAGCCGGCGCAGCCGGGCGATCAGCCACGGGCCAATCATGAAGCCGATGACCGCCGCGGTGCCCGCCGCGAGCAGGGTGCGCACCGTGATGTAGCGCAGCTCGCGGAGCGGGCCGAAGTAACGCTCGAATCTTATTAAATAACTGAGCATGTTTTTTCCTCCACCAAGCGTTCCAACTCGTAGCGACGGCTGCCTTTGATGAAGACGGCGCCGCGGAAGGTGGCCAGCCGGTCGACCACCGGATCGAGGGTGGCCACCACCGCGATTTGCGCCGCAGGGTTGCCGCTTTCGATCGCGCCGTCGCGCACGGCGCCCGCGTTTCCCCCGATGACGAAGGTGAAGTCATCCGGCCCCAGGCGCAAGCTGCGTCCGAGCTCACGATGAAAATGGTCCGCCTCCGGGCCGAGTTCCTCCATGCCGCCGAGCACGAGCAGCCGTGGATCTCCCGCCGGCGCCGCCGCGGCAAATGCGGCGAGGGCGTCGGCCATCGAGGCGGGATTTGCGTTGTAGCAATCGAGATAGAGCAGGCGTTCGCCGTCGCGGCGCAACTCGCCGCGCAACGGAGCGGGCTGCCACTGTTCCAGCCGGTGCTGGAGGGCGTCGCGGGCCACCCCGAGCCGGAGGGCCACCGTCAGGGCCAGGGCCGCGTTCTGCGCCATTCCCGCCGAGACGCGTCGCAGGGTAAAAGGGGCGCCTGGTCCCTCCGCAAGCTGGATCCGGGTCGAATCGCCCTGGTGGGAGGCCGAGAAAGCCACGACGTTCACCGGCACTTTCAGGGCCCGAAAAGCCTCGAATTCCGCGCACTGGGCGGGAAAAACCGCCATGCCGCCGGGCCGCACCGCCGCCGCCAGGATGGCCTTTTCGCGCGCCACGCCCTCGATCCCGCCGAGCTCGGCCAGATGAGCGGGCGCGACCAGCGTGATGACGGCGATATCCGGTTCGATCATCGCCGCCAGGGTCGCCATTTCTCCCGGGGCGCTGATTCCCGCCTCGATGACCGCGTGGCGGTGCCGCGCCGGGTCGAGCCGCGTCAGCGTCAGGGGCACCCCGAGGTGGTTGTTCAAATTGCCCTCCGTCGCGAGGACGGAGGACCCCAGCAGCAGCGCCAGCAAATTCTTGGTCGACGTTTTTCCCGCGCTGCCCGAGACGCCGATGACCGGTCCGGGGAACTCCCGGCGATGCTCCCGCGCGATCGCCTGGAACGCCGCCAGGGGATTGGCGACCGCCAGCTGGGCCAGCGGCACCGCGGGGTTCGCCGCCGACACGATCGCCGCGCTCGCCCCGGCCTCCCGGGCGGCGCCCAGAAAATCATGGCCGTCGCGCTGGCCCGTCTTGAGGGCGACAAACGCCTGCCCGCGGACCAGCTCCCGCGTGTCGGTCGCAAAGCCCGATATCGCGGCCGCCGGGCGCGCCGTCCATCGCCCGCCGGTCCAGCCCGCAAGTTTGTCTGGAGGGAAGTCGGGCACCGCTTTTATCCCTCCTTCAGGAATTTGATCCCGATCAGTTCGCGCGCGACCTGGCGGTCGTCGAATGGTATGATGGTGTCGGCCAGTTCCTGGTAACTTTCATGTCCTTTGCCCGCGATCAGCAGGCTGTCGCCCGGGCGGGCCGCGTCGAGCGCGAGGCTGATGGCCCGGCGGCGATCCTCCACCCAGGCGATCTTCTCCGGCGCCGTCACCCCTCCCTTCATGTCCGCAAATATCTGTCCCAGCGATTCGCTCCGGGGGTTGTCCGCGGTCGCGAACGAGTAATCGGCCGACGCCTGCACCGCCCGCACCATCAGCGGGCGCTTCGTCCGGTCCCGGTTGCCGCCGCAGCCGAAGACCACAATCAACCGGCCAGGGGTGATGGGACGCAGCATGCCGAGCGCGTTGCGCAAGGCGTCATCGGTATGGGCGTAATCCACAAACACGTTGAACGGCTGCCCCTCCTCGATCCGCTCCATGCGGCCGGGCACCCCCTTGAAGGCGCGCAGCCGCGAGAGCAGGCCTGCGGGATCGCGGCCCAGGCTCCAGACGGTGGCGATGGCCGCAAGCAGGTTGCTCACGTTATACCGGCCGACCAGCGGCGAATCCACCGGGGCCGAGCGCTCCGCCCCGGCCGGGCCGCCCGGCCACACCAGCCGAAACGTGGTGTTTTTGGCGTTCAGCGCGACCGCTTCCGCCCGCACCATCGCCCGTGGATTTTCGCCGAAGGTGACCAGCCGCACTCCCGGGCCAATCTGGGCGACGAGCCTCTCCCCGTAAGGATCGTCGATATTGATGGCCGCGACTCCGGGCGCCGAGCCGGTGGCGCCCGTGAAAAGCCTGGTTTTCACCTCAAAGTAGGCGTCGAGCGTCTTGTGGTAATCGAGATGGTCGCGCGTGAGGTTGGTGAAAACCGCCGCGCCGAATTGCACGCCCATCACCCTTTGCTGGTCGATGCCGTGCGAGCTGATCTCCATCACCGCCTCACGGCACCCGGCGTCGCGCATTTGCGCCATCATCCCGAAGATGTCGAGGGACTCCGGCGTGGTGCGGTACGACGGCACGGTGCGCGCGCCCAGGTCGTAGCTGATCGTGCCCAGCAGGCCCACGCGCCGATCCCCGTTGAGAAAGTGCTTGATCAGGTGGGTGACGGTGGTCTTTCCGTTGGTGCCGGTGACTCCGATCACCGCCAGGTCGCGATCCGGAAACTTGTAGTAGCGCTGCGCGACGCGCGCCAGGGCCGCGCGCGCGTCGGCGACCTGGACAAAGGCGACTTTCCCGGGCGGGTGCGCCGGCATCGTCGGGGCGACGACCGCGACCGCGCCGCGGCTGACCGCCTCGTCGATGAAGCGGGCGCCGTCGGCCCGGAATCCCGGCAGCGCAAAAAAGACGTTGCCCGGCACGACGCGCCGGCTGTCCAGCGTCAATCCCGATACCGGACAGTCGAGATCGCCCTTGTGGGCGAGGATTTCTCCGTCGCGGAAATAATCGGAAAGTTTCGGGGCCATCTTGAAAATTCGGCTGAGGGCGATCGATTCGCGGCGGCTGGGCCGGGTGGACCGCGGCTGCAAGGCGTGAATGAGGGCGTGATTGCGTGTGAGATAACCGATCACCGCGGGCCCCCTTCCATGGCGATCACGGGGGGGCTGGCGGCGCCGATGCCGGGCTGGATCTCGAGGGAGGGAAGATAGGTGATGAGCTGTTCGGCGATGTGCTTGAACGACGGGACCGCCACCTTCGCCCCTGAGGCCGTGCCGCCGACCAGGCTTTCATCAGCATGGTCCACGATCACCGAAATCGCAACCTGCGGATTGTCGGCGGGAAAGAACCCGATGAAGGACGCCACGTTGGCGTGCGGCATGACGCGCTCGACCGTCCGGCCCGAGGGCAATGTCACCGCTTCCCACTTCTGGGCCGTGCCGGTCTTGCCCGCGAAATCGCAGCCGGCAATCCCCGGATTCCACTCCTTGAAGGCGGTGCCATCGGGATCCGTCAGGACCCTTTCGAGCAGGTGGGTCATGGTTCGCGCCGTCTGCTCCGAAATCACCCGCCGGACCTTCGCCGGGCCCAGGTTGTAAATCGCCTCCCCGGACGCGTCGCGAATTTTCCAGATGATCTGCGGGCGCAGCAGGACGCCGCCGTTGGCGATCACGCACATCGCCTGGTGCATCTGCAGCGGCGTCACCCCGATCGATTGCCCGATCGGCATGCGGGTGATGGTCAGTCCGTCCCATTTTTCCGGTGGCTGCAGCGAGCCGCTGATCTCGCCGCCGACCGGAAATCCCGTCGTCTGGCCGAAGCCGAAGGCGCGGACATAATCGTAAAAGCGCCGCGCGCCGAGCAGCACGCCGATCTGGGCGGCGCCCTTGTTGGAGGACCTCGCCAGGATGTCGGCCACCGAGAGGGGGGCGTCGAAGTGCTCGCCCTCGAACTCGCGGGGAAGATTGCGCGGGGTGCCGTTGACCAGGACGTTTTCCAGCGAGCAGTCGAAGGCGGTCTCGGGGGTGACAATCGCGTCGTTCAACGCCCCCGATGCCGCCACGATCTTGAAGACGGAGCCGGGCTCGTACATGTCCGCCACCGCGATGTTGCGCAGGCGGAACTGCTCGCCCGGCGGCAGCCGGTTGTACTCGTTGAGGTTGAAAGTCGGGGTGTTGGCCAGGGCGAGGATGAATCCCGTGCGGGGATTGCTGACGATGATCGTGGCCTTCCGGGGCCGGTATTTGTCCACGATGGTCTCAAGTTCGGCCTCGGCAATGTGCTGCACGACGGCATCGATCGAAAGCACCACGCTGTAGCCGTCCGCCGCCGGCACATCGCGGGTGCGAAATTGCGCCAGCTCCACCTGGTGGCCGTCCTTTTCCGACTCGACCCAGCCGTTTTGGCCGTGCAGGTAAAGATCGGCGAAATTTTCGATGCCGGTGACGGGCTCCTCCGCGCGATTGACATAGCCGATGACGTGGGCGGCGAGTTCGTTGTGCGGATACACCCGCCGGTAAACCCGGTTGCCGTAGATGCCCCGGATGCCCAGCTTCATGATGCTGGCATAGGTCGATTCGGAAATCTCGTCGCTCAGCTTGGCCCATTGCACCGGACGCTCGCCGTTGGTGTCGGGATCGCCGACCACCGTGTCGTCATCCGCGTCCTCGTCCACCGCCGTCCCCTCCTCCGTTTTTTTCGCGTCTTCCTGGCTTTTCGCGAAATCGAAGTCGAAGAGCGGAGGCTCGCCGGCCGGACTTTTCGGCGCAGCGATGGCTCCGGGCGGGCGGGACCGGGTATTCAATATCTTTTCCAGGTCGGCCAACGACAGGCCGGTCAGGGTGGCCAGCTGCGGCCATTTCTTCTCGTCCTCCTTGCGCAGGAGCTGCGGATCCACCCCGAGATCGATCAGCGACCGGCTGGTGGCCAGCAGGTTGTCCCGGGCGTCGAGAATGTCGCCCCGGCGCGCGTGCTGGATGATGATCTGGCGGCGGGCCTTCTCAACCGTGTCGAGCAGCTCCTGGCGATCGATCACATGCAGCCAGACGAGGCGGGCGCCCAAACCGGTGAAACTGAGGAGGACGAGGCTCGCCAGGACAACAATGCGGTAATTGGAGGCGAAGCCTTTGGACATTGGCGGGTTCGCTCACATCGCCTGGCTCAGGGCTGCGCCGCCACGCGAAAGGACACGGTCGCGGCGGCGGCCGTGTCGCGGTACATCCCGCTGTTGCGCTTCGCCTCCATCCGGACGGTCGGATCCTCGGTGACCCGCTGCACCTGGCCCTCCTGCGGCGGGAGCAGGCCGATGCCCCAGAGGGTATTGCGCTGCAGCAGCACGGTCGCATCCTGCTCCTGCGCGATGGCCGTCGTGGTCTCCTCGCAGCGGCGCGTCAGGTCGGCAATCCGCGCCTCGAGCGCCTTGTTGGCGTTGGCCGTGAGTGAAATCTGCTCGCGCATCCACACCGCGCCCACCCCGATCGAGCTGGATAGGCCGATGCCAACGAGGGTGTAAACCAGCACCTGGTTGACAATTCCGTGGGCGGCCGAGGTCTTCATAGCTTCCTGATGGCGCGCAGCTTCGCGGAGCGGCTGCGCGGGTTGGTGGCGGTTTCAAGCAAGCCCGGCCCCACGGGGCGGCGCGTGAGCGATTCCGCGACTTTCACGCGCAGGTCCTGCGGCGTGGCATCCGCGGCGTCCTCCGGCTGGCCGCAAAGGCGGCGAAAGTAACGCTTCACCGGCCGGTCCTCCAGGGAATGAAAGCTGATCACGCACAGCACCCCGCCCGCGCCCAGCCGGCTGAAGGCCGCGGGCAGCGCGCTTTCCAGCGCGCCGATTTCGTCGTTCACCGCGATGCGGATCGCCTGGAACGTGCGCGTGGCCGGATGAATTTTTGACGCATGGCGCTGGTGCGCCGGGATGGCCTCGGTGATGGTCGCCGCGAGCGCGTCGGTGCGCGCCAGCGCCCCGGTGCCCCGGGCCGCGATGAGGGCGCGCACGACGCGGCGCCAATGCCGCTCCTCGCCGTAGTCGCGGACCGCGTGGACCAGCATTTCCTCCGTGGCGGTCTCCAGCCAGCGGCTCGCCGGGACTCCCGAGCGCGGGTCCATGCGCATGTCGGCGGGCGCGTCGGCGCGAAATGAAAATCCGCGCTCGGCGTCGTCGAGCTGGAAGGACGAGACCCCAAGGTCAAAGAGGATTCCGTCGAAGTCCTTCAGCGGCAGCTCGCCCAGCCGGCTGAAGTCGCGGTCGAGCAGCGTGAAACGACCGGGATAGGTTTCCCGCAGCGCATGGGCCCGCGCCTCGGCCGCGGGATCCCGGTCAAGCGCGACCACGCTCACATCCGGCCCCGACTCCAGCAGCGCGCGGGTGTGGCCGCCGCCGCCAAAGGTGCAATCGAGGTAACGGCCGCCGGCGCGCGGCCCGATGAACTCCAGCACCTCGTGCAGCAGGACGGGCTGGTGGCCTGGGGTCATGATCGCAAGGGAGGCCTCAGCGGGAGCGGTGCGCATGGAGCAGGCCCTTTCCGCGGGCTGGTTTTACCAGGGCGACCGGCCGCAGCACGAGGCCGTCGCGCACCCGGGGCATCACCGGCGCGGCCAGGGCCGCCCCCCGGCGGAAAATTTTGACGGTGCGATGCATGTTTAAATTCCCAGGCGGCGCATGATGTCGCCGAAATTTTCGCCCGAGGTGCGCGCCTCGACCTTTTCCCAGCGCGCGGGGGCATAGAGGTTGAACTTGGTCAGCGAACCGACGAGGACGGCGTCCTTCGTGATCCCGGCCTGATTGAGCAGGTCCGCGTTGAGGCCCACCCGGCCCTGCTTATCGAAGGAAAATGACTGGGTCTGCGCGAAAAAACGCGCGGCAAAGTCCTGCGCCGCCCCGTCGCTCAGGGCCATCTGCGCGATCTTCGCGTGCAGCTTCTCCACCTCGGCCGGAGGAAGCACCGCCACGTAACCGTCGGGGTGCGGCGTGGCGAGAAAAGCATCGCTCTCCGCATGCGCGCCGCGCCACGCCGAAGGGATCGTCAGCCGACCTTTATCGTCAAGGGTGTGTCTGAAAAGACCGGTGTAAAAAGCGTTTGTCCCCACAACGCCCCATTTCAACCCATTTTACCCCACAATCGTCAAGCAAAGAAGCGCTGAAAAACGCAGATTTTTGTTCACAAGTTACTCCCTAGCCCTTGTTCGGGTTGGCGGCCGCGAGATGATTGCTTTCGGTGACCTCTTTATTGCTTTCGGTATTCTCCTTCACGGCGGCGATCATCACATCCATCCCCTCCTTGATTTCGTTCACCTGGGGATGCACTTCCTTGATCAGGTCGTGTTCGACCTTCGATAATTTTTCGATTCGTCGGCCCTGTTCCGTGAGCTGGTCCAGGAGGCGGTTTTGCTTGTCCGAAATCAGGTACATCCACCAAAAGCACCCCGCCCAGCAAAAGGTGCCGATCAAAGTCAGCCAGAAAGCGAAGCCGTTTTTATCCATGGCACGATGCTATGGGTGAAACGGGATTTCAGCAAGGGGCGAGCGGGTGCCATAGCGGGCGACCCGCACGTCGGCCGTGATGGCGTGCGCGAGCATCCGCTCCACGTTGCATTGCCGCGAGGTGACGGTGCCCACCTCGATCGAGGCCGCCCGGGTCATGCGCTGGTAAGTGACGGTTTTGAGAAACTTTCCGACCCAGACGCCGCCGGTGTAGCGGGCCGCCCGGCTCGTGGGCAGGATGTGATTGGTGCCGATCGATTTGTCGCCGTAGGCCACCGTGGTTTCCTCCCCGATGAAAAGGGAGCCGTAATTGGTGAGCCGGGAAAAATAAAATTCCGGGTCGGCGACATGGAGCTCGAGGTGCTCCGGCGCGTAATCGTCGCTCAGCGCCACCGCCTCCTCGCGACTTTCGGCGGCGTAGATCCGCCCGTTGGCCGCCCAGCTTTGGCTCGCAATCTCGCGCGTCGGAAGCACTTTCAATTGCCGTTCGATTTCCGCCCCGCATCGGCGGCCGAAGTCTTCGCTCAGGCAGATCAGCGCGACGCCGCTGTTGGGGTCGTGCTCGGCCTGCCCCAGCAAATCGCAGGCGACCAGCGACGGATCCGCGGCGTCGTCCGCCAGGACCATGATTTCGGTCGGCCCCGCCAGCAGGTCGATGCCGCAGCGCCCGAACAACTGGCGTTTGGCTTCGGCCACAAATTTATTGCCGGCCCCGCACAGGATGTCCACCGGCGGGACGACGCCCATGCCCAGGGCCATGAGCGCCAGCGCCGGCACGCCGCCCACGATGAAGATGCGATCGGCGCCGGCTTCGCGCATCGCGTTGATCGTCGCCGGAAAGGCTCCCTCCCCCGGCACCGGCGGGGTGCACGCCACCACGGATTTCACGCCCGCAACCTTGGCCGGGATGATGCTCATCTGGGCCGACCCGAACATCGGATAGCGCCCGCCCGGGATATAACTCCCCACCGAGCGCACCGGGATATGCCGGTGCCCCAGCGTCACCCCGGGGCGTATCTCGGTCTCCAGCGGAGCGAGCGTGCCCAACTGGGCCTCGGCAAAACGGCGCACATTGCCCTGGCAATACCGGGTGTCCGCGACAACCTGGGGATCGAGGCGGTCGATGATCCTCCGGATTTCCGCCGGACCGAGTTCAAAACTTTCCGGAGTCCAATGGTCGAATTTTTCGCTGTAGCGGCGCACGGCGGCGAGCCCGTCCCGTTCCAGTTCCCGCAGCATATCGGAGACGGTCCGGGCCGTTTCCGGATCGTTCTCAAAAAGGCGATGCCCGCCCTCCTTGACCGTTTTCATCACCGAAGCGTCTTAGGGACAAGCCGCCCCACCTCAATGCAAATTAGACATGCCCGCCCCACCGTGATTTATAACAGCGGGGACAGCGGCCTCAAAGCCGCTTCGAGCAGCTTTTGCCGGAAAGGCCGCCGGGCGAATTTCGCGGGATCGATCTCGCGGCAGAGGCCAAAATCGTGCTCGAGAATGCGGGCGAGAGTTGCGGTTTGCTCCGGGGAGTGAAAAAGCAGGTTGAGTTCGAAGTTCAGCCGCATCGAGCGGTAGTCGAGATTGGCGGACCCGACCATGCCCCAGGCATTGTCGGCCAGCGCGATCTTGGCGTGGTTGATGCAGTCCGAAAATTCAAAGATGCGAACGCCGGCCGCCAGCAGCTCGCCGTAATAGGAGCGTCCGACTGTGACCAGATAGGGGTGGTCGTTTTTTTCGGAAACGAGCAGGCGGACGTCGACCCCGCGGCTCGCCGCGATCTCCAGCGCCGTGAGGAGGATGTCGTCCGGGACAAAATACCCGGTGGCAATCCACGCCCGCTCGCTCGCGTGGTTGAGCAGGCTGACGACGGATTTGCCGATCGGCTGGTTCCAGCGGTCGGGGCCGCCGAGGACGATGTGGACGGGATGCCGGGGATCATGGAAGCCGACGGGGTAGTAGCGGATATCCGCGATTTTTTCCGCCGTCGCAAAGAACCAGTCGTCGGCGAAAACCTCCTGCAACTCGGAGGCAATGGCGCCGGTGACCTCGACCTGCATGTCGCTCCACCGGCCCACCCGAACGTCAAGCCCCTCGTACTCGCGGCCGATGTTCATGCCGCCGACAAAGGCGACCGATCCGTCGATGATCTGCAGTTTGCGATGGTTTCTCAGGTTTAGGAAAAAGCGCTTGCGCTTGAGGTCCAGGCTTTGGAACCACGAGAAATGTCCGCCGGCAGCCTTGAAATCCCTCAAAATCTCCTCATCGAACCCGCTCGATCCCATCTCATCGAGCAGCAGCCGGACGACGACGCCGCGTCGCGCCGCTGCCGCCAGGGCGGTCAGGAATTTCCCGCCCGTCTCATCTCCCTCCCAAATATAAAGTTCGAGGTGGATATGATGTTTCGCCCGGCGGATCCGCTCTTCGAGCGCCGGGTAAAATTCGTCCGCGTTGTGCAAAATGCGGATGCTTTCCGCCGAGCTGATGGGGAGCTGGTTGATGCGCGAGAGCAGCCGCAGGAACTGCCGATCGCCAAGGGACAGGCCCCTTAAAAGAACCGCGGTCGCCCCATCCGTCGTGCTGTCGGGAGGCGGCTGCCGGGTAGACCGGGCGGAAAACTGAGCCCGGCGTTTGAGCCGTTGCCGTTTCAGCCGGTCCGTCCCGATCGCCAGGTATGCCAAAGCTCCCAGAAATGGGATGAAAAGGATCGCCCAAAGCCATGCCAGCGTCGCGGTCGGGCGCTTCTTGAGCAGCAACAGGTGGGGAATGGTGACCCATGTTGCTAGATAGCAGATAATTAACGCGATTTTCATGACCGGTGGACACCCTTTGGACATCTCATTCCCATCCCATGAGCCCGGCGAAACCAGGCATTGTTTATATCGTTATCATGTAGTGAGTTAATATAATAAAAGGAACAGCCAATCCAAGGTTAGGGTCGGACCGCGCCAACCACCCGGCGACCCACTCCATGAAAACCACCGTTCTTCTCTCCGTATTTGCCACCTTGGGTGTAATGCGTTGCGCGGCAGCAGATTTGCACGCTCCCCCCGACTTTCTCCACGCCATCCGTCTGGTTGAGTCAGGCGATCGTTATGACGGGCCTTGCGGCAAGGCGGGCGAGCTCGGCCCCTACCAGTTTCGGCTCGCGGTATGGCGGCAGTACACCTCGGCACCGTTTTCCCAGGCCCAAACCGCTTTTGCCGACCATGTGGCGGCCAAACATTACTTTTGGATCGCCCGCCGCCTGCGGACAGGGGGTGTCCCGGCCACCAGTTGGAATATCGCGGCCGCTTGGAACAGCGGCGTGCGCGCGGTGCTATCGGGACGAATTCCGGCCTCTTCGCGCGACTACGCGACGCGAGTCGTGAATCTGATGGAGCGGGAAGCAACGATCCGCAGCTCACTGACGCCCGTCCTAAATGTAGCAATGGCGAGGCAGCCTTAAAAGTGGCACGCTGGCCGCTACCTCAGGACTGGACAAGCGTCTCCCATCCGCCTAGCAAAGCTTCCGCATGCCACAACGTCACGTCGTCACCACCCTCGACGCGCTGCCGCCCGGAACGGGCAAGGCCTTCACCGTCGCCGGCCGCCAGGTCGGCCTTTTCAACGTCGACGGTCGCGTCTATGCGATCGACGACATTTGTCCGCACGCCGGCGCGTCGCTCGCCGAGGGGGTTCTCGCGGGCAATGTCGTGAGCTGCCCCTGGCATTTCGCCGATTTCGACGTGACCTGCGGCAAGGTCCTCTGCCAGCCGGCGAACGAGGACGTGGAGAAATTCCCCGTCTTCCAGAATGGCAATTCCATCGAGGTGGAACTCTAACCCTTCCTTCCCGATGCCCAACCCCGCCGCCGAGAGCGACCGCGCGCTTAAGCTTTGGTTGCGCGCCGGCGGGGCAGTCCTGATCGTCCTGGCGTTGACGGTTCTTGTCGGCCGGTGGCTTGGGTCGAACTGGCTGACATCCTTTCTTCCGGACGGCAGGCCGATGGTGGTCAGTTCGGCGCTCTGCTTTGCGCTGATCGGCGCGGGTTTGGCCGCCCTGTCCCTCGAGTGGCGCCGGCTCGCGCGCTTCTGCGCCGCCCTGATCGGAATCGTGGCCGCCGCCGCGCTGATCCACCACGTCTTTCACCGGTCGTCGGACATCGACGAGTTTTTTGGCCCGCAGACACTCGCGGACGGGACTCCGGGGCGCATGGCGCTCAACACCGCGATGTCGTTCCTGATCGCCAGCGCCGCCCTCCTCTTCATGGCCGGCCGGCGCGCGTGGCCGCGCCTGGTGGCAACCCTCGGGGGTATCCTGCTGGGCACGGTGCTGCTCGTCCTGCTGGGATATCTGTCGGGCTTCGGCCGGGCCTCGGCCTGGGATCGGTTTACCGGCATGTCGCTGCCCGCGGCCTTGGGCCTCTCGCTCGTCGGCATAACGGCTTTGGCCTGGACCTGGCGAACGTCGGCCCGGCAGAGTCCGGCCATTCCGCTGGCGGCCGCGGCCGCGGTCATTCTCGCCTCCGTCGGGGTGATCTCCCTGCGCAGCAACGATGCGTTGAGCGCGGCCAACGACTGGGTGCGCCACACCTTCGAAGTGCGCGATTCGCTCGAGCAGGTCCTGATCGACCTGAATACCGCCGACGATAACCGCCGCTTTTTCAACCAGAAGGCCGACGAGCATTTCGCCGCGGCGTTCCGCGGCGCGGCCGCCGAGAGCCGGCAGGACGTCGAGGACGCCATCCGCCTGGTGGCGGACGACCTGCCCCAGGAAAACCTCGCCAAGAGCCTGCGCACGCTCGTGGGCGCGCAGCTCGATTTCGCGACGGCCGTCATCGAGGAGCGCCGGCATAAGGTCACGACGACAGCCGAACGCACGGAACACTCCCGCCACGCGGCGCAGCTGACGCTCCCGGTGCAAAAAATCGTCGATCAGCTGCTCTCCGTGCAGCAGGGGCTCCTTTTAAAGCGAACCTCGGATACGGAACGGGCGGCCGGCCAGACCCGCAGCCTGCTTATCCTCGGGAGCGTCCTGGCCGCGGGCCTGGTGGCGGCGGCTCTCGGCCTCACCCTGTTGTCGGAGCGGGC
>Ga0302325_10018496_pt1 | contig 14684 bp, 9 predicted proteins | sample Palsa_T0_2_FD_201948 | JGI IMG/M metagenome (GOLD analysis project Ga0302325, IMG submission 201948) | Peat permafrost microbial communities from Stordalen Mire near Abisko, Sweden - Palsa_T0_2 | ecosystem: Environmental > Terrestrial > Soil > Palsa > Peat permafrost | place: Sweden: Abisko... | reverse complement strand
GCACCGAGGCTGGTGGCGATGCATGGTGTCAGCACGGCAATTCGAAGAAAGTCTCGTCGCAACATGGTCTTTCCCGCAGGTAATCGACGGTGGTTCCGATCGCGATACCGTGCGGCGGCTGACATGCCGCCACACGGGTTCACGAGTGCGGGACTAGCCCTTGATCGGGCTCAATTCCAGCGTCAACACTTCAAACGGGGCCAACACGATACTGCCCGGGTGATCCGCGTCCAGTTGCTGTGGTACCTCATTTCCGCCAGTCTTCCAGACATCACGCACGCAAAAGCGGCGAGCAGCGTCTTTCGGCAATTCCAACTGGCGTTGCAGGTCGATCACCGCAGTCTGTGCGTGTGCATCCGGATTGCGCAGCGTGATGACCGCCTTCTGCGCAGACCAAGCACCCCAGCCATAGACGTCGAGCCGGCCCGGATCACCGCCGATCCAATGCGTGTCGCGCAAGACATCAGCGTTCGCACGCGACCACTTCGCCGCGTCGGCTAGCGCATCCCAGTCGGCCTGGGTCAGCAGCGACGGCGTGATGTACATCTCCTGCAACTGCGTGCCGGTGGCGAAGTACGAATGCACTTCGTTGGCAAAGTCGTGCCCCGGGTCAGTATTCAGGCGTGTGTTCTTCTGCGCATAGATGATGCCCTGGAGCATCAGCGAATTGATCGGAAACAGCGGCCCCTGGATCACAATGTTTTCGTAGGTCTGCTGATCACGATAAGTGATCCACTGCTCGCGCTCGGTGCCCACGCCAGCATGCCAATCGTCCTCACCACCGCGCCAGATCGAATCGGCATAGCGCAACCAGAACGGCGACGCCCAGGTGCCGGTGGTGAGATTGATATAGGTGTCCGGCTTGGCCTTGCGGATGTCCTCGATCAACTGGATTGCTGCGGCGAAATCGCTGGTAAAAAGACTGCTCGGAAATACCTTGTCAGCATTGCCAGTGCCGTCGAACTTGAACTGGTTGATGCCTTCTTGCGCCACCAGCTTCATCACCACGTCGTGGAACTGCCGGTAGTACTTCGGCCCGGACAACGCCAGCAAGTTATCAATGGTTTCGTAACCGCTGGCTTTGCCGCGCGCCACGCGCTCCTTCTGCGGCGCCCCATAACCGCCCCAGGGCGACAGCCACATGCCTGGCGCCGCAGAGTAGTTCGCGGCCGCATCTCGCAGTGGCCCAAAGCCGTGCGGGAAATCCTTGCTGAAGTTCCAGCTGCCACTGCGGTCATCCCAGCCATCGTCGAACAGGAACGAATCCAGCTTTACACCACGTTTGACCGTCAATTCCTGACCGAAGGTGTTGATGCGATCCACAGCCTGCGCCTCGGTGTACGGCGTGAAATAGCCGATGTCGTACCACGAGTTGTAATGCAGAAAGGTGCGGTACGGATGCGCTCGCTCACGTTCGACATAGGCAGCGAAATCGCGCCGCAGCTGGTTGCCGTGGGTGACACCGACCACCGCCGAATAAGTAACCGACTGCCCCTTCGGCAGCGGCAGCCCCTGGTCCATCCACAGCTTGACTTGATTGTGGCGCACTTCACTGCTGGACAGTGGCTGTTCGAAGCCGAAGTAGTCGCCTCCCGCTACCACCGGCGAGCCCTGTACCGTGCCGATCACTTCGGCCTGATCCGCCATTAGCTGCAGCAGATCGATGCGCGAAATATCCTCGTTCTGTTTCAGCGCCGTAACGGTAACGATCTCGCGCAGATACTCGCTCCCTTCGCGTTGTACCCATTGCCAGTCAACGCGAAAGCGGCCATTCGCATCGCCAAAGCTCGCCGTGACTGCGCGCCCGGGCAAGCGTTCAACCTCGCGCGAAGCCGCCGTGTCCGCCTTGAGCGCCACCTCCGTGATCGGAGCGAGCAAGCGCAGTTGCGATCCATCCAGTTTTTCGCCGCTACGCAATGTCAACGCGAACGGCGAAACGATGGCTATATCGCGCTGGTTGACATGGTCGGTAAGCACCATGCTGTCCACATGCTCAACGGATGTGTGCCAGCGTACCGATATCGCTGCGCTGCCGAACGAAGTGGATTCGGGAGCCGGCTCGGCGAACGAGAACGGAGTGCTGATCGTGATGCCGATCAGTGTCGCAACCATGCCAAGGGCGAACGACTTGCGTCGTACTGCGACGCGATCATGGCGATGCGATTTCAATCGATGGGGCATATCAATAAATCTCATTGGGTTGACCAAGTACCAGTGTCTATCCCGCCAGGCGGCCCACGCTGCATATTTCAACGCACTGTGGTTGGCGTCAGCTCAAGCGTCAGCACTTCGAACGGCGCAAGCTTGATCGCACTCACTTGTTCGGCATCCAACAGCCGCGGCACATCGCTGCCGCCGGTGTTCCAGACATCATGCACATGGAAATGGCGTGCGGCATCCTTGGGCAGCTCCAGTTGGCGTTGTAGATCCACCTCCGCCAGGCGCGGCTTGGCATCGGGGTTGCGGAAGGTCACGATCGCCTTCTGCGGCGACCAGGAGGCCCATCCATAGACATCCAGGCGCGCTGGATCGCCGCCTATCCAGTGCGTGTCGCGCAGCACTTCGGCGTTGGCGCGCGACCATTTGGCCGCTCCTGCCAGCGTATCCCAGTCCTGTTGGCTCAATAAGGATGGGGTGATGTACATCTCCTGCAGCTGCGTGCCGGTGGCGAAATACGAATGCACTTCGTTGGCGAAATCGTGGCCTGGATCGACATTGAGGTGCTTGTTCATCTGTGCATAGATGATGCCGTGAAGCATCAGGGAGTTGAGTGGAAACAGCGGCCCTTTCTGCACGATGTTGTGATACGTCTGCGCATCGCGATAGGTGATCCACCGCTCGCGACTCGTGCCGACACCCGTGAGGTAGTCGTCCTCGCCGCCGCGCCAGATGGAATCGGCGTAGCGCAGCCAGAAAGGCGACGCCCAGGTGCCGGTGGTCAGGTTGATAAAGGTGGAGGGTTTGTCGGTGCGTATGTCCTTGATCAACTCGATCGCCGCGGCGAAATCGCTGTCGAAGCGACTGCCGGGAAACACGCTATCGACGTTACCGGTGCCATCGAACTTGAACTGATTGACGCCGTCCTTGTTGAGCAGACTCATGACTACGTCGTGGAAGCGCTGGTAGTACTTTGGTCCCGACAATGCAAAACCATCGCCGATGATTTCGTAACCCGCCTTCCTGCCATTCTTTACCCGCTCTGCCTGCGGACTGGCGTAGCCACCCCACGGTGACAACCATATGCCCGGTGCTGCGCCATATTTCGCCGCAGCCTCTTTCAACGGCACGAAGCCCTGCGGAAAGTCCTTGCTGAAATTCCAACTACCCGAAAGATCGTCCCAGCCATCGTCGAACAGAAAGGAATCGAGCTTCACGCCACGCTTGACGGTCAGCTCCTCGCCAATGGCATGAATGCGATCAAGGGCCTGCTGCTGCGTGTATGGCGTGAGATAGCCGATGTCGTACCACGAGTTGTAATGCAGGAACGGGCGGTAGGGATGTGCACGCTCCCGTTCGATATACGTCGCGAAATCACGCCGCAGTTGGCCGTCGCGCACGACGCCAATGACGGCGGAATAGTCGATCGACTGGCCCTTGTGCAACGGCAGGCTACGTTTGATGTACAGCCAGGCATGCGCGCCGTGAACCTCGCTTTCAGACAGCGGATTCTCGAAGCCGAAATAATAATTTCCAGAAACGACAGGCGATCCTTTCACATCGCCATAAACGGTGGCGCCGACAGCTTCGTCGGTCTTGAGAAGCTGCACTTGTGCGATCGACTCATCCTGCTTCAGCGCGGTGATCGTGACCAGTTCGCGCAGATAGGCCGAGCCATCGCGCTGTTGCAGCTGCCAGTCGACACGGAAACGCCCATCGGTATCGCGGAAGCTGGCCGCGGCGCTTTCCCCCGCAAAATGCTCAGCAAGGCGCGGAGCCTTGGCATCGGTCAGCAGATCATGTTTGCCCGGTGTGCCGACCAGCACCATGTCCGCTGGCGTGATGGTCTTGCCATCGGCGAGCACGAGCGCAAACGGCGCTACGATGGTTATGGGCGAACCGTTCTCGTGATCGGTGAAGACGAAGTCAGCCAGGTGGCCATCGGCGATTTTCCAGGTAGCAGAAATCAACCCGTTGCCAAGGCTCGATGCATCCCTGCCCAGAGTCACGGCAGCAGCATAGGTTCCACTCGCAAATGCTCCGGTGCCTGCAGCCAGCCCAAGCGTGGCGGCCGTCGTGGCGAGCACAGACCGCACATACGCACGCCATCCGTCTGAACCGCGACCGCAAGCGAAAGAAGCTATATGCATGGGGATATCTCGTCTATCCGGTCGAGTGAAAAGCGCCACTCTTCAATGCGTCGCCGACGCGACGCCTGTAACCGGCACTAGTGAAACCCGCCCAAGCACGTACAACGGGCCGTCGGCGGGCGTGGCATAGATCAGACACAGCGCGTGCTCGCCGTGCAGCGGCTCCGGCAAAGCTGCGTCCAGCGCGAATTGGCGCGCGCTGTGTGCCGGATCCGGCAACGGCACCGTCGCCAGCAACGGACCGTCGCATCGATCCCCATGCACCACCAGCTCGCCAAACGGCGTGCTGGGAGGATGCGACATCGCAGGCCGGCTTTCGTACTTCAACAAGAAATTGTTTTCCAGGCGCACGACATCGACGTGGATTGCCGCCACCCCATCCATTCGCGTAGCCGGAAGCTGTTGGCAGCTGTCGTAAGGATTGACCTCGTAAACCGGTTGCGTGGAGACGGCTTCGGGCATCGGCTGTTCGCGCTGGCGGAAATCGCTGCCGGGGCAATTGACGAGTTCGTTGCCGCTGAAGCTCAGCAGCCTGGACCGATCCAGCACGCGCTGGCGCGGCGCGGCCAACGTACTGCCGTCGGCGGCGAAAGTAGCGGCGCGCACGGTGACCGGCAGCTTGACCGCGAACGGCGCGCGATACAGCGGCGCGTGCAGGTCCGGCATGCTGCCGTCCAGTGTGTAGTGGATGGCGCCATAGCCGGCCTGATCGGACAGGCTTACCTGCGCGCTGCCTTCGGCCAGTGCCTGTTTACGATCGACGACGATGTCCGCAGCAAACGCGCTGTCGGCGTAGCCGATGCCCTGGGCGCGATAGCGTGCGAGCTGCGCCACCAGGCGGTTCAAAAAGTCCGGCCATTGGCGCGATGCGGCGGGTGACCAGACCACTTCGCTCAGCGCGTCCAGCCGCGGGAACGTCGCGTGCTCCACGTGCACCATCGCGTCGACGATCTCCGTCCACACATTCGCCTGCGCGCCAAGTACGTGCTTGGCCTGCGCTGCATCGAGCGCTTTGGGTACCGGCTCGTAGGCATAGACGCTCTCAAGGCTGATCGCCGGGAGGCGGCCGACGTACTCGTCGCTGCGGTTGCTCTGCACATAGTCGAAATAGACCTGTGGCGACGGCGACAACACTGTGTCGTGGCCGGCCTTGGCGGCATCGACCGCGCCGTCGATGCCGCGCCAGGACATCACGGTAGCATCGGCCGGCACGTCGCCGCCTTCGAGGATCTCATCCCAGCCGACCAGCTTGCGTCCGTGCGCCGCGAGATAGCTACCGACGCGACCGATGAACCAGCCTTGCAGCGCATCCTCGTTCTTGATGCCCAGCTCGCGCATCTTCGCCTGCACCGCGGGCGAGTTTTTCCACTGCGGCTTGACCGCCTCGTCGCCACCGACGTGGATGTACTTCGAGGGGAACAGCGCCATCACCTCGTCGAGCACGTTGTCGATGAACTGGAACGTCCCGTCGTCCACGTTGTAGAGCCAGGGATGGACGCCGGAGTTCACCGATACCAACGGACGCTGGCCGGTAACGCCAACTTGCGGATAGGCAGCGATCGCCGCCATCGCGTGGCCTGGCATGTCGATTTCCGGCACGATCGTGATATGCCGCGCCGCGGCGAGCGCGACTACCTGGCGAATCTGCTCCTGCGTGTAGAAACCGCCATAGCGCAACGGCTCGCCGTCGTGCCCGGCGTCGGGCGGCGTACGCCACGCGCCGATGCGGGTGAGCTCGGGGTAACGCTTGATCTGGATGCGCCAGCCCTGATCGTCAGTGAGATGCCAGTGGAACATGTTGAGCTTGTGCTGGGCCATCTGGTCGAGCACCAGCTCAACCTCAGCCACCGACTGGAAGTGCCGGGCCGAATCCAGCATCAGGCCACGCCAGCGGAAGCGCGGCCAGTCCTGGATATGCAACGCCGATACTTGTACGGCGCCGTGCTGCGCATCGGGCGTCAGCAATTGCCAGAGCGTGATCGCGCCGTAGAACAAACCGGCGTCGTCGCGGGCGACCAGGTCGATGCCCTGTGGCGTAACGTCCAGCGCGTAGCCTTCCCGATCTGCCACTGGCGCCTGCGGATCGAGTCGCAGGACGATGGCACGCGTCGCGCCCTCCCCCTGCACCACATGCAAGGACAGACCACGCGTGCGGGAAAGCAGGCCAGTCAGATAGTCGGCCGTCTGTCGGGTCGAGGCATCATTCCCAACAACAACGATCGGCGTGCCGGCGTTCACTGTGAAGCTGCCATCGGCATAGCTGAGCTTGGCCGGCAACGGAATCAGCGAAGTTACGGGCGAGGGTCCTGCCAGTGCGACCGACGCCATGCTGCAGAGGAATAGGCAGAGGAAAAGGCGTGCAATGCTCATGGCGTGTTTCGTCGGCAACGTCAGGAAAAGAAAAAGGCGATGCAGCCGGACCGCCCGAGTGGATGCTTGGCAGGATGTTGAGAAAGTGCATTCTTGCATTTCCCCCATGCACTGGATTCCTCGACCCATGAAGCCGGGCGCATTTCCAAACCCGGTTCCGCCACATCAAACACTTGTGATGCTTGATTCGCGGCAGGCCATCCATGGCCTGCGTCGGCGGATCGCTTCTCTACAGCCGGTCAGAACTCATAGCGGATACGCGCGTAGTAGTAGCCGCCATCCCAGCCGGCCTGCGAGTTCAAGAGGTCATACAGCTGGCCCTCCTCCGCCACGATATACGGAACCCTCGACGGATACCGATCGAACACGTTGTTGGCACCGACCCCTACCTTCAGGCTCTTGGTGATGCTGTAATCGACCTCGATATCGGTGGTGTACATCGGCGCGTTGTGCATGTTGTAGAAGTCGGATATCGACCAGGCATTCGGACCCGACGAATACGTCAGCTGGTCACTCGTGGAGCCCCAGCGGGTTTCATGCAAGCTCGCGCTCCATTTGCCCTGGCGCCAGGTGGGGCCGAAGATCACCCGGTTGTGGGGCGTCGACGTGGTCAGGTAGCTGATCTGTTGCAGGTCGAGCTCAGGAGCGCCGGCCGCATTGAGCGACACATGGGTGACCCGGGTATTGTTGAGATTCGCCGAGAAATTCCAATCCACCTTGCCCCAGGCACCGTAATCGGAGTGATAGACGCTGGTGATATCGATGCCGCGGGTGCGCGTGTCGGCACCGTTGGTGAAGTAAAACACGCTGACGTTGTTCGCCGGGATGCCGGGCACGGAAATTCCGGAGGCGGCCAAGGCATCGAGCGCGACCTGTCCGGACTGGGAACCGCCGGCCACGATGCGATGGCGGATGTCGACCTGGTAGGCATCCGCTGTGATGTTCCAGTTGTCCAGCGGATTCAGCACCAGGCCGAGGTTGAGGTTGGTCGATTCTTCCGGCTTCAGCGGCTGGGCACCCAAAGCGGCGGCAACCGGCGAATTGGGCGCCAGCTGGCCCGTAGCACTGGATGGGTTTACGCCGAGCGTGGAAAAGTGCTCCTCGGCCAGCGACGGCGCGTGGAAACCCGTGCTGGCGCTGGCACGCACGGCGACCTGCGGCGTAAAATCGTAGCGCGTGGCGAGCTTGGCGTTGCGGGTACCGCCGAAATCGCTGTAATCCTCGTAGCGCCCTGATAAATCAGCCTGCCACTTATCCGTGATGTGCGTGGCAAAGTCGACGTAGGTGCCGAATACATTGCGTTCCCACAAACCTGAATTGAGCGGGTTGAAACCGGTCTCCGACGAAGATCCGCCGTTTTCATACGAATACAGATCGCCAGGCTGGATCTGGTAGGTCTCGCGCCGCTCCTCGAAGCCGAAGGAGAAGTTCAGCGGCTGGGCGAACGCTGATAGCTCGAAGGGCCGCGTGAAATCGAGGTTGGTCGTCAGCTGCGTATTGCTGACTGCACCAAGATCGAAACCGAGCGGCGAGTCCGTGAGCGATTCATTGATTGAGTGGATCAGGCCCAGGTTGTTTCGATCGCCGCCGTAGGTCGCACTCAGATCTGTATCCCAGCCGTAGAAGTCGGCGTCTTTTACACCGCCGGTAATCGAGTAGTCGTTCTCGTCATCCGTGAAGGTGGGCGTAAAGCCGTTCGGATAGATCCCCGGCTCTACGAAGGGCGGACGATAGTTCTCATAACCTTCGGCATAGCGATGGCCGAACGTGCCGAAGGCATAGGCTTCGACATTCTCGTTGAAGTCATACCCGCCATTGAAGCCCACCAGCTGACGGGTGCTGGCCGTATCGCCCATCGTCGGGTTCTTGTAGGCCGGCCCGACCGGGAACGGCGGGCTGTAGCCGTTCGCCGCCACAAACGCGGCCGCGGGGCCAATGCCGTAGGGGCCATCCGCATAGTACGGACCCGTGCGCATCGTATGGTTGATGCGGTCGTATTCCGCGCTCAGATCCAGGTACCCGCTATCGCCAAGTGTCGTGGCGATACTGGCTGTTTCGCTGCTCCTGAAGCCGTCTCCCTTGTCCGTCTGCCCGTTGGTGCTGGAAAACGCGCCGCCACTGCTCTTGTCTTTGAGGATGATATTGATGACGCCGGCGATCGCGTCCGAACCGTACTGCGCAGCCGCGCCTTCGCGCAGGACTTCGATGTGGTCGATGAGATCCGTAGGGATCATGTCCAGATCCACGCCGGTCGAGCCCTGGTCCAGACCGCCGTCCTCCACCATGTTCGCGGAACCATGGCGACGCTTGCCGTTGACCAGCACGAGCACATGGTCGGGACTCAGACCATCCATCTGCAGTGCGTCGGTGAGTTCCGCATTGTCGGAGCCGAAGGACGTGCGGGTAATCGACGGCTCCAGCTGGATGAGTGCGTCGCGCAGGTTAGCCTGGCCGGTGGTCTGCAGCGTAGCGCTACTGATCACCGCCACCGGGGTCGCGCTTTTACCGACCGTGGTTTGAACGCGCGAACCCGTCACTACGACTGCATCGAGATCTTTTGTAGTCGCCGCACTGGACGGCTTGGCTGCGGCCGGCGACGGTGCGGCGGTGTTACTCGTCTGATCCGGTGCCGGCGTGCTTTGGGCCCAGGCACTCCCGGTTATCTGGACCAGCGCCAATGCGATGGTCGACGCAATGAATGAACGCTTCATACAGCTTTTCATCGTCGAAACTTCCTTTCTGTAATGTCGATTTATTTGATTTGTGCTGGTCGAAGGCCAAGCCCGGTTCGGCTTGTTCGGCCGCCATGTCTTTACGTGAATTCCCAATCCTCGATGCCGAGTCGCTGGATGGCCATGGGGCGATTAGCCCGGTCACCCTCTCTCTGACGGGCTCAGCGAATTGGGGTTTTGCTATGGATCAACTCGGCGAACAGTTGCTTGAAACGAGCGGAGAATTCGAGGCATGAGTCCATGCAATCCACCTCATAGCTCCAAGCAAGAGGCGGCGGTCCTGGCTGCCAGCCAGGTCCAGCCAACGCTTTCACGGTGAAGAACCATCGCGCAACCCATATCGCGAGTCTTCGCCTGGTGCCGCCCTCACCTCGGCGGACAGCCCACGATGCATATGCGGAGCAGAGGAAGACTTGTCTTCCGCCCCGATGGCAGCGCAGGTACAAACCAACATCCCAACCTCCCCAGCCGAACAACATTGGATTCAAGTGTTACGTCGAAGGGTCTTCTGCGGCTCGGCGGGCACTGGCCCAAGCATCAGAACTCGACATCATCAAACTTTCATATTGTTACGTTTTCTATCATGGCGTAAAAAACATGTCAACAATCGACAGTAATGCCAATCTTGTTTGCTATTGCTAGACTTCGCATTCTTTCGTTGATAGCGCAATTGCCATGCCGGTTCGCCATCCCCAGTCCAGCCATCCTTCCGGCGCTTTCGGCACGCATTGCGCCGCGGACCGTTGGTTTCGTGCGACTACAAGGCTTCGCCGCTCATGGGCGCACGGCTATGACGGACGCCTCAGCTACGTTCCTCCGCGCCTCCATCCGGCTCCGACCCGGATGGGCGCCGCGAGATCGTGCGTGATCACTTTTCCTCCGACACCCATGCATATTTCTTTGCGTCGATCGACAAGACTCGACGGACAAAAGGGCGACCACCAGTCATGAGCAAGGCACATCACTACTACGGCATCGATATCGGCGGCACCAAGATCGAGCTGGCCTGCTACGACGACGAACTGCGCCTCATACGCCAATGGCGAATCCCCACCCCGACCCACGATCTGGGGCAGTTCCTGGATGCCGTAGTGGAGCTGGTCCAACAAGCCGATTCGCTTGTCAGCGAACGAGGCCATATCGGTGTCGGATTGCCGGGCATCATCGACCCTGTCACTGGCCGCCATCTCAGTGCCAATGTGCCTGCGCTGACGAACCAGAACCTGGCTGTCCTGCTGACCGAGCGCCTGCAGCGGCCTATCACGGTGGGCAACGATTGCCAGTGCTTCGCGCTTTCCGAAGCAAACGGCGGCGCGGCCGCCGATGCACCCACGATGTTCGGGTTGATCTTGGGAACGGGTATGGGTGGCGGCTATTGCGTGGGGCAACGCCTGCTTCGCGGATCGAACGGAACGCTGGGCGATGTGGGTCATGTCTCGATTCCGGGCGACACGCTCGAGCGCTATCGGCTGCCGGTACTGGACTGCCCTTGCGGCCTGCGTGGCTGTGCCGAGCGCTACGCCTCAGGCAGCGGCATCAGTGCCATCCATGCCCATTTCACCGGACAGCGACTCGATGCCGTACAGATCATCGGCCTGGCCGACGACGGCGATACGGCGGCCCGCTACAGTTTGGACGTCCATATCGCGGTGCTCGCCCATAGCATCGCCACGCTCGTCCTGCATCTGGATCCACATGCCATCGTGCTCGGCGGCGGCCTGTCCAAGCTGGATCAGCTCTATACCCGATTGCCGCCGCTCATTGCCACGCATCTGTTTGCGGGGCCACGACCGCCGCCTATCCTGCGCCCTGCCTTTGGCGATGCCAGCGGCACCCGCGGCGCGGCGATTCTGGCCCGTCAAAACCACTGAGGTGAGCGCCATGCTGCAGCAAGTGTATGGACGAATTTTCACACCAGCGGGCTGGTTCATGGGCGCCGTGACATTCGACGAGCGGATTCGCGAACTGCAGTCGCTTTCGTACGAGACGCTGCTCCGCAGGGCCGGAACTTCGACACTCCCGGTCATCCTACCCGGCTTCATCGACCTGCACGTACACGGCGCCTGCGGGGTCGATGTGATGGAGGGTGGCGACAGCACGCAGACGATTGCCCGCGCCCACGCGCGACATGGCACGACCGCGCTGTTGGCGACCACCATGACGGACGGCATCGAACGGATCACGCTAGCCTTGCAGGGAGTAGAACGCGTCAGGGCCGCGCCGGCGCGCGACGCGGCGCGCGTGCTGGGCACGCATCTGGAGGGGCCCTTCATCAGCGCCCAGCGCCTTGGCGCCCAGCCCAACGCCGTCATCGCCGCCACGATGCAGCAGGTGGAGTTACTGCATGCGATCACGCCGATCCGTGTGTTGACGATGGCGCCAGAAATCCCCGGACACATGGAGCTGATCCCCGCGCTGACCGCGCTCGGCATCCGCGTGCAGATCGGGCACAGCGCCGCCAACTACGACCAGACCGTCGCCGCACTGCGTGCAGGGGCTTCGGGATTCACCCATCTGTTCAACGGCATGACCGGCGCCAACCATCGGGAACCCGGCGTCGCCGCGGCCGCCCTGGCCCATGGCGAGTACGCCGAACTGATCCCGGATCTCGAGCATGTTCACCCTGGCGCCATCCATGCAGCGCTGCGCGCGATTCCGCGCCTGTACTGCATCACCGATGCCACCGCGGCCACCGGCATGCCGGACGGGACTTATAGCCTTGGCACGCAAAGCGTCGTCAAATGCGCCGGCTGCGTGCGGCTCGCGCATGGTGACTCCCTCGCCGGCAGCGCGCTCACCATGGATCAAGCCTTGCGCAACCTGATCTCCATAGGGCTGGATGTTGGCGATGCCTCCCATCGGCTGTCGCGCTTTCCCGCCGAATATCTAGGCATACAAGATCGCGGACTGATTCGTCCCGGCGCCTGCGCGGACCTGGTTGTGCTTGACGAGCAGTACGCGCTGACTCAGGTGTTTGTCGAGGGACACGAGGTGAACCTCGCCTCGTCCCCGTAAGCGAAACGCTGATCCGCCCTGTTCAAAAAAAGCGGACCGAGCGCTCAACCGGTTTGAGTGCAAGCCTGCGCGTATTGGCGCACTACGTGCGTCACGCCCGAGCGCAGGATGCTGCCCGCCGAGTTCGTCAACCGACCGGCGCGTATCTCATCATGCTGGCGCGGCAGGTACTGACTGAGCAAGGCCAGTGGCAGCGCGCCCGACGGCGATAGCCCCTCGAGGTTGCGCAGTAATGTCTCGCAGGATTCGCGGATCCTGGGATGCGCCCAGTAGTAGCGCACGCGATCGCTCAGGCTGTATTGCAGATCCAATGCCAGATGGTTTTCGTCGGTGTAGTACTTCTCCCAGTACTTTGGCTCGGCGCGCATGACCTCGAGCACGATGCGGCGCAGTTGCGAACGCTGCACAGATGCAACGACTTCGTCCTCGATCATTGACAGCGCCCACAACGTCTCGCGCAAGGCGAAGGTGACGCCTGGGCCGACCTTGAGTATCGCGAAATGTCCGCGCACGAGGGCAGCAAGCGCTTCGGTTGTCTGGTAGTCGGTGGAATGTGCTTCATAGACCAGGCCGGGAAAGGCGTCGATCGCCGCACTGAGCGCGCGCGTCTTTTCGGGTTTGTAGTCGACGACATCGTGGTGGTCGAACTCGACCCCAGGCTGGACGACCAGGCCGATCACGCGCTGCCACGCCTCGTCGAGGCCCTCCTTGGAGAAGGCGCTGCGGTGCGCCTCCACGGTTGCTGCCATGGCCTCGGAACTCGTGACCTGCAGCTCGTCCAGTTCTTCCTTCGCTCCGCCCGGCACAGGCACTTCGGTGCCGACGATGTAGACCGGCGCCTCGCCGCCGCTGCGTCGCCAGGCACGCTCGGCGACAGCGGCAAGACGCGCGGCGCGCGCAGCCACCTCGGCGTCGGATAGCACCGGCGGGTCGTCGGCGCAGGACATCGAACAGTCGAGATGAATCTTGCGGAAGCCTGCGGCGACGTAGTCATCGATCAGCGTTTCAGACTTCGCCATCGCCGACGCCGCAGATTCGCCTTGCCAGCAGTTCGGCCCTAGATGATCGCCGCCGAGCAGCACGCGCTCGCGCGGCAGCCCAGCCTGGTCCGCCTTGTCCATCACAAAGGCGTGGAAATCGGCCGGGCTCATGCCGGTGTAGCCACCGAACTGATTGACCTGGTTCGAGGTCGCCTCGATGAGGACCCACTGGCCACTGTCACGACCATGGCAGAGCGCAGCATCCAGCACCACCGGATGCGCCGAACAGATCGAGGTGATGCCTACGGCGTGGCCGGAACGATGCCGCGCAACAATGTCGAGCAATGCTTTCATGGAATATTTGAACCTGCGCTTCGTCTAACAACAAAACACGCTTCGCGCGTCAGCCCAGGTGAGCGATCAGTTTCAGAACGTGAATAAGCGCATCGATGAGGCAGGCGCCATGAGCGCAGCATCGACGCAGATGGCGATCAACGCGGCCGGTGCGACAGGGGATGGCCGCATCTCCGCCGGTGTGGGTTACCAGGGATCGCGCAACGCCATTTCGGTGGGCTATGCCGTACCTATCGGCAGCACGGCACACATGAGCGTCGGTGCCTCGGCCAGCGGCTCGCAGACGTCCGTCGGCGCCGGTTTTGGTATTGATTTGTAGTCACTGAAGCGCGCACGGCCTGACTGGCATCTGCCAGCCAGGCCGTGAAGTTTGTTGGATCCGGAATGGAAGCTTATGACCCCGTCTCCGTCAGATGTATGGAAGCTCTCGGTGGCCGCGCCCCAGCTTCGCCCGTTTCCGGACAGTGCCGCCGCCCGTCCCCACTATCGCTGGCTGATCAAAGCGCTTGTCATACATGCGTTGGTCATCCAGATAAGCGGCTGTTTCATCGCCATTGCTCTGGTGCCATCGGCTGGAAGCTCATGCAACGGCTGCCACCTGAGCGCTGGCAAGGCGTTGGGCGGCCTTTCCGGCTGGGCTAATCTGTTGGGATTCGCCATTACGCTGATGCAGACCGCACTAAGCGTCGCCGTCTACTTTCTGTTTCGTCTGGTTGATCGCCCGCCCTATCGCCTTCGGCCCTTGGCCATCGTGCTTTTGGCGGCCTACCTCCTGTGGCCCCTGTTGGCATTTTTCTTGTGGCTGGATGCGCCATGACTTCGCTGGAGTAACAGATCACGCCGCTTTACGGTGCCGCGGGGTCGGGGGATGATCGCCGTACTGGACGATCGATCTTCGTCTTTCACGCTACCCCCTCCGACGAGCC
>Ga0302325_10018493_pt1 | contig 14685 bp, 12 predicted proteins | sample Palsa_T0_2_FD_201948 | JGI IMG/M metagenome (GOLD analysis project Ga0302325, IMG submission 201948) | Peat permafrost microbial communities from Stordalen Mire near Abisko, Sweden - Palsa_T0_2 | ecosystem: Environmental > Terrestrial > Soil > Palsa > Peat permafrost | place: Sweden: Abisko... | reverse complement strand
ATACCACGCGGCCAGCTGCAGCGCGTGCCGACCGCCCACGGACAGGCCGACGACCACGGCCCGGTCCACCCCGGTGGCGTCCAGCACGGCGATCGCGTCATCGACGTACTCACGGTCGCGGTAAGCCTCCGCGGTCCCAGGACGGTCGGCACGGCCATTGCCCCGGCCCTCGACGGTGATCACCTGGAAGTGGCGCGCCAGGTACGGCACCTGGGCCTTCCATTGCCGGGCGTGCACGATGGCCCAGGATGTGAGCAGCAGGATTGCCGGCTCGCCCGCGCCGAACACCTCGTAGCCGACATTGACGCCGCCCCGCTCGATGAAGCCCTCGGTGTCGGGATACCTCGCCCGCATGGCCGCCTCCTCTGAGGAATCGCCGTTTTCCGTAGTTCTATCAATTCCACTGCAGCCCGGTTGCGACGCCACTGCAACGCAGCCAGGGAACCTGAACGACACAAGCAAAGGCACAAGAAGCGAAGGAGAAGGCAGGCCGCTTGTCAATGTGCGCCTGACCGAGGGGGTCTGGTCGCCAGCAAATTGATCTCAGCAGCCATCGGGCTGACCCGCTCCGGGTGCTGGAGCGTCACCCGTTCATCGGCATGGGCAGCGAGGGGTGGATGAGCACCGCAATGGCGAAGAGCACTGTGGCGATGCCGATGAGCTGGGTGAGGCCCACGCCGTGCCGCCAGTTTTTCTCGGCCAGGAAGACCAGGGCGATGCCGGCCATCCAGGCCAGGTTCATCAGACCGACGGTGAACAGCACGGCCATTAGCGCCCAGCAGCAACCCAGGCAGTACAGGCCGTGCGACAGGCCCACTCGGACTGCGCCGGCCAGCCCGCGCCTGAAGTCGTGTGTCAAGAGGAAGCTCAGCGGGGTCCGGCAGGCCCGCAGGCAGGTCGTTTTCCACCGGCTGAACTGGTAGAGGCCCGCCAGGAGCAGCACGAGCCCGCCCGCCCGGTCCAGCCAGGCCGAATCATGTGTCACCTGCCGGAAACCGATCAGCACCGCCAGCGGGACCAGGCCAACCAGGGACCACACCACCAGATACGAGGCGCCGAAGGCGAAGGTCGGTGCCAGGCCCTCGCCGCGGCGGCGGGTGACCAGCCGGTGCATCAGGACGATCGGGGCCACGGCCGGGAATATCATCGCGATCATCATGGTCGTCCACATGGTCATGAAGACCGGGGCGGTCTTCTCGAACGGCATCGGGCCCGCCGCGGTAGCTACCCTCCGCGGTCCCCGCTGTTGCTACGGGCGTGCCGGTGGCCAAGGATAGTACTGCCTAGATGTGGAGGGCGGGCTCTATGCCGGAGATGCGGCTGGCGTACTTGCACCCGCTGCGGTGGCTGGGCCAGCGGGACCGCGGCTTCGCCGCGCTGCGCCGTGCCACCCGGGCAGCGATTATCATGCCGGCCATGTTCGCCTTGGGCGACAAGGTCATCGGCAACCCGCAGCTGGCTACATTCGCGGCGTTCGGGTCATTCGCGATGCTGCTCCTAGTCGACTTCGGCGGCCCGATGGCGGAACGGCTCCAGGCCCAGGCAGCACTCGCCGTGACCGGCGGGGTGTTCGTCTGCCTGGCCACGCTGGCTTCGCAGACCGCGTGGCTCGCGGCCGTCGCGATGGCGGTGGTGGGGTTCGGCGTGATCTTTGCTGGCGTGGTCAGCTCGGTGCTGGCCGGGGCGACCACGGCGCTGCTGCTGGCGTTCATCTTGCCGGTGTCGCTGGCCGCTCCGGCGTCGGCCGTGCCCGACCGGCTGGCCGGCTGGGGCATGGCCGCAGGCGCCGCGCTGGTTGCGACGGCGCTGCTCTGGCCCGCGCCAGCGCGCGACCGGCTGCGTGGTGCGGCGGCCGCCGCCTGCCGGGCGCTGGCCGCCCGGCTGCGTGCGGGGGTCGCGTACCTGCTCAGCGGGATGGACGGACAATTCGCGCTGGATCGCGATCATGCGGCTGCGCAGGCGGACCAGGCCGTTGAAGCGCTGCGCAGTACCTTCCTGGCGACGCCCTACCGTCCAACCGGGTTGAGCACTCCCGACAGGACGACCGTGCGCCTGGTCGACGAGCTGATCTGGCTGAACAGCATTATCATTCAGCCTGGGCTTCACCGCGACGGCGTCCACCGCGCAGCGCTGAGGGTCAAGGAGGCCGGGGCCGCGGTTCTGGACGGTGCCGCGGATCTCCTTGGCTCCAGGGGCGGGAGCGGCGACGAGCTCGACGCCGCGCTGACCGAACTGGCTGCTGCGTACGCGAAAATGCAGGAGGGCATGACGGCCGGCCTGCCGGACCGGTCCCTGCGGCCGGAGAGTGACCCGGCCGTGGGCGGCCCGCTGGCTGGGCCTGAGCCGCCGGTTAGCGACCCGGCTGCGAACGGGGGGCCGGTCAGCGAGTTCATCACCTCCCTCGACCCCGCCTTCCGTGCGGAGGAGCTGAGCTACGCGGTCTCGCTCATCGCGCGCAACGTCGAGCTGGCCGCGGCCGCCGAGCGACGGAGCTGGCGGGAGCGGTGGCTTGGCCGCCAGCCCGAGGGTGTGCCGGGGACGCTGTCCGCGGCGCGGGAACGGATCACCTCCTACCTCGAGCCGCACTCGGTCTGGTTGCACAACAGCTTGCGTGGTGCCGCCGGGCTGGGGCTGGCGGTGCTCGCCGCGAGACTGACCGGGGTCCAGCACGCGTTCTGGGTGGTCCTGGGCGCGCTGTCGGTGCTGCGCTCGAATGCGCTGAACACCGGGCAGGACGCCGTTCGCGCCATGCTCGGCACGGTAGCGGGTTTCATCGCAGGCGCGGCCCTGCTCGCGGGGATCGGCACGAACACCACGCTGCTGTGGTTCCTGCTGCCGCTGGCGGTCTTTCTCGCCGGGGTCGCTCCCGCGGTCATCTCGTTCGCTGGGGGGCAGGCGGCGTTCACGCTCACACTGGTGATCTTGTTCAACATCAACCAGCCGACCGGATGGCGCGTCGGCCTGGTACGGATCGAAGACATTGCCCTCGGGGTGGGCGTGAGCCTGGTCGTGGGTGTCCTGTTCTGGCCGCGGGGCGCGGTGCCTGCGCTCCGCCAGGCGCTGGCGGAGGCGTACACCGACGGCGCAGGCTACCTCGCCAGCGCGGTGCGATCCGGGATGTCACGCGGCGACCCAAGCAGTCCAGCACTCCCCGCTCTGGCCGGCGACGCTGCCCGGGCCGCTGCGGCATCGCGCCGGCTCGATGACGCGTTCCGCACGTACCTGGCCGAGCGCGGTGCGAAACAACTCCCGCTTGCCGACGTGGCCGGGCTGGTCACCGGGATTGCCGGACTGCGCCTGGAAGCTGACGCGGTACTGGATCTCTGGCGAGGCGACGACGGCCAAGCGGGCGGCGACGTGGCCGCTGCACGCCAGGAGATCCTGGGTACGGCTGAACGCATCACGGGCTGGTACGACGCTCTCGCGACCACCATCATGACCGGCGGTGAGCTACCCCAGCCGCTTGCTCCTGACACGGGCGCCGACGGTCGCCTTGTCCGGGCCCTACGCCGCGACCTGCTCGGTGACGACGGCAGAGCCAGCGCCACCGCGGTCCGGATGATCTGGACCGGCGATCACCTTGACGTCGTCCGCCGTCAGCAGGCGGCCATCACCGCACCGGCGCGCGCCACCGCCGGGCCGCCCGCAGGCGGCCGCATCATCCCGCCCCCTCCCAGGCGATTCCTGGCGCTACTCCGGTAATCCGGCTTGCCGAGGCGACTGCTACCGATACCAGCTGACGGCACCTGGCAATCGTGGGAGCCTGCCGGACTGCTGGCCCGGTGGTACCGGGTGACCAGCTTTGTCTGGCCCGGCAAATCTTCTACTACCACGGCCGCGGCAGGTGGTGGCCCGGAGGGAGACCTGTCCCCCTCCGGGGCAATTGGCTGCTGCAGTGACGACGGGACTGGAATCCGTCTTGTTCGGCCTAGGCGTCCTCGATGACTTCCGCGAATGCGATCACGACGCCTCCGGTGGCGTGCTCGACGGTGGCGGCGACAAGGGGGCCCGCCTCTGCGGCGGCGGTGCTGGCCGCCGCGTAGTCGGCGAAGTATAGGTCCAGCAGTCGGTACGCCGGGGTCGGGCTGCCGTCTTCCTTGGGCCAGACCTTCGACGTCTGCAAACGGGTCAGGCCGGGGAGCTTGCGCGCTAGCGCGATCTGGTCCGAGTAAGCCGTCTCGAAGGCGTCCGGGTCGGTGGGGTTGGAGTAGACGAAGCTGATCTTGGTCGGCCTGCCGTGCTCAGTCATGGATGACCTCCTGGTTGTTAGTCTCGGTTGATGAAAGCGAGCGGACCCAGGCCTGGACGATGATGCTTCACTCGCTGTCTGTCGACTGTAGTCAGAGGAATGGGCAGCGACCATGACCGATTCGCCGGGACATCTTGCCGATCGTCCAGCGAGGCCAGCCGAATTGCTCCGATCGCCGCAAGAGTTTGCCGATCCGCTTGAGGAAGCCGCGCTCGGCCTCGACGCAGATGGTCAGCCGCACGACTTGCTCTCGGAGCTGCTCCGCAGCGTCCGCCTGAGCGGAGAACGGATGGTCGCGTACGCTCCGCTGCGGACTTTCTCGATCGGCTTCGCCGATGCCGGCAGCCTGCACATCATCGAAGCGGGCGAACTCGCGCTCCGGATCGACGGAGACCCGCACGTCGAGCACGTAAGCTGCGGCGATGTCGTCCTGCTCCCGCGCGGCGACACGCACCACATCAGCGACGCAGGCAACCGCGCGGACGCGATCGCGCGGGCCGGCGCAGCCGGGAACGACGTACCCGAGCCGGCCCGCTGGCTCTGCGGAACATTCACGATCGGCGACCCGCAGGCAAGCCACCTGCTCGCGAGCCTCCCGGCCGTGATCATCCTGCGCGGCGACCGCGGCCCAGCGCTCGAAGGGCTCGAAGTGGCCCGCAGGATGCTCGTATTCGAGATGCAATCGCCCTCTCAAGGATCGGCGGTGATGGTCGCCCGCATCCTCGATCTGATCTTCATCCAGATTCTGCGCGCCTGGGCCGCTGGCACGGACGCCGAACCGAACTGGCTCGCCGGTGCGCTCGACCCGCAGACCGGTCTGGCCCTGAGCGCGATCCACCGAGACCCCGGCCACGACTGGACCGTCGAGGAGCTGGCCCGAGCGTGCAACCTTTCCCGGTCGGCGTTCGCCGCGCGGTTCGTCGCACGCGTCGGGAAGCCGCCAGCCACCTATCTCGTGCACGTACGCCTGGACGCCGCCACCGGCCTGCTGCGCGACACCTCCCTTCCGGTCACGGTCATCGCGAAGAAGGTCGGCTACACGTCGGAGGCGGCATTCAGCCGCGCGTTCAAGCACCGCTACGGCACGCCACCGGCTCGGTGGCGACGAGACATACGAGCGAAACACTCGTGAGCGGCTCACCTGCCGCGACGTCGCTTTGTTCAGTCGCGGAGGCGCCGGCGAAGAGCCGGCAGCCGAGATCGCCTGGGTGGCCGGGACTCCCTGGCCAGGGCAGGGCATCGCCACCGAAGCCGTCAGTGCCCTCATCGCCTGGCTCAGGGCTGTCCGTCGTTCGCGTGGGACGCCGTGACGAGACCGATCAGTTACGGCTGACGGCGCCGCCCCCCTATAGCCCGATCGGCAGCAGGCGCGGGCCCCCGGAGAGTCCGGATTAACCCGATCATGCGGAATGTCTGCGACTCGGCTGCTTCGAGCAGTGAGACGACCACCGCCACAGCGTTCGCGGTTCGAATACATCGCCGACGTTCTTCGCCGAGGGCGACCCGGTGCGCGAGAAGCCCGGCATGGCATATTCACGGGGGAACGCCATCTACTATCTTCGTCTCAATATGCGGGACTTCAGCGATGTGCGAACTGATCGAGGAGACGTTACGGCAGCGAAGGGACCTTCCTCCATCGAGCGCATCCAGCGGCTGGAGAAGCTGGAGCGGGAGCGACTGGAAGAGAAGGAACGCAAGGAGGAGCGACGGCGCCTGATCATCGCGGGGGTCAAGCCGTCAGGCGGGCGCCACGATCTCGTCGATCGCATCGAGCGGGCCACGAGGTACCCTATGGCCCTCCTGGGGATTGCCTGGCTGGTCATCGGTATCGCCGTCGTCACGACCGACGTCAACGGCTCGGCTTCCATCCTCCTGGTCGGCATCCTTTTCACGCTCTGGGTCATCCTGCTGGTGGAGTATGTGGTGCGCCTGGTTATTACCCCCGACCGTCGCGGCTATCTCAAGCGGCGGTGGGTGGAGCCGGCGACCGTGGCGGTGCCCCCCCTTCAGGGCTGGCGCCTGGTCGGGATCGAGAAGATGAGCCTTCTGTTGCGGGAGGGGGAGCTGCGGGTGGAGGCCGTTCTCAGGCATCACAGCCTCTTCCGGGTTCTGATCGCCGCCGCTGCCACCCTTTTCCTCGGAGCCTGGCTGGTGCTGCTTTTCGAGGAGCATGCCAAGGGGGGCAACATTCACGACTACTCCGACGCCTTGTGGTGGGCCATCGTCACGGTGACCACCGTGGGCTACGGGGACCGGTTCCCCGTCAGCGGAGGCGGCCGGGCGGTGGCTGTGATCCTCATGCTGCTCGGGATAGGCCTTATCGGCGTGCTGACCGCCACCGTTGCGTCGGTGTTCGTCAAAGAACACACCGACGCTAATAAGGAAGAGTTCAGGAAGGGCCACGCCGACCTCGGTCAGCAGCTGTCGGAGATCAGTGACCGGCTGGCCGACGTAGAGCGCCGCCTCGGTGCCACGCCGGCTGAGGTGGCCGCCGTGGATGCTGCGGCAGACGCCAAGTCCCGGACGAATGAGCCGTCCAGACCAGATCAGGGAGCAGCCGCCTCCTGAGCGTGGGAATATCGCTCACATGAAGGGCACCCTCACGCAAGACCGCGTAACCAGCAGCGCAACCCAGCAGGGGATCGAGCGGGCAGTGGCCGGCGGCGAATTTTTCTGGCTCGATCTCGACCTCCACGACCCGGGACCCGACGACGATGTCACGGGGATGCTGACCAAGACCTTCCACTTCCACCCCGTGGCCGTCGAGGCGGCAGATCATTTCGGCCAGCGGGCCCGCATCGACGACTACGAAGACTTTGTCCACATCATCACCTTCGGCATGGCGGGCGACGGTAAGAGCGTGGCCGAGGTGCACTGCTTCGTCACCGAGAAATTCATCATCAGCCTCCACCAGGGTGACTGCCCGGCACTGGGTACGGTGTGCGACCTCATCGGTACCCATCGTTCCTCGGAGGTAGTGGCGCCCCAGATCGGCGTGTTCTACCTGATCATGGATACGCTGATCGACTCGTTCTTCCCCGTGCTGTCCGATTTCGACGATTCGATCGACAATCTCGAGGGCGCCATCCTGAAGAATCCGACCGAGGAGCAGCTGGGGACGCTTTTCTCCATGAAGCGGCAGATCTTGTTGATCCGCAAGGTCGTCACGCCCCAGCGCGACATGATCTCCAGCCTCAACGCCGGCATGGTGGCAATCCCCGGGATGACCGATCAGGGATCGGCCTATTTCCGCAGCCTCTACGACCACCTCATCCGCATCAGCGACATGGTGGACGGGTACCGGGACCTGATCGGCGGCGCCATGGATACGCACCTGTCCATGGTGTCCAACCGGCTGAACGTGATCATGAAGCAACTGGCCATGATCGCCACCATTTTTCTGCCCCTGGGCTTCCTGACCGGGTTCTTCGGGCAGAACTTCGCCTGGCCGATCGCTCATCTGCAGGTCGGCTTCAGTTACTTCCTCTTCCTCGGCATCGGGTCCGAGCTGGTCGCGATCGTGCTCCTGGTTGGTCTCTTCAAACGGCGCGGCTGGCTTGGCAGTGGCCCCACGGCCTGAGCGGGCCGACCGAATCAGCCGCTACTCATCCCCGCGCACTCGGCCTCGTGCCGGAATGAAAGTGACCGTCGGTCAGCCCGCAGAGAACCGACGTGCGGCTTTAGCCCAGGCTTCCGATAGCCCTGAGGAGGTTGTAGATTCCCAGGCCGGTGAGCGCTACCGCGCCGACCAGGCGAACCCAGCGCATCGGAATGCGCTGCAGCAGCTTGGCGCCGCCGAACACGGCCAGCGCCGACACGGTCCACAGTGAAGTCAGGGCGGCTACGCCGATCACCAGAGGGTCGTTGTAGCGGGCCACGAAATTGGCGGTCGTGATCTGGGTGACGTCTCCCCATTCGCCGATGAACACGACCGTGAAGCTGGTGGCAAACACCCGCAGGACGCCCGGAGGCGGCGCTCTCATCCGCGCCGCATCTGGGCCGGGCTCGTTTTCGTCCTCCGACGCGGACCGCAGCATCCAGATTGCCCGGCCAGGAACAACCCCGCCGTGACGAAATCGATCACGGACTTCGGCGCCAGAGTGAGCAGTCCCCCCGCCACGACGGACAGGGTGACGTGCACGGCGAAGGCTGCGGCGACGCCCAGCCAGACATGGCCCGGCCGGTAGTGTGTGCCCAGCACCAGCGAAGCAAACAGGGATTTATCTGGCAGCTCCGCCACGAACGTGACGGCGAAGACAGTCACCAGCAACAGCGAGCTGGACACCAGGGCGAGCCTTTCCGGTTCAGCCCGTCCCGGCAGGCACAAAAAGGACCCCGCCAAGATGAGCTGAACTCATCGGCGAAGGTCTCATTCACCCCGTGTCTGGGGCCTGACGACCGGGTGCGATCGCGCACCAGCATGTCGATCAGCCAGCGAGGAACTACTCCCCTTCAGGCCCCAGTTTAAGACACACCACCCGACGCCTGCCGCACGGATCCCCGCTGCTTGGCGTTCGTCTCGTGCGGAACTGACTGATGCCTTTAGCTGTAGTCCTGCTCCCGGTAGCGTGCTAGCTGCGGACAAGTGACAGCGAGGTAATCCGGTACAAAACTGAGCCTGGCCTGAGCCGGCACACCCGTCCATCGTGCCGGCCAGATCTGGCCCCGGTCCACTGCGTTCGGTCTGGGGCGATGGGGGCGAAGCCACCGCGGGAGCACCGTGCCAGCGGCGTGTGCGGAGCGTGCCAGCCGCGTGTGCGGCGCGTGCCAGCGGGTGCGGGCACGCTCGGTGTCATGACGGAACTAGCGATTGAAGCCACCGGGCTGACCAAGTCCTTCCGCGAGACCAAGGCCCTCGCCGGAGTGGACCTCGCGGTGCGCCGGGGCAGCGTGCTCGCCGTGCTCGGGCCGAATGGCGCGGGCAAGACCACCGCCGTCCGCATTCTCGCCACGCTGCTGCGCGCTGATGCGGGCACCGCCCGGGTCAACGGGTTCGACGTGCGCAAGCAGCCCGGCCAGGTCCGCGAGAGCATCGGGCTGACCGGCCAGTTCGCCTCGGTCGACGAGGACCTGACCGGCACCGAGAACCTGGTCATGATCGGTCAGCTCCTTGACCTGTCTACCCGCGCCGCCCGGCAGCGCGCCGCCGAGCTGCTCGCGTGGTTCGACCTGACCGAAGCCGCCGGCAAGGTGGCCAAGCATTACTCCGGTGGCATGCGGCGGCGCCTTGACCTCGCCGCGTCGCTGGTGGGCCGGCCGCAGGTGATCTTCCTGGACGAGCCCACCACCGGCCTTGACCCGGCTAAGCGCGAGGACATGTGGGACGTGGTCCGCAGCCTGGTCAGCGACGGCTCGACGGTGCTGCTCACCACGCAGTACCTGGAGGAGGCCGACGCGCTCGCCGACGAGATCACCGTGATGGATCACGGGCGGGTGATCGCGCACGACACCCCGAACGGGCTCAAGCGGGTGGTCGGCGGGCAGCGGCTGACCGTCCGCCCGGCCAACCCGGCGCGGCGTGACGATCTCCTCGAGGTGCTGCGCGACATCAGCGGGCAGGCGCCGGAGGTCGACGGACGGGGCACGGTCACCGTCCCGGTCGACGGCGACGACGTGCTGCCGGACGTGGTGGCGCGGCTGCGCGCCGCCGGGATCGCGGTCGAGGAGTTCTCATTGCACCTGCCGAGCCTGGATGAGGTCTTCTTCACCCTCACCGGCACTAGATCCCAAGACGACGAGAAGGCACTGGTATGAAAAAGCGTTTCCGGCTGCGGCCCGCGCTCGTGCTCTGCAAGCGCAACCTGATCAAGCTCACCCGCACGCCCGAGCAGCTCATCGACGTCACGTTGCAGCCGATCATCTTCCTGGTCCTGTTCCTGTTCGTGCTCGGCGGGGCGATCGCCCACGGTTCGCGCCACGACTACCTCGAGTTCCTGCTGCCCGGCCTGATCGGCCAGACGATCGCGATGAGCAGCATCTCGATCGGGCAGAACATGAACGCCGACATCGCGAAGGGGGTGTTCGACCGCTTCAGGTCGCTGCCGATCGCCCGGTCCGTGCCCCTGGTGGGTGCGGTACTCGCCGATTTCTTCCGGTACCTGCTGCTATGCGTCATCATGCTGGGCTTCGGTTACGCGCTCGGCTTCCGCATCACGACCAGTCCGATGCTGCTGCTCGCGGCGCTAGGCCTGTCGATCAGCTTCGCCCTGGCGTTCGCGTGGGTCTCACTATGGGTCGGCATGACGGTGCGCACCGCCGGCGCGGTGCAGGGCGTGATGTTCCTGCTCATTTTCCCGCTGTCGTTCGGCAGCAACGTGTTCGTGCAGGCCTCCACGATGCCCGGCTGGCTGCAGGCGTTCGTGAGCGTCAACCCGCTCTCGCACCTGGTCAGCGCGGTGCGGGGCCTGCTGCTCGGCGGCCCGGTCGCGGTCCAGATCGGCTGGACGTTCGCGTGGATCGCCGGGCTGCTCGTGGTGTTCTTCCCGCTGGCGCTGCGCGGCTACATCCGCAGGACCTAGCCGAGTCCGGCCGGGTCCAGCCGCTCGATCGCGGCGGCCCGGGTGAGGGCCCGGCCGGACGCGTAGCAGGCCTCGTAGCGATCGTCGCCGATCCAGGCGCGCAGCAGCGGCACCAGCTGCAGCGCCGTCGGGTCGGTCGGGTCATCGGCGCCGCGCACCACGTCGCCCGCGCCGAGCAACTCGGCGGCCCGCTCGGGCTGGCCGAGCGCCAGGGCGAGCTCGGCCGTCGTGCCCGACGCCTGGGCGAGCAGCGGCCTGTCCTCCGCGCCGACCGCCGCGCGGTACGCACGGACGGCCTGTTCACGGGCCGTCCGCAGGTCCCCCTCGGCGATGGCGATCCGCGCGCCCGTGGCCGCCACCATGGCCTCCAGGTGCTCGCGGACCGGGTGCGCGGGACCGAACTGCGCCAGGTGCCGCTCAGCGGCCGCCTGGTACGGGCGCGCCGCGTCGATATCGCCCCACCTGGCCTCGAACGCCGCCCACCAGGCCGCGGCGATGCCCCGGTCCATCAGCGATCCCTCCGCCTCCACGGCCGACCGGGCCGCCGCGGACAGCTGACGGGCCTTGGCCAGGTCACCCCGCCTGGCGGCGATCTCGGCGAGCCGCAGCTGGACCTGGGACAGATCCTCGACGTGCCCGAGCTCCGCGAGCAGCTGGCTAGCCTCGGTAAACGCCGCGTCCGCGCCGTCCAGGTCGCCGTCCAATACCCGGATGTTGCCGGTGCTCCGCAGCGCCATGGACAGGCCCCACCGTTCGCCGAGCGCCCGAAAGCGGTCCAGCGCCTCGACGGCGGAGACGCGCATCTCGCCGAAGTTCCCGTGGTTTTCCTCCAGGCCCGCGGTCATCAGCCAGGCCGTGGCGCTCAGCCACACATCTGCGGCGGCACGCGCCTGGTCAAGGTACCCGCGCACGCGCTCGTCCTCCTTGGAGAATACGGCGTACACCGGGCGCACCATCCCGGCGATCGGGTACGCCTCGATGTCCATGGCGTCAAGCCGCTCGATGAGTCCGGGGTAGGCCACGGCTCCCGTGCCGCCGGCCGCCGGGTCCATGACGCTGGTTACCACGTGCAGCGCCTCGGCGATGGCCCGCAGGCCCACGGCCGTACCCCCGGGCACCGCGAGGGCCTCGCCGAGCCACTCCGCCATGTCCGTCTCGTTGCCGAGCATCAGCGCCATGACGCTGAGCGCCACCGCCAGGCTGACGGCGTTCTCGGCGTCGCCGGTCTCGGACCAGTAGTGCAGCGCGGCGAGGATGTTGTCGCGGTCAGCCCGCAGCGGCGCCAGCCAGCGCACCTGGTCGCGGGTCAGCAGAATGGGCGCCGCCGCACGCATCAGCGCGGTGTAATGCGCGGCGTGCCGCCGCCGCAGATCGTCGGCCTCGCCGCGCCCGGCCAGCTTCTCCGCGCCGTACTCGCGGATCGTCTCCAGCATCCGCAGCCGCGTCCCGTCGCCGAGCGGCTGCAGCAACGACTTGTCGACCAGGGACGAGAGCAGCTCATCGGCATCGGCGAACTCCTCGCCGGCGCACACCGCGGCGACGGCGGCGGGTGTCGCCCCGGCCGGGAAGACGGAGAACCGCTCGGCGATCAGCCGCTCGGCGGGGGTGAGCAGCTCCCAGCTCCACTCGACGACGGCGCGCAGCGTGCGGTGCCTCGGCAGCGCCGTGCGGCTGCCGCCGGTCAGCAGCCGGAACCGGTCGGTCAGCCTGCGGGAGATCTCGGCGAGCGGCAGCGTCCGCAGCCGGGCGGCGGCGAGTTCGATCGCCAGCGGCAGGCCGTCAAGCCGCCGGACAATGTCGGTGACCAGCGGGCGGGTCTCGCCGTCCAGCGCGAACTCCGGGCTGACCGCCGCCGCCCGGTCGGCGAACAGTCGCACGGCGGGATCCTCGGCGAGGGGCGGGACGACGAACAGCGACTCCCCGGTGATGCCAAGAGGCTCTCTGCTGGTCGCCACGATCCGCAGCCGGGGGCTGTGGGCCAGCAGCGCGTCCGCCAGGTGAGCGCACGCGTCGATGAGATGCTCGCAGTTGTCCAGGACCAGCAGGGCGCGGGCATCGGCGAGCCCCTCAAGCAGCCGGGTGCGTGCGTCGCGGCTGGTGATCCGCTGCGTGCCGTCGGGCAGCAGGCGCGATTCCCGCAGGCCGATCGCGCCGAGCACCGCCTGCGGCACGTCGGCGGCGTCGGTGACCGACGCGAGTTCCGCGAGCCAGATCCCGTCCGCCACCTCATCCAGCGCGTTGTCCCGCATCACCGCCGCGGCCTCGGCGGCCAGCCTCGTCTTGCCCGCACCGCCGGGACCGACCAGGGTGATGAGACGGCAGGCCTGCAGCGCCTTCCCCACCCGGGTGACCTCGTCCGTGCGGCCGACGAAGCTGGTGAGCTGCGCCCGCAGGTTCGTGCGGGCGCGGCCGGCGGGCGCAGGCGCCGCGGCTATCTCGCCGCGCAGTACCTCCAGGTGCACAGCCCGCGCTTCGGGTCCCGGGTCGATGCCGAGCTCGTCGGCGAGCCGGGTCCGCAGCGCCTCGTAGGCGGCGAGCGCGTCCGCCTGCCGTCCGGTAGCGGCCAGCGCCCGCATCGCCAGCCCGGCGAGCTTCTCGTGCAGCGGGTGCTCCGCGGCCAGCGCCTCAAGCTCGCCGACGCGGGCGGCGGCCCGGCCCGCGTCGAGCTCCCGCGTGAGGAAGGTAACCGTCGCGTCCAGCCGCAGCTCCTCAAGGCGGCGAGCGAACGGCTCGGCAAAGTCCCCGGCATCGGCGAGCGCCGGCCCGCGCCACAGGGCCAGGGCCTCGGCCACGGCCCCCTCGGCCACGAGCCGCTCAAAGCGGAGCGCGTCGACGTCGTCGGGGGTGACCGCCAGCCGGTACCCGGCCGCCGACTGCTCCACGGCCGCTGGCCCGCCCAGTGCCCTGCGGGCCCGCGAGACCAGGGTCTGCAGCGCGTTCGCCACGTCGGCGGGGGGCGCGCACTCCCAGACGGCCTCGGCCAGCGCGCCGGTGCTCACCGGCTGCCCGCCCGCCAGCGCCAGCCGGGCGATCAGGCCGCGCAACCGCACGCCGGCCACCGCCACCGGCGTCCCGCCGTCGTCATGGACCTCAAGCGGCCCCAGTATCGCGACCTGCACAGTACTTATTGTGCCTGCGGTGGCGACCCTCAGGCCCCCGGCATGGGAGCGCGTCGCCCCGCCGCGGGCCTCCGCGGTTCCGTGGAGGAGGTGCCACCGTTCGTTCGGGAAGTTCTCCTCTAATTCCGAACGGACGATGACGACTGTGCCCGGCCGGCCTTGGGCGGGGCAGGGCGAACAGATCGAGTCGGCCACAGCCGTCCCGGCTCCGTATTACGCAACAAGGATCGGTCTAGCTGGCCACCGGGCGCTCCGGGCCTCGAAGGCCACTGGCGCTGATATCGAGCACCTGGGCCTGGAGCGCGGGCATCAGCCGGGGCGGGCGTCCGGGGCGGCAGGCAGTGCGGGGGTGACGTCGGTGTGGCCGAAGTCGTTCCCTTTGAACAGCAGTTCTTCTCCGGTGGTCTTGGCTAGGGCGTACGCGAAGCAGTCCCCGAAGTTCAGGCCGGCCTTGTGGCCGCTGCCCTTGCCGAAATCGCGGTATGCATCACGGGCGATGCGGGCCTGGTCGCGGGTCACTGGTTCGACGTGGAGCTCCGCAGTCTGCACGAGTTCGTCGAAGCGGCGGCTGGCGACCGGGTCCCGGCTGGCGTCGATGACGACCGCGGTCTCCAGCCAGTTCGCGGCGGAGATACGCCTGGCCTGTGCGTTCTCGATGGCGTGGGCCATCTGGCTGGCGTCCGGTTCGGCACGCAAGATGGCGATGAGGGCGGACGTGTCGATGATCACGCGGGAAGCCCTCGCTGGTCGTAGAGCAGGTCACCGTGATCGGCGCTGCGGAACGGCTCGCGGAGCCGGG
>Ga0302325_10018487_pt1 | contig 14688 bp, 13 predicted proteins | sample Palsa_T0_2_FD_201948 | JGI IMG/M metagenome (GOLD analysis project Ga0302325, IMG submission 201948) | Peat permafrost microbial communities from Stordalen Mire near Abisko, Sweden - Palsa_T0_2 | ecosystem: Environmental > Terrestrial > Soil > Palsa > Peat permafrost | place: Sweden: Abisko... | reverse complement strand
TTGTGCAATGGCCTCGGCCGCTTCCTGTGGGGCGCGGTTTCTGATCGCATCGGGCGCCGCGCCACGTTCGTGATTCTTTTCGGCGGGCAGGCGCTCGCGTTCGTTTCGCTCGGCAACAATCACGAAGTCATTATCGTCGGCATCTCGATCGCGGTTCTGCTGTTGTGCTACGGCGGCGGCTTCGGTGTGATGCCCGCCTTCAACGCCGATTTCTTCGGCACGAAAAACTTCGGAGCGAACTACGGCATGCAGCTCTCGGCCTGGGGCCTCGCCGGCGTGGCCGGCACCGGCATTGGTTCGTGGCTGAAGGACTTAACGGGCTCGTTCGCCGGAATGACGCAGCCGATCGCGGTCATCTTGCTCGTGGCGATCTTCTTCCCACTGATCCTGGGAGAAGCCCAGCGCCAAGCACTGGAAGTCGCTTAGAAGGCCCGCGTCCAGCAGGCCCACGGGTGCGGGACCTAGCTTCTCAGGTACTGCTAAGGCGCGGAGAATATAATCCGGGCATGAAATCTTCTATCGCATTGCTCGGCTTCGCGCTGGCTATGAGCCCGGTGCTCGCAGCGGCGGATCAGAGCCCCACTACCGACGCGGCGGGTAGCTTTCCGCGTCCCAACTTCGCCGCGATGCAGCAGATGCACGCGCAACTCGAGCAGATCCACAAGCAGGCACGTCTCCAGCTGCTGGCGTCGTTGACGCCCGCGCACCGCACCTTGCTCGCGAACGTCGTCGGGCAATTGGCGATTTCGCCGAATCCCGACCGGGCCGTGGCCGCGCGTTCGTTGGATGCCGCACTGAGCCAAGGCGAGCAGCGTTCCGTTCTCAGTGTCGAAGCGGCAGCTCGCACCCAGTCGCACAATCTGATGGAAGCCTCGCGCGCCCAGTTCGAAGCATCGCTCACCCCCGATCAGCGGGCGGCCATGCAGACGCGCATGGAGTCGCGTGCGAACGGTCACGAGGGAATGCAGGCGCAGCGTACGCCCGATCCTGGGATGATACTCCTCGATCTCGCCGGCGGCGAGGGGCACGAGCATCACGGTTTCGGCCCGGGCGGCCCGATGGGGATGCCTCCGCCGCAGTAGCGTTCGGGTGGTGAGCCGAAGCCGTCTGCGATGCCTGAGGCGGCCGACTCACTCTACGCGCGCGCGCAACGGCTCGCGGCGACGTATCGCGAGCAAAACATAACGCGCATCCTCGCGCTTTTGGAAGAGGCGGCTGCCTTCGAGCATGCGGACGCCTTGTTCGAACTCGGAAGCTGGAGCCATCACGGCATCGGCTCGCTGCGCGACGAGGCCCGTGCGGCCAGCCTTTGGGAGCGCGCCTCCGAGCGCGGGCACCTCGAAGCGCGCTTTGCGCTCGCGGTCGCCTGCGAGCGCGGCGCAGGTGTCGAGTGCGACGCTGCGCGCGCCTTTGACCTGTACGACTCGTGCGCGAGCCGCGGCCACCTGGCCGCCCGCTACGAAGTCGGCCGCTGCCGTTACTACGGCATCGGCACCGCCGCCGATCGGGCGGCGGCCGCAAAAGATTTTCTCCAGGCGCGCCGCCACGGCCATGCGGAGGCATCTTGCGATGCGAGCGAACCCGACGGACCGCGGCGCATGCCGCCGCGGATCGCGTGATCGTCGGCATCGTCGGTGCCGGAGCCGTCGGCACGTTGCTCGGCGCGACGCTCGCTCCGCACGCCGACGTGCGCGTGCTGTTTCGAGAGAACCGCACGGCTCGCGAGGTCGCAAGCCGCGGCGGGCTCGTGCTCGACGACGGGCCGGCACGCCGGGTGACCGTGTCCGCCGAACCGGACGTGCTGTCGGGTGCGGAGATCGTCCTCGTAGCGGTGAAGACCTATGACACGGCCGCGGCGCTCGAACCCTTGCGCGGAACCCCGCTCGCGCACGTTCCGTTCGTGGCTTTCCAGAACGGGCTCGAATCGGTCGAGCAGATCGAGTACGTGTTTGGACACCATTGCGGAATCGCGCTCGCGCCGACGACCGAGGCCGTGCTGCGGGTCTCGGCGGGGGCGGCGCGCCGCATGGGGCAGGGTTCCACGCGCATCGGGTGGGCGAACGGCCACGCGGGCGATGAGACCGCGCTCGACGCGCTCGTGCGCGCGCTCGGGGGCGATCTCTCGATCGATCAGGTTGACCCGGTCGAGCCGTACGTGTGGGGGAAACTCGTCGCAAACGCGGCGATCAATCCGCTGACGGCGCTGGCTGGGATTCGCAACGGCGAGCTAACCCGTCGCCCGGACCTGCGCGAACGGGCGGCGCGCATCGCGCGCGAGGTCGCGAGCGTCGCCGAGCGTAGCGGGGTCGAGCTGCCGTTCGGCGATCCGGTTGCCTTCGTCGAGGACGTGGCGCTCATCACCGCGAGCAATCGCTCCTCGATGCTCGAAGATCTCGAGGCGGGGCGTCCAACCGAGATCGAAGCGATCGTCGGTGCCGTCGTCCGCCGGGCCACCGCTCTCGGCGTCGACGTGCCGGAGTGCAGCCGCGTGCGCGACGAGGTTCGCGCACGGCAGAAGGCGTAGCGCGCTCCATGGCAACCGTACGCCGTCTCACCTCCTCGGCGATTCGCAGCCGCAAACACGCCCGCTTCGCCGTCGTCACCGCCTACGACGCGCCGTTCGCGCGCTGCGCGGAAGAGGCCGGCATCGACGTGCTGCTGGTCGGCGATTCGATGGGCAACGTCGTTCTCGGATACGAATCAACGACGCCGGTCGAACTCGGCGATATGTGCCGGGCCGCGGGTGCCGTCGCGCGGGGCACCTCAAAGGCGCACATCATCGTCGATCTTCCGTTCGGATCCTATCAGGCGAGCGACGAGGATGCGGTTCGCAGTTCGATCGCACTGGTCAAAGCCGGCGCAAGCAGCGTGAAGCTCGAGGGTGGGGAATCGGCCGCGCCGCGTATCGCCGCGATCGTGCGCGCCGGTATTCCGGTCTGCGCGCACATCGGCGTGTTGCCGCAAACGGCCGCCATCGGCGCCGGGTTTAAGCGCAAGAGCGATACCGCGCGACTGCTGGCCGACGGGCGCGCGGTCGAAGCGGCGGGGGCGTTTGCGGTGGTGCTCGAGATGGTGGATCCGGCCGCCGCGGTAGAGCTCACGCAGGCGCTTTCGATTCCCACGATCGGAATCGGCGCCGGCGGCGGGTGCGACGCACAAGTGCTCGTGATGCACGATATGCTCGGCCTCTTCGCGCACGCACCTCCGTTCGCGAAGCGCTACGCCGAAATCGCGAGCATCGCGACCGAAGCTTTCCGCACCTACGCGCGTGAGGTGCGTGAGGGAACCTTCCCGTCGCGGACGACGGCTTCCGAAGACCGTGCCGCATCGAACGCCGACGCACCGGTCTACGCAATCTCGTCGGCGTCGACCAAGCCCACTGCGTGAGCGAACGCCAGATCGTCGCCGCCGGCGGCGCGTTGCTCCTCGACACCGGTCCCCTCAAACTCGAACGCTACATCCTGAACGCTACCGGCAAAGCGAAGCCGCGCATCTGCTTCGTACCGACCGCAAGCGGCGAGGATCTGAGCTACGTGAACCGCTTCTTCGAATCGTATGCGCGCTTCGGGCTCGAACTCGAGGTGCTGCGGTTCTTCCGCCGCACCCCCGCCGATCTGCGCGACTATCTGTTCGGTTTCGACGTGGTGCAGGTCGGCGGCGGCAATACGCGCAGCATGCTCGCCGTGTGGCGCCACTGGGGTTTTGATGCGGTGATTCGTGAAGCATGGGAACGCGGCATCGTGCTGTGCGGTTCGAGCGCCGGGTCCATCTGCTGGTTCGAAGAAGGCCTCACGGATTCGGTTGCCGGCGAGTTGATTTCGATGGACTGCCTCGGCTTCGTCGCGGGCAGCCATTGCCCGCACTACGACGCGGAGAAAGAGCGTCGACCGTTCTATCAGCGACTCGTCGGAAACGGCTCGATTCGCGCCGGATACGCGTGCGACGATGGTGCGGCGCTCCACTACGTCGGCGACCGCCTCAGCACGATCGTCGCCGCGACCCCGGCGGCGCGCGCGTATCGCGTCGAGCCGTTTGAAAACGGCGTTCGCGAAACGGTCCTCGACGCCACCGTTCTGTGAGGCGAGCGTCGGCACTCGATCAGGCGAAGATGATCGTCGCGAATTCGCCGACGCGCTGGAATCCGACGCGTTCGTAGAGGGCGATTGCCGGCGCATTGAAATCGTTGACGAACAAACACAGCGAGGGGTAGTCGTCGAGCAGATGATCGCAGATGGCCGCGAGTGCGCGTGTGGAGTGCCCACGGCCACGCATGTCCGGCGGTGACCAGACGCCCTGGAGTTGCGCGGTGAATGTGCTCGCGGACCCGACGTTGCACATGAAAGCGAGTTCGCCGAGCACGCGATAACGCCACCACCAGCCCGCGTCGATGATGCGGGCGGTGCGGCCGCGAAAATCCGGGTTCGAGCGTCGCGGATCGGTCCCGGTTTCGCCCGCGATCATGTTCGCCGAGTGCGGGACGATCTCGTCGAGCTCGGCGCGCGTGGCGCGAGCGACCGTTGCGTCGTGCCGCCCGCCCTGCAGCGTGCTGCGGGTGAGCGCGTAGAGCGGCTGGCTCGCGCGGACGATTCGCGGCGGCCCGAGTGACGGCCGTACGAGCGGCCACAAGATATCGACGTCGCGCCGGGAGCCGACGATCATGCGCGGCGGGACCGCGCCCTTGGCATAGTCGGCAAAGGCGGCGATCGCCTCACGTCCGCACGCGCTTGCATCGTCACTCGCGCACGGAACGATCTGCGTGCCGCAAAAACAGAACCCGGCGATCGCACCGGAATCGTCGCGCCAGGTCAGGCCGGTGCCCGCGCCACGTTCGATCTGTTGCGAAGCGATCAGCCACGTCACGTAGACGTTTTCGTACGGACGCCGATCGAGAAACGCGATCGTCTCGGAGGCGAGCGCCGGGGTGAGCCGTTGCAACCGGCCCATGGCGCGCGTGCGCTAGGAGAGAGAGCGGACGAAGGCGGGCGTCGAGGTTGGCGCTTTGCTTCCGCCCACGGGCTCGACGCTAACGGCAACGGCCGCGAGGCCCTTCGCGGATTCCGGCAATTCGACGAACGCGATGCCGCCGGGTTCGGGGGCGAAGGTGACGCTCGGTGTCACGGCTTTCGCGCCTGCGCGGAGCGTCCAGGCCTGATACACTTTACCGGGCGCCGGCTGCGTGAGGCGCAACGCGAGATACACGTGTCCGCCGCTAGTCACGATGTCGCCGCTAGGGACCGCGAAATGCTTGCTGCCGGGCGCAGTGAGCGCGGCCAGTTGGCGCACGGTGACGCTTTCGCGAGCGCTCTGCAGGTAGAACTGCGACTGGAGTTCTGCAACTTGTTGCTCGTATCGGTCTCGTTGCGAGCGCAGCGCTGCGAAGTTCACCGAGGTGAGGATCGCGATCACGACCGCGGCAGCGGCCAGGACGTACGGGATCCAGGCCGTCCGCGAGCGCAGCAGCCTCGGCGCGGCGGCGGCCGCCGTTATCGCCTGGCCGGACGACGCGGGACCTGGCACGGCGGCGCCGTTCGCGCGGACGGCGTTCATGACGCGCGCCTTCAACCGTGCGGAAGACAGTTCGTCGAGTTCCCCCACGCGCAATTCCGCGGAGAAAGCCACCGCGTCGGCGGCGACGCGCAGCTTGGTATACTCCGCGCGGCACTCCGCGCAATCGCGCGCGTGTCCGGCGAGGTCGCGCCCTTTATCCGCGGGCAACGCGCCGAGCGCGAGCAATGCGATCGTATCGAGCGTTTCCTCGTGTCCGCCGTTCATCGGACCACGCTCGTTTCGAGCGCTGAGCGAAGCTTGCGCAGACCGGCACGGATGCGCGTCTTCACCGTGCCAAGCGGAGTCTCGGTGCGGCGCGCGATCTCTTCGTGGGTGATGCCTCCGAAGAAACCGAGTTCGATCGGCTGGCGCTGCTCGTCGGGCAGGTTAGCGAGCGCGTTACGAACGCAGTCGCCGTCGATCATCGCGAACACCGTATCGTGCAGCGCTTCGTCGAGCGGAACGTCGAGCGGCATCTCACCTTCGGCGCGAAGGCTCCGGCTGCGCAGCATATCGAGTGCACGATTACGCGCGACGCGTGAAATCCATGCGGCGAAGTTACCGCCCGCGAAGGTATCGGGGGCGCTCCATACTTTCAAGAAGACCGCTTGCGTGAGATCTTCGGCGGCCATGGTATCCTGCAGCATTTTTAGTGCGATACCGTACACAAGGCGGTGGTACGAATCATAAATGGCTTCGAAGGCCGCGACATCCCGTTCGCGTACCCCCACCATGAGCCGACTCGATTCATCCACACGGTTTGGCTTCGTCCAATCTCGAAAACGGCCCTCGAATGTGGCCCATGTACATCGTAAACGCCCGAGTTCCCGACCCGGATGTTAGGATCGCGTTATGAGTACGCGCATCGAGGCGATGCTCTCCGGGAACTTGTTGCCCGGCTGCGGCATGCCCGAGCGGTGCTCGCTCTCACCGGATCCGGAATCTCGGCGGAAAGCGGCCTGCCGACGTTTCGCGGTGCCGGTGGACTCTGGCGCGATCGTCGCGTCGAGGAACTTGCTTCACCGGAGGGCTTCGCGCGCGACCCCGTTCTCGTGTGGACGTGGTACAACGAACGAATCGCCACGCACCACGGTGCGCGGCCCAATGCGGGACACGAGGCCCTCGCCGAGCTCGAGGGTCACGTCAGGGATTTTACGCTTTGCACACAAAACGTCGATTCGCTGCACCACCGGGCAGGGTCACGAAATATCCTGGAACTCCACGGCAATTTGCGCGAGGCACGCTGCACGAAGTGCGGCGCGCGGCGTCCGCTCGGTGCAGACGGTCTTCCGTCGAGCGAGATCGAGCACCCATGCGGCGGACGTATGCGTCCGGATATCGTGTGGTTCGGCGAGGCCTTGCCCCGAGAAACGTGGCGAGCGGCGGAAGCGGCGGCCGCCGAAGCCGACGTCATTCTGGTGGTGGGGACGAGTGCCGTCGTCTTCCCGGCGGCGGCGCTCGCGACGCATTACAACGACCGGGCGTACGTCGCGGAAGTCAACCCGGAAGAGACTCCCCTGAGCGGCGCGGTGAATTGCGTGCTGCGAGGGACGGCGGCCGGCATACTGCCGAAAATCGTCGCCGCGATGCGCGAGTGAGCGCACCGCATCGTGCGAACGTACGTTCGTTGCTCGAAACCGCGCGAAACCTCGGCGGGTCCTGCGGTCCATCATGAGCGAGGATTTTGAATACATCCGGTCGCGAATCCCAACGTACCGGGGCTATGACGACGAAGCGTCGCGGCACGACAGCGACATGCGCGTGCGCGCGATCCTCGGAGAATCGCTCAGCGACGCCCACGTCCGTTTCGGGGCGCAACTCGACGCAGCGCAGAGTGCGGCGTACGACGACCTGCTGATGCAGTGCATGTTTAGCGACCAGACGTTCGTGCGCAAGTTCGAACACGCGAAGCTCGACGAGGGTTTGCTCGCAGCCCTCATCGCGTCCGATCGGCAGCTGGTAGAGCTCGAGGAGCGGGTCAACGACGCGACCTCGGCCGCCGGCTTGGCGGAACTCGTCGGCGAAATTCACGCGCAGTTCGCGCGGCGCCGGGATCCGATCCCGAACTAGCTAGGCGCCCGTTCCGCCGCCAGCGGCGCTCGCGCGCTGCGCTCCGCGCGCGCCACGTTGTATGCGATGATCGCGCCGCACGCGGCGGCGAGGCCGAGTGCGAGTGCACCGGAGGTGAGATCGCCGAGGACCACCTTCCCGATTCCGAAGAGGGTCCCGTACACCAGTCCGCAGCCGGCGACCCAGTCGATCGCATTGATCGCCAGTGGCTCGACGCCGGGCGCCGCTTGAGCGACCGCCGCGATCCGCCTCCATCCAAACGCGCTCGGGCGCACGCGCTCGTAGAAACGCACGAGCGTCGCGTCGGGTTCGGGCTTCGTGAGATAGGTGACGACGATCCACACGACGGTCGTGACCGGTACCGTCACGAGCAGCACTTCCGCATTCGCGTTCGGGTCTTTGAACACGCCCAAAAACGTGAGCGCGTTTGAGACGATGGCCGAAGCGCACAGCGCGGAGATTTCGCTCCAAGCGCTGACGCGCCACCAATACCAGCGCAGGATCATAACGAGTCCGACGCCGGCCGTGAGGTTATAGAGATACACCCACGCGCCGCCGACCGAACTATTTGCGTACGCCCCCACGATCGCGAGCATCATCACGATGAGCGTCGCGACGCGCGAAACCCATACGTAGTGCCGTTCGGTCGCGGTCGTGTTGAGAAAGCGCCGGTAGATGTCGTTCGTGAGATAGGATGCGCCGAGGTTGAGGTGCGTGCCGATCGTCGACATGTACGCGGCGAGGAAACCTGCGAGCATCAGGCCGCGCAGCCACACCGGCAGATAGTCGATCATCGTTTGGATGTAGCCGAGTTCGGGATCGAGCTTGCCGTCGGGGCCGCGGACGCCGTGCGGATAGAGCACGAGCGCCGCGAGCGCGACGAGAATCCACGGCCACGGGCGCAGCGCGTAGTGCGCGACGTTAAAGAACAGGGTCGCAAGCAGCGAATCGTTCTCGCTCTTGGCGCTGAAGATCCGTTGCGCGATGTAGCCGCCGCCGCCCGGCTCCGCGCCCGGATACGACGAGGCCCACCATTGCACGCCGATATAGGTGACGAACGTCAGCATCGGCAGCCACGCGGCGTTCGTGGTGGGGAAGAACGCGAGGATCGAGCCGCCGGTATCGATTTTATGCGAGAGATCGAGTGCGGACAGTTTGCTTTCGAGCGAGCCGATGCCGCCCACCGCCGCGACCGCGGCGACCGCGAGCACCACGGCCATCGACATCTTCACGACGAACTGCAGGAGGTCGGTAACGAGCACGCCCCACAGGCCGCCGATCATCACGTAGATCGCGGTGAAGATCAGGCACGTGCCGAGCGCTTCGAGCTTCGGGACGTGCAAGGTCAGCTCGATGATCTTGGCCATCGCGAGATTGACCCACCCCATGATGATCGAGTTCACGAACACCCCTTGGAAGAGCGCCCGAACGAGCCGCAGCGCCGCGGCGGCTTTGCCGCTGTATCGCAGTTCGATGAACTCGACGTCGGTCAGGACGCCCGCGCGGCGCCACAATTTCGCAAAAAAGAAGACGGTGAGGATCCCGGACATCACGGAACTCCACCACACCCAGTTGCCGGCGATGCCGTGCTGGGCGACGAACCCCGTGACCGCGAGCGGCGTGTCAGCTCCGAAGGTGGTCGCGACCATCGAGATGCCGGCTAGCCACCACGGCACGCTGCGTCCGGAAACGAAGAATTCGCTGATGCTCTTGCCGCCGCGCCGCGCGAAATAGAGCCCGATCCCGAGGTTGACCGCGAAGAAGAGCGCGATCACGGTATAGTCGGCGGCGGTGAGGGTCACTCCGCCGCTCGGATCGGTAGCATCGGGGGTCTGCGTTCGCGGCCCGCGATTCAAGTTCTGCCGTTTTTCGCCGAAAATTTGGCAGGAACGTTACAAATCTGTGCGGTACATCACTACAGCGGATTGGCGTAGTGAGCGGCCGCAGGTCAGTGTGAGTGTATAGAGCGCCACCGTCGTGAGGACGGGGGCGCTCTTTTTTTGGCCGAAGGGGTCGTTCGTGAGGCACTGTTGCCGGGCCGTCGCGACGATCGCCGGCGTGATCTTCCTCTTGTTTCCCGGCGCGGGCGCAGTCCGGGCGGCCGGCGACTTGCGTCTGATCCCGCGGCCGGCCTCGGTCGCGCTCACCGCGGGCTGCTCGGTGCCGGCCGCGGACGTGCTCGTCGCCGCCCGGGCCGGCTCGTCCGATCCCGGCGGCCTCTCGCTTCTCGCGGAGCGGTGGTCGGCGTTCCGAATTTTCGGCTACCCCGCCGGCATCACGCACCCTATGCGCTTCCAGGAGGTGGCGGACCCAGCCGCCGGCGAGCACCTCGAACGTTACTCGCTGCGGGTCGGCCGCGGGGCGATCGTCGTTCACCATGCCGCGGGCGATGGGGGCGAGGGGATTTTCGATGCCCTCGCAACGCTCGCGCAGCTGGCGCGGCGCGATGGAAGCAAGTGGACGGTGCCGTGCGTGGATATTCGGGACGAGCCCGCGCTACGCTGGCGCATTCTTTCCGACGACGTATCGCGCGGCCCGTTGCCGACGATGCGGTATTTCGAAGAACGCATTCGCACGATCGCGAGCTTCAAGATGAACGGGTATTCGCCGTACATGGAGCACGTGTTCGTCGATCCAAAGCATCCGCTGCCCGCGCCGCTCGACGGTATCACGCTCGCGGAATTGGGCGCGCTCGCCAAGTACGCGGCCACGTATCACGTGGCGCTCGTGCCGGAGCAGCAGACCTTCGCGCACATGCACGAAACGCTAAAGTACGAAACCTATGCCGCGCTCGCGGAATTGCCGCACGGGTATCTGTTATCGCCCGCGAACCCGGCAGGACAAGCCTACGCCGAAGATCTCATCGGCGACGAGTTGGCGGCACTGCCCGCGCCGCCGCCGTTCTTCCATATCGGTTCGGACGAGCCGTCCGATCTCGGTCGTGGACAGGCGAAAGATCTCGTCGCGGCAACGGGCGAGGGCGCGGTCTTTGGGCGCCACGTCGCGGATACGGCGAATTTCGTGGTCGCGCACCATGGCGGGCGGCCGCTCATTTGGGACGACGCGCTCGCGCAGCATCCGGAGCTCTTCGGCGAGCTCCCGAAATCGCTCGTGTTCGTCAACTGGCACTACGGCTCGGAAACGAGCTACCAGCCGTATATCGATCGCATCGCCAAGGGCGGTTTCGAGCAGCTCGTCGCCCCCGGGGCGCTCAATTGGAATGAGATCTATCCCGATGTCGATGCGGCGCTTCCCAACATCGACCGGTTCGTCTCCGAAGGAAAGGCCTCGCACGTGCTCGGGCTCTTTCAAACCGTTTGGCACGATGACGGCGAGACGTTCTTTGAGGCGACGTGGTATCCCGTCGTCTACGCCGCGGCGAGTGCGTGGGAAGCCGAGCCCGTCGATCGCACGCGTTTCGCGGCGGATTTCCCTTCGGTATTCTTCGGTTCGGACGACGCGCGCTACGCGAGCGACATCGCCGCGCTCGGACGCTGCCGCTCGCTCTTGCGCGCCAATCCGCGCGAATATGGCGACTATCTGTTTTGGGCCGATCCGCTGAGCCCCGATCTCGCGAACGTCCCCGACCTGCTCGATCTCTCGGCGCTGCGCTTGGCCGCCGAGGGCGCGATGGCACACTTGCGGTTCGCCGTTCCGCCGCTGCATCGCAACGCCGCCGCCGTGATGGCACTCGCCGCGCGGCGTTACGACGCCCTCGGACGCGAGTACCAAATTCCGCGCGAGGCGCGCGCGTACTACGACGACGCGCGCGCCAACGCCGACGGCACGCACGATGGCTTCGTATTTCGCGGGCTCAACGTGGCAAAGTATTTGTTTTGGGAGCAACGAGACACGATGCTCGCCCTCGAACCGCAAGTCCGCGCCGCGTGGGAATACGAGAATCGCTCGAGCCACGAAGAGAGCGTTTTGGAACGCTATCATCTCGCGGCACGGCGTGCGATCGAGCGCGCGGATCGATTGAGCGCGGTCGTCTATCGCGACTACATTGCGAAGAAGACCCTGCCGACCTTCGAGGAAGCAATCGGGCCTTGATCGGCGTGCTGATGCTCGCGATCTTCGCGCTCGCGGCCGCGCTCATGTACGCGCGCGTGCTGCCGGCGCTGCTAGCCGTGCCGCTGATGGCGCTTGCGATTGCGGCCGTGGCAGGTGCGGGAATCGGCGGGCTCACGAGCACGATCGTCGACGGCACGAAGTTTCTTGCGCCCGTCATCGTCACGGTCATCTTCGGCGCGCTCCTTTCGCGCGTGACGCTGGCCACGGGTATCGCCGAAACGATCGTCGCGTACGCGGCGGAATTCGGCGGCGACCGGCCGGCCGTGCTCTCGCTCGCGCTCTGCGCGGCGGTGGCCGTGCTGTTCGTGTCGCTCACGGGGCTCGGTGCCATCATCATGGTCGGATCGATCGTTCTGCCGATCATGATGACCATCGGGGTTCCGAGAAAGACGGCGGCCACGCTGTTTCTGCTGTCGTTCGCGCTCGGGTACATCTTCAACATCGCGCAGTGGACGTTTTATCTCAACACGTTCGGGGTCGAGCGAGCCACGATGCAGCCCTTCGCGTATGCTCTCGCCGCGGTGGACGCGCTCGCGATCGGCGCATTCGCATTCGTTCGTTTTCGCACGACGCGCGGCTACGCCGCGTGGGCGCTGTCCGCGGAAGAACCGGTTGCCCGCAATCGCGCGCCGCTCTACGCGCTCGCCACGCCGGCGCTGCCGATCCTGCTCTACTTCGTCTTTCACGTCAATGCGATCGTGGCGTTCGCACTGTGCGCGCTGTACGGAGTGCTCGCGACGAATCCGCGCAAGTCCGTCGAAACGCTCGTCGCCTCGGCGATTCGCGGAACCGAAGACGTATCGCCCGCAATATTGCTGTTCATGGGTATCGGAATGCTGCTCGTGGCGACCGGGTTGCCGAGTGTCAAAGCCGCGCTGCTGCCGCTCGTGAGCGCGATCGCGCCGCGGTCGTGGTTCGGATACGTGTTGCTCTTCGGCGTTCTCTCCCCGCTCGCGCTGTATCGCGGCCCGCTCAATCCCTTCGGAGTCGGGATCGTGGTGTACACCGTGCTAGCCGGGCTCGGCGTACTTCCGGCGGCCGTGCTGGTCGCCGCGGTGATGGCGGTGGTGCAAGTCCAGAACGTATGCGATCCGACGAACACGGCCAACGTCTGGGTGGCGAATTTCACGGGGACGCCGGTCGGCGAGATCACGAAGCTCACGCTGCCGTTTCAAACCGCCGTCGCGATCGTAGCGACGCTGCTCGTCGTTGTGTTTGGCGGCCCGCTGCTCGGCACGCAGCCTTTCCATTCGGCCGCCCCCGCGAGCGCCGCGGAGCCGCCCGCGGCGAGCGCCGGAATGCTCGCGCCCGTCACGTCTTCGGATGTCATCGCGGTGGCCGCCGGAAGCGGAGCGGACGCGCCCGTGGCCGCGGCGCAGGTGGCGACCGAGTTCGCGCGCAGCTGGGCCGGAATGCGAACGGTCGGCTACGCCGGCGACGTGGGTGCATCGGATTGCGCGGGGAAGAATTTCGCAGCCTACGTGCGCGTGTCGACCTCGCCGTACGACGTCGGCCTCGAGCTGACGGATTGTGCGGGCTGGCCCGTCGACGAGTGGTACGTCGACCGCGCCGGCGACGTTCGAGCGGCGGCGCTCGCCGCCGTCTTTCGCGTGCGCACCTGGTCGCTCGAACATCCAAGTCTCGCGCGGACCCTCTTCACGCGCGGGCTTGCGTACGACACGGTACGCGCGAAACCGTCGTTCTACTACAGCCTTTTCAAGAGCAACGACGGCCAGATGCGCGCGTTCGTACGGCCGGGCGGCCCGGCCTACGTTGCGGGGTTGCGCACGAACGACATTGTTGAAAAGCTCGACGGAAAATTTTGGTGGGAGTACGGAACCTTCCAAACGCAGTCGCGCGCCTACGACGGCAAGTCGCACGCGTTCACGATCCTGCGAGGGACGGGTGAGAAGACCGTCGTGCTCGGCATGCCGTTCGCGCCGTCGCCGTGAGCACCGCACCTCCCGGCTCGAACACTCCACTGCGCGTCGGCATCGACGTCGGCGGAACGTTTACCGATGTGGTCGTGGTCGACGCGTCGACCCGTGCGATCGTCGCCCGCGTGAAGATACCGACGACGCACGATGCGCCCGAAGGTGTTGCAGCGGGCATCGTGGCCGGGTTGCGACAAGCCCTCGAAGCCCCCGGCGTCGACGCGGCGCGCATCGCGTTCATCGCGCACTCCACCACGCAGGCGACGAACGCGCTGCTCGAAGGCGATGTCGCGCGCGTCGGGGTCGTCGCGCTGCACGGGCGCTTCGGCTGGCTCGAACGCGCGCAGCTGCGCGTTGGGCCGATGCAACTCGCCGCCGGGGTTTCGTTCGCGCCCGTTACGGTCTTCGCACGCTCGGGCGACGAAGGCGCGATCGCCCGGGCCGTGGACGCGCTCGTCGCGCGCGACGTGCAGACGATCGTGGCGAGCGAATCGTTCGGCGTGGATCGTCCGGCGGCCGAACGGCGCACTGCGGAACTCGCGCGCACGCGCGGCCTGCCTGCGACCGCGGGACATGAAGTCGCGACGACCTACGGTTTGCGGCCGCGCACGCGCACGGCCGTCATCAACGCGGCGATCCTCCCGCGCATGCTGAAAACGTCGCGCATGACGGCCGAGGCGGTCGAGCGCGCCGGTATCGGCGTGCCGCTCATGATCATGCGCAGCGATGGCGGCGTGATGGATGTAGCCGAAGTCGCGCGGCGCCCGATCCTCACGATGCTCTCGGGACCCGCGGCCGGCATCGCGGGCGCGCTGCTGCACGAGAACGTGACCGACGGCATCTTCATCGAAGTCGGCGGAACGAGCGCCGATTGTTCCGTGATCCGGCGTGGTTCTCCGCAAATGCGGCCCGCGCGCGTGGGCGGACATCGCACGATGCTGCGCACGCTCGACGTGCGCACGCTCGCGATCGCCGGCGGCAGCATTCCGCGCGTCGATCGCAACGCCCGCGGCGTCGCGGCGCTGCGCGACGTTGGGCCCCGCTCGGCCCACATCGCCGGGCT
>Ga0302325_10018486_pt1 | contig 14688 bp, 19 predicted proteins | sample Palsa_T0_2_FD_201948 | JGI IMG/M metagenome (GOLD analysis project Ga0302325, IMG submission 201948) | Peat permafrost microbial communities from Stordalen Mire near Abisko, Sweden - Palsa_T0_2 | ecosystem: Environmental > Terrestrial > Soil > Palsa > Peat permafrost | place: Sweden: Abisko... | reverse complement strand
CCGGGGCCACCCTGGAAACTCAAGCCACCTACCCCAGACCGATAGTGCTGGTCGATCAGGGTGGGCATTGGCTGATCACCCATGACACCGCTATGGACGAGTTGGACGTGTTCTGGCGGGCCGCGAACCGTACATACTTTGTCGGCCATTAGTGAGAACCAAGCTGTGTTCAGATTGTTGACAGCAACCGACGCTAATCTCCGTGCATGAAAATTGTCGTCGCAGCGATGATGCTCGCCGCAGCACTGGCTCTACCTGCAACCGCCCACGCGGACTGCGGCGGTCCTGGGCAAGACCCTTGCACTGGGCCAGTCCCGACTGTTGATCAGGTCGTCGCGATCATGGCTGAACTAACAGACCCAAATAAGCCCGCTGCGGGTAAGACCGACATCGTCACACCGGGGTTCGCACCCGACGAAGCAGCGACCATCAACGATCATCTGAGCAGGATGAACGCGCGCGGGTTGCTGCCCCTCAATTACATCGTGACCGACATCCAGCCCGCACCCGCCAACATGGCCGGAGCCACCATCACCAGCACGGGGAGCAGCTTCCTTCAACGCAGCGCCCCCGGACCAATCGTGCTGGCCGACCAGAGCGGGCACTGGCAAATAACCCACGACACCGCGTGGACCGCGCTGGACAACTTTTGGTACAACGCCAACCGCCGGGCTGGCGTCATAGGTGGGGTCTAGGCCCGATAACACAAAGCGGCGGTTAAGGAAGGCGGAAATCCGATGTTCTCGACCAAGCTCTCCGTCGCGACAACAGTGACGGCGGCGCTAATCGCTTTGCCCGCAACGGCTTACGCGGACCCCGTGCCTACCACTGATGAGGTCCTTGCCGTCCTAGCCGAGTTGACTGATCCCAACAGGCCGGCCGCGAGTAAGACTGACATCGTCACGCCCGGATTCAGCCCCGACGAAGCAGGGACATTCGACGATCACCTGAACCAGATGCGTAGCTTCCTGCCTCTGCCGTTTGTCGTGACCGGTATCCAGCCCGCGCCCAATGACTTCGCGGGGGCCACGGTAGCCGTCCCTCACGGGTTTCGCTCCACACCCCCCGGCCCTATTGTGTTGGTCGACCAGGGCGGGCATTGGCTGATCACCCATGACACTGCGAAGACCGCGCTGGACGCGTTCTGGTACAACGCCACCGCGCACATCGCGGGTGGCAACAGTATCTGAGCCGGAAGTGAGCAACCACGGATGAACCGGACCAAGCTCTCCGCTATCGCGGCGATGGCGGCGGCGCTAATCGCTTCGCCCGCACCGGCCTATGCGGACCCCGTCCCCAGCACCGACGAGGTGGCCGCCATCATGGCCAAGCTGACCGATCCGAGCATTCCCGCTGCGGACAAGACCGACATCGTCAGCCCCGGATTCAGCCCCGAGGAAGCACAGACAATCGACGATCATCTGAACCGACTGAACGCCAGCGGATACTCACCGTTCAACTTCGTCGTCACCGACATTCAACCCGCACCCAATAATTTCGCGGGGGCCACCGTGGCTGTCCCTTATGGGGTGCGCGGCACAGCCCCTGGCCCTATTGTGCTGGCCGACCAGGGCGGGCGCTGGCTGATCACCCACGAGACCGCTATGACCGCGCTGAACGTGTTCTGGTACAACGCCACCCGTCACATCCATCATGGCGGCATCTGAGTCGGGCCGACTGGCGGCCACCGTGTGCGAACTCGCGCCGGACTGAAAGTGAGAGACCACCGATGAACTGGACCAAGCTCTCCATCGCGACAACCGTGGTGGCAGCGTTAATCGCTTCGCCCGCAACTGCTTACGCGGACTGCGGAGACCCCGGACAAGACCCGTGCACCGGACCGGTCCCCACCGTGGATGACGTGGTTGGCCTCTTTGACGGACTGACTGACCCCGACATTCCCGCTGCGAATAAAACCAACATCGTCACCCCCGGATTCAGCCCCGATGAAGCCGGAACAATCGACGATCATCTAAACCGGATGCGCAGACCCGCGCTGCCGCTCCACTTCGTCGTGACCGACATCCAACCCGCACCCAACAACCTCGCCGGAGCCACCCTGGAAACCGTGGGAGCCCCTCGCCAAAACAGCTACGGCAGACCGATAGTGCTGGTCGATCAGGGCGGGCGCTGGCTGATCACCCACGACAGCGCCATGGCCGAGATGAACGTGTTCTGGCACACCGCGAACCGCGTGATCGGTGGAATTTAGCACCAACGCCAACTGTCGTCTGGTGGAGCCCACTCACGTCGTTGGCATTGCGAATCGTTGAGCTGCGCAGCAACAGCTCAGCCGTTATCGGCGCGTGTGATAGCGATCGTCACTACGTGTCAGGTGATGAGTACCTTCGGTGAGATTCGAATATTGCGTCGCCGAAATTGATTGGCGCACAGAACATTTAACCTGCTCTGCTTGTGAAGTGCATGCGTCTTGGACCCTCTCCGAGAGCCGAATCTACCTGTCAGCCACAACCGCGCAGGCGTCGGTAGTGGGTGGGCCGGCGCGATCGTTCGCCGAGCTCTGTCCTATCGATTGCCCGGCTGAGCGGTTACCCGTGCGCCGCAGATCGGCTTAGAACTGTTGTGCGGTTTCACGTCTGCTGGCGAGGTAGCCTTGCCAGTCGCGTTTGGCGTAGCCGGCCCATCGGGTTGCGGTGGCGATGTCGATGCCGAGGACGTCGGAGAGCACGGCCGCGGGAAGCTCGGACGCAAGTTGGATCAGCGCCGTGTTGCGGCCGCCTCGTGGGCGGATCCCACGTTGTTTGAGTCGGTTCGCAAAATGTTCGGGGTCGATCGCGCGATGCGGTGTGCGGCCGGGAAATAGAAGTCGGCGCTCGATCTTGACGTTGGACAGAGTCGATCCCCGAGCGGGACGCGGGAGTTGTGTCATGAGGTCGGCGAGAACTGGTGGGAGCAACAGTTCGTGCGCGCCGAGCATGAGGTAGGTGTCGCCTGATCGCTGGCGGAGTTGGTTGCTCGAGATAGCCAGTACGCGAGTCAGATTGAGTCCGTAGAGCAGCATGAGGCCTCCACCGGCGCGTAGGTCGACGGGGATGGTGTCGTCGGTGAGGCAGCGGTGTAGTTGTTCGAGTTGTTCCTCTTCGGACAGGAACGCGGCGGGCAGTCCTGGTTTGCGGGCGGGGGCAACCACGCCGGTGGTCAGACCGCGTTGACCGGCCCAATGCAGGAACGATCGGATTTCGCTCTCGCGGGAGGTGCCTTGCGTCAGCCAGTTATCGACTAGGTCCTGCCCGACGGTGTTCAGTGTGTATCCACGGTCTTCGATGAAGGTCATAAACTCGTGAGCCACGCGCACCTGCGTGCGGATGCGATCCGTCGTCGGTCGCATCAGCGGATCTTTCCGTCGCCTCGCCTTATGCAGCAAGTACCACTGTGCATAGGCGCGCAACACCCGGGCGGGCTCGCCGCTGACGTCGGCCAGATACTGGTCCACCCACAAGGTTACGCGGTCGAGGTATTCGTTTCGTGGCTCTAAAATCGCTGTGCGAACTAAGATTTCGCGGATGTAGTCAGCTGCAGGACTCGGCGACAGTTCGTCCAGGGTTTCGTGCGTGATGGCTTCTCCGTGAGCGGCCAGATCGGACAGCATGGTGGCCGCTGCACTTCTGCCGAGCCAAACCGCGACGCTGCGAGGGTCGCGGGCCGACGCGAGGGCTTCAACAAGCGGTCGAAGCTGTTCGACGACCTCACCGTCGGGGCCAGCCAGTGCGGCTTGGAGGCGTTGACGGGTAATGCAGCGACTACATAAGCCCTTGGCTCTGATACCGGGTTCGCCGCAGCAACGGCACTGGAAATCAACCGGCCATCCAGCGCACGGCCCACAGATTCGTTGACCGCTGTCGTCGAGCCCGGTGAGCACCTTGATCTGTTGGCAGCGGACACACTCGGCGGGGTACCTGCGTGTCCGTTCGGCGCAAGACCCGCAGACCGGGCCGGCTGGCCAGCGATAACCGACGCGCCGGACATTCCCGCAAAAAACGCACCTTGCCTTCGGTCTTTGGTCGCCGCCAGGCGCGTCTGGTTCGACGGATTGATCGTCGGTGGCGGGCGCGTTCCTCAGTCGTATGCGGCGACATGATCCGCATACGTTGGGCCCAAATGCGGTGTTGCTTTGGCGGTTTCGGAGCGCCCCGCACAGCGCGCACGTCCAGGACAGTTTCACGCGCGCGTAGCAGCGGCTGCAGATCGGCCCCTCGTCAGTCATGGCCTGGGCGGGGCGCGTCTGCCTGCACCGGCTGCATATGTGTTGAGGGCGCGGAGCGCATCGGCTACACAGAATTCCGCCGTCAGGCAGTCGCCGGGCGGGTGTGCGCATCTCCCCACACTTGCTGCACTCTCGATGCGCGTGGAAGTGGTGGGCGTAGCAGTTCTGGCATATGAACCCTTCCGGCAGCCGCATGGCGGGTCGGGTCTTGTCTAAGTTGCAGTGAGCGCAAATGAACTGCCGTTGCCGGCCAACGCAGGGTTCGCAAATCCATTCGCTCGCAAGTCGGTTGACTTTGACCTGCCTGCCGCAACGGCAGCAACTCAACGGCACTGCTCCGCCGTAGCCGACGGCAGCCAGCTGCAAAGTGAGGCGCATCATCACCGCGGGGCAATCCGGCGTTGGTGTCAGCACACTGATTTCGTTTGCACAAAGGTAGCGATCCAGCCGTCCCAGTGATCGTGGCCGATCGGCACCGACGGCCCGAAGGATCATCTCGGCATCCTCGGCGGTCGACCGAGGAAGGTCTCGACGAAGCCGCGTAACCGTGCGCTGCCAGGCGGCCGGATTGAAGTTGGGTGAGCCCGCGGTCATGAGTGTGGTCGCCGTATTGTGGTGCGCCGCACAGGTGGTGCCGGCCGAGCGCCGCTACTGGCAGCTTTTTTCACGCCAGACTTAGCCACTTGAACCTCGACGAGGTCGTTGGGCGTGCAACCGAGGATGTCGCACAATGCGGCCAAGACGTCCATCGACAGCCGCTGAGGTGGCCGCGTGACAAGGCGGAACACCTGCTCACGCGAGAGGGAGATTCCGCGCTCAGCCAACAGCGGACCCAGATCGGTGGTCTGGAAGAGCTCTCGTTCGGCCATCAAGCGACGTAAATGCCACTGGTAGCCCATTTTTCTGATCATCGTGGCTCCTTGCTGAATGCGATACCGCGTTTGGCGAGTGCGCCGACGACCAAGCGGTTGCGGTAGTCGTCAGAGACGTGGCTGTAGATCGCGGTAGTGCTGGCATAGACGTGGCCGACCTGGTCCTGGACGAACCGCTCCGGGTAGTCAAACTCCATGAGATGAGTGACATAGGAATGCCGCAGTGAGTGCAGGTCGAGCGTTTCTTCAAGCCCGGCCGCCTCGCGCGCCATCTCGAAGGCCTCGTTCGCGCAACGCAGTGATAGCCGGCCGCACCGCTCGGTCACCCATAAAGCCGGATGCGGCCCAGGACGCAGGCAGGGACGTACCTCGGTGAGATAGTGGTCGAGCACCTCCACGACCCAATCCATCTCCGGCACCGTCAAGACGGTGCGGCGCTTCGGCGCACCACCTCGCGAGGACTTCCCATTGCGGACATAGATCCCGCCAAACCGGCTGTAGGCCTCCACTTTTGGATTAGACCGGAAATCCGCTAAATCCAGGCCGACCGCTTCACGGCGTCGCAGCCCAAACGCGTAGACGGTCTTTAAGAAAGCCGCATCACGTAGCGCCGTCAACACACCCTTGCGTTGGTGTTTGCGCGCCTCTTCGGCGCGGCCGTCGGCCGCGTCGAACAGCGCTTGAACTTCTTCGTAGCTGAGCGGACGTCGCCCGGCCCGACCCTCGAACTCGTTGACATGACCGATGATGTTCCACTCGTGCAAGATCTGAGCAGGGACAGCACCAAATCGCTCCGCGCACAATATGTTCCAACCGTACCGGCTGTCGGTGATGAAATCGCAGAACAAACGCAATGCATTCTGATACCCCCGCGCCGTCGATACCGCAGTCGGCGGCGAACCCGAGCCCAGTCGAGCAAACCACGCATCGACGTCTTCGGCCTGCCACTGCCATGGATATTCGTTAGTGAATTCAGCGAACCGCCGCACGACGCTCTCCCGCGCCGAAACCGTTGCCGGACGAAGATATCTCGCCCTCTGCTGATCAGACCAACCTGACAGCATCGCCGAAAATGTGGCCGACTCTGGATCGAGCGGAACCACCTTCGCAACCAGCGACAACTTCGCCGATCCCGGCAACTCGGATGCCACATGTCTGTTGTATCAAATACAACAATGATGCGCTAGACCCAAACATGCGACCAAACGCGGGTTAAACCAGTAACCTTGGCGCAAGCTCCGATGGCCGCCACCAGGGCAACTAACCGCCATCACGACATACAGAATTGTTGCAGCAGATGCAACACCGCCTATTTCCAGCAGCGCCACGCCATGTGTCGGTCGTTGCACGACACCGAACTAACTGACCAGCCCGGCTCGCTATAGGCGTGGCCGTCCGGGCAGCGTGTCGGCGGCACCACGACCCAGGCCCGCCCACGAAGTGGTTGGGAAACGCGTCGCCATGCGGCTCGGGCACCTTTACGTCATACCTCAGCCCTCCGACAGATGCAGTCTGGGTACTGCTGACTTTTGTTAGTCGGTATGGACTGCGAGCGCGCATCTGGCCTCGTTGCTAACGTGATGCCCGACCATCCCGGAGTCCGCGGCGCAAAGAAAATTATTTCGGCAATGACTGATTGCGATGCCTATCGCACCCAAGGTTGGGTTACGCGGGTGGGAAAACCTTTGTGCGCCCAGCCGTTAGGTGGCGTTGTCGACGCCAGGCAGGGGCATGGCTCGCCCGACAGCGCGGCTGCCGAGCGGCTGGCTGCCGACTTATCAGGTCGATATGGACCGTTTGCATTGCAGTTCATCGGTGAGGATGCCGGCACGGTAAAGCTTGAAGGAACGATCTACGACTGCATGTCGACCGAAAGCGCTGATACCAGCAAGAAGGCCGGGGGCCTCGTCCGCAGGTTTTGCCGCGATCCAGAGACATCCGAAGTCGTGGCTCACCACGACCTGCTGTATCTCCACAAATGGGCGCGTAGGCGCAACTTCTCGACAGCATTCTGGGATGAAATCAGGCCGTATTACCAGAAGTCTGGCGTGGCTAGGATCGAGCTTTTTGCGAGCCTGGACGACGGTGGCTTTGTCTGGGCGAGGGCAGGGTACAGCTGGGACCCCGAGGGGTCGAGGCTTGAGGAGTCGCTGGCGAACGTGCGCGGAGCGGCAGAGCGGATGGAAGCTGCCGCCTCCACAACACCCGCTGACCGGATGCTACTTCGGGCTGTGATCGACTCGCTCCACCCCTATGTCGACGACTTGCCGTCGCCACAGCAACTGGCGATGCTGTCGACTGACGACTCGCCCAATCTGGGCAGAACCCTCATGCGTCAGGCAGAATGGTACGGAGTGATGTATCTGTGAACGGGAGGTGGCTGCAGTGAGCATCTATCAGCACTCTCGCGTGGTTGCACTCCGGAAGAAGCAGAGCCGCGAGGCAGCGGAGTTGTATGACCAGTTTCTACGGCTTCATCCTGATTTGGACGGGTACGTCAATCACGATGATTGGACCCCGGAGGAAAATCTGGCTTTCCGGGAATTCACAAGCATGGTATCGCAGAGGCACAAAGAAGAGCAGCGTGCGCTGGTCGACGAGCTAGGCGGGAAACTTTCGCCGCTCTCTCGCTTCGAGCTCGCTGAATTTATGCACTGATCGGTGATCTAGGGCTTCGCGCCCGACCGCTGCGGTTTCCGGCCCTACATGGGCGTCGCGTCACGAACTTCCATCTCGAGGAAGCGCGATTGATTGGCCGCGGCAAACCGGGGCCACCGCGTGTCGGTTGACATGTCCGGTAGGTGCGAGGGTCGAGCAGCGCCTGCAGGCAGGGACTCGCTAGCGGAGGTAGTTGAGCCTGAAAGGCGGGAATCATTCACCGGTGCCGGGGCCGAACCGACTTGCACAGCGAATCAGGCCACCGTACCGCGCGGCACATCACTACCACCGCCATGCCCCAACTCAATACACCCCAACCTCAATCAGTTTGGCGGCAACGAATCGGCCGGAATCCCGCAGGCAACAAGGGGACTGGGATCGGTCACATCTGCGACCCTCTGTCAGGCAGTAGGTGAGTGTGACCGTATCGTTAAGAACCTAGCGGTAGCCCCTATTGCCGCTTCAGGTCTGACTGATCCTGTTGATTCGCAACAACTTACGTCAAGATGCTGCGAAAGATTGGGCCACCGCCCACGTCGAAGACTACAGCGAGACCTAGCGTTCGCTGCGCGGCAACGGCACTGGGGCGGCCTGGGAATGCCTTGGATCGAGTCTTAGGGTTGCTGCGCCTCGGGAGGGTGTTCCACCGTTGCCGGTGCCCCACCATGCTGCGATCCGCCGCTGTGTGGGGTGACCATGCCGTCCGTGGGGGGAGTCGGCTCATCGACCGCCCCAGGGCCGCCCGGAATCGGTGGGCTAGGAGGCGGTTGCAGCGGGACCGCGTTGACAGGCCCTACCCCGATCAACAGTGTTGCTATGCCGATGCTGGCAGCGGTGACCGCTGCCCCGGCTGTGCGCTTAACGTACATAGTGATTCGTCCTTTGCGAGTTTCTACCGTTTAGCGCGCAAATGCCACGCAGTCACGGTGTTGGGAGTGATTACCCAGTTTGCGGGCGAAACCCACCTGGGACCGCGAGGCGAAAGCTTTGTCCAACAGCGACGGACGTTCGGCTCAAGAAGGTCCGCCCCCGAGGAGAGAGTTGGGCGGCACTACCTGTGGTCGGTTTCCAACTTCTCGGCCCGCTTCTTAGCGGCTTCTTCAGAAGGGAACGGCGACGCCAGAGTGGTGATCTGGCCGTCGATTTCCAGGGCGAGCCACCAGCCTTCTTTGAGTGCTCCAATCAGATATTCCCGGTTGTCGCTCCAGGCATGCTCGATAGGACTCAACGAGGCCGCGATAGAGCCTGTCTCTTTCGTGACGACTAGCGACCAACGGCCTTCGGTAAGTGCGGTCCACTTCAACGCCTGTAGCGGCGGCGCCGGTTCTGTCCCGGGCGGTGGCCCGGTGCCTTCCGGACCTGGAGATTGAGTCATGTCGATCATTAAACGCCGCCGCCAGCGACATCACGTCCCCACTATCTTGCTGTGCAGATTTGAGTTACGAGGTTAGTCAGTCTTCGGGATCTCCGCGGTTCCCAGGCGTCGCGGTCGTCGTAGTGCCAGGCGTAGGTGGGGTTGCCGTTCTCGATGAAGCCGCAGAGGTGCGGCTCGTCCAGGTCGGTGGCGGCGAATTCGTAGAGTGACTGCGCTCGCGGTAGCAGGATGCCGTAGTCGATGAGTCGCCCGGCGAAGTTCTCGGCATCACGGATCTCGGTGATCGATTGTCCCGCAATCGGATAGGTGTTGGGCAGGATATTGCGCAGGGAGAGGTAGATATCGACGCCGCGCGAGCGTGGGTCGGCGAGGATGCGCCCGATGGGCCAGAAGACGGGGCCCAAGGCTGAACGAGGGTTCATCAGAATGCTGTGTATGAACAGGACCCGTGCGAGCGTGACGTCCATGAAAAACTTTTCGATGGGAAGTTCGGTTTCGCTGAGATCGCGATACTCGATGTACCCGGACGCAATGCTGGTGTTGTGCGCTCGATACCAGGACTGCGGCGTGGATTTACCGAGGAACTCCATCCACCGAAAGACCGCTGGCCGGCTAGCTGTTCCAGGTGCACCCGCTGCGAGATGATGCGCCTCCCACGAGTCGCACAACAAACGAGCGTTGATTGCTCGCCACCAACCACTGCCGGGTCGTGGCCCAGTTGTCGGCGCGAGGGCTCCTCGGCGCACCTGCCACTGCATGAAGGACAGCTCGGCGCTCCGGTAACTTCGGACGGAGACGCGGTGTGGTCGGTCGTCGTAGAACGCGGAGGCCAAGTTGAGTCGTCGAGCGGGATCGTCTTGAACGTCCTCGACCATCCGCAGGGCTAACTCAGCGGCCTGATCGGTCACTGTGGTGCAGGTAGCAGCCGGCTCACCAGCCGCCCAGTTTCTTCTCCCATCCTGTGACACTAAAGGCAAGGGAGGACAGTACCGCGTTCTGCCCGCCCCGAGGAGAAACTAGGGTGGGCCGACAACTATTTCAGACGTGACTAAGGCGAGCCGGTTCCAGCCGACGGGCCAGGCCTAGGCCCCCCGCACGTTCGACGTCCAGATCAGCTGTTCTTGCAGTTGGTCGTCCTTGTAGGTGACGCACATCGGCGGCGCGCCGGTCACGTCGAAGTACAGGGTGCCCCTTGATTCGCTGCCCTGGGGGATAGACGCCGGGTCAAGGCCATTCGGCGCCTCAACCTTGTCCATCAGCTTGTAGGTCTGACCGTTTGGCCCGCGGGCGCTGAAGTCCTTAACCGTGGGGGTAACGGTTCCGCCGTCCGACGTGGCGGTGATGTCTGCCTGGTAAAGCGTTCCTTTAGGGGTGTAGCCGGGAATCGCGATGGTGCTCGGCTGCAGGTTGCTCACCGTGTAGGCGGTAACCATTGCCCCGTCGATCAGTGATTCGCTGGTGCCGAATTCCTGGATGTTTGGTGGTGCGGCGGAGGCAGTTGCTGTGGCGAAAACGCCTGCCGCAGTTATTCCCGCGGCACAGATAGCCGTCTGGACAGTAGTCGCCGTGAACTTCACGATGGTCTCCTTTATCTTCCCGTGCCGTTCGAGCGGTACCCAAATGTTGGGGCCCAAACTGCACTCATCGGGCATAGCCGAGCGACGGCACCTCAAACGTGAACATTGCGCTACCACTCAGTTGATATCCGCAACCTGGGCCGGTTCACCATCAACCAAATACTTTGAAGGGAAAACATGTCATGTAGGCAGAGTCGCAGCAGGTCGCGGAAGCGGTGCGGCATGCCGACTGCTCGGGCGACGTCGAGAAGCGGCGCGGGACACCGTGATAATCCCCGAGGTAACCCCGCTGGTTTGTCGATGTCGCCACCGCTCCGCAGGACAGCCCAGTGCAAAGAGCCTCAGTGCCGACTAGATCGAGAACACCCTCCATTCTTTGCTGACATGTTCCTGTTCAACGTCTAGGCGAACAATACGATCCGATCATGCAGACGCTCCTCTTCGCGCTGGGGCCGATCCTCTTCCTTCTCGGGCTCATCACGGAGTGGCGATCCCGGCCGTCAAGAATCCGCGAATGGGACTGGCCAGTGACCTCCAAGGCATGACGAACGGTCCGTTCCTCGTTGTTATCGGTCTGCTGTGGCCGCATCTCAATCTGGCTCACGTTTGGCAGGTTGTCTCCGTGGCACTGCTGGCGTACGGGCCGTACGCAGACTGGTTGGCGACTCAACTCGCAGCGATCTGGGGTGCCGGCCGGAAGTTCGCGCCGGGCGCGGAGGGTGATCACGTGGCTTCTGCCGCCAAGGGGCGCCTCGTTAACATCCTTTTGTTGTCGCTGGCGCCGGCGACTCGCTAGCGCGGCGTGAGCCGGAAGACCGGAATCTGGCGACCCACCGGTGCTGTCTTGACGCTGTAATCGCCGTACCCGGCGTAGATCTGCTCGGCCAACTTGTACAGCCTTGCGTATTCGTCTGCGTCAGTGACCTGCGAGGCTGAAAAGCGTTCTCCGCCAAACTCGCAGTCCGGATGCGCTTTGAGGTTGTACGACCACTGCGGGTGTTTGGTTCCCCCGAAGTTAGAGGCGATCAGGATGACGTCGGGTCCGTCGTGGAAGTAGGTCAGCTGCACCTGGCGCGGCTGACCCGACTTCGCGCCGGTGGAGACGAGCGGTGCGTTGATGATTGCGCCCATATTCACTCGGCCGCCGGTCAGCCGGAACAAGTACGGATCGGTATGGCGCGCGACATGGCGTGCCATGAACTGGCCTGCGCGCGAGCGCCCAAATTGGACAGAGGCCCGGTACACGCGGCCACGCTTCTTGTGGGGATCTACGTACCGCAGCGGCATGGAACGGACGGTACCGAACAATGTGTGGCGAGCACACTCGTAGGTGGCGCTCGGCGCCCAGTTGCCGTGGAAGCCGGCGGGCATCCGGTGCGGCAGTTTGACGCTCGCGGTGTCCTGCAGCGTTCGCGTATCCACGATCGCCAACTCGCTGCGCTCCATTGTGCGGTCGTAGACGTAACCCATTAACACGCCGTCGTCCCTCGGCCGCATCAGGCGATGAGGGATGAAAGACGAACTCGCCCAACGCCTTGTGCCCGCCAAAGGACCGCGACTCAATGCTGCCGCGCTCAAAGTCATGCTTAGGCAGAGAATCTCCGCCCTCGATGCCTTCGAGCACCGTAACGGTGTATCCGTACCGATGGCGTTTGGCGACCAGGCCCTCATCGATGCGCGGGAACTCCTGCGCGTGATCGTCAAAGCGGGATTCGCGGACCTTTCCGTCGGCGAGATCGACCGTCCAACGGTCCAGGGTGGGCGGCCCCTCGTTGGGACCCGTGCGGTCGCGATCGAACATCTTCCGGTTTCGCACCACGTCGAGCACGATCGTGTCGCCCTCGTCATAGGCGTTCATCGGATGAAACACGTAGCACGGTTCGACGTCGAACCAGCGAAGATCCGCGCCGGTGCTTTGTGTGGCATAACGCCCACACGCGCAGTGCTCGGTCAACTCCTTGAGCGCACATCGCGGATCGAAGCCGAAGACCGCGGGCAGTGGTTGCCGAGCCTGCTCGTGCGCCGCCTCGAACGCCTGCAACTCATCTGCCAGTAAAGCGTCGTATCTACTGCGTATCTTCCGCCGAGAAGACGTCGATCGGCCGCGCCGGGGTGAACATCACCAGCGGGATCTGACGGCTGGTCGACTGCTGGTAGGTGAGGTACGGCGGGTAAAGGTGGGCCATGTAGGCCCACACCTGATGGCGTTCCTCGTCCTGCGGTTCCCGCCACGTGGCCTCAAACGCTTGGGTCGCGATCTGCACGCCGATCGTGTTGCTCTCCAAGACATTCAAGTACCACCCCGGATGCGTGTCAGCGCCGCCCTTCGATGCGACGACGACGATCTCGCCTCCGACATTGCCGTAGATCAGCGGCGTGATGTAGACCTTCGCCGACTTGCGACCCGCACACTTGATCAGGCAGTGCGTGGTCAGCGCACGACCCCCGACCTCACTCAGGTCCAGGATGTGGCCCCGCGTGCCGCCGGAGGCCAGGTAGGTGTCGAGGTGCTCGCCGACCCAGTCACCTCGCGCCGCCCTGATCGCTGCGGCATCGGCATCGCCCATCGGTGACTCCTGAACGTAGAAGGGAGAAGGCCATGTAACCATGCGCCCGTCCGACTGGTGAGGACGACCGTCGTCGGCGACGTCCGCGAACAGGCTGCGCACAAGACGGCAGATCGAATTGTGGCTGCCGGCGGTTTTTCGCTAGTCGTCTCAGCAGAAGGTTGCGCGGCGGCGTCAGCCCCGAATCGCGTCGAGGGTCCAGGTTGGCAAAATCGGTGCCCGCGTGAGGAAATGATCGCCCTGCCCGATGCTTCGCAAGAGTTCCTGCGTTCGCAGGATGCAACAGGCCATTCGGACCATGGCGAACACCTCGTACCAGTGCAGGTCGACCAGCGGTCGCCCGATCATTTCCTCGTAGCGGCGGATCACCTGCTCGCGACTGTCGAACCCCGGTAGCTCCGGATCCAGGTCAATGCCGTTGACCTCCAGGGTCTGCCTGCGGGTGGCGAGCCACCACGCAAAGTCGGTCTCTGCCGGGCACAGGCACGCCTGCTCCCAGTCCAGAGCGCCGACGATCTGCCCTGCGTCGTCGAAGATCGCATTGGACAGCCGCGCGTCGTTCCAGCAGATGCTCAATTCGTTTGTCTGCGTGGGTATGTGGCAGGTCAACCAGTCGAAGGCCAGGGACATGACATCGGGAATCTGGTTGTCGGTTCCCCATCCCGCGTACTCGTGCCACCAGCTGATTTCGGCGACGACGCCGGAGCCAGCGGGTCGTTGCAGCCACGACGCCTCGCCGGCCGGAATCCGGTGCAGCGTTGCGAGCGTCTCGAGGAAGGAGTCATGCACGCGTCGTTGCACACCGGGACCTGCGTCGTGCAGCCAGCCGCGCGTCACGTACGAGGTGTCCGACGGGGTGTGGCCGACAATCCTTGGCATCACAAGGAATTGCGAGCCGATCCATTCGCTGTCCGGTTCGTACCAGATGGGCGCCGGAGTGGGGACTCCGTGCTCGCGCAAGAACTCTTGCGTCCGGGTCTGCATGCCCAGGTCGTAGTGCGGATAGATGCCGCCGCCCGCAGGCGGAATCCGGATGACGTAGTCGTCGGCCGTGCCGCCGACGTCGGCTGTGACGATCAAGCTTTCGCTGGACCAGCCCGCAGCCTTGTTGGCTGGGCGCAAATCTGACAGCACCACTGCCTGGCCGGCGAACCGGTGCTCGAACCACACCAGGAGTTGCGTCCGGGTGGCCGCCAGATCGCGTTGCGTCATAGCAATGCCTGCCACGCCGACAACATTTACACACGGTGCTCCCGATGTAAAGCGCCGGCCGGTCAGCCGGCGGCCGCGCGGTGCAGCCGCCGCCCGGGCGATTCGAGACCCGCGGCATGCCGCAGCTCGGCAAGGAACTGAGCGGGGTTTTCATCTGCAATTATGTAGTGAGATAAGGCAATACGCACCACGGCGGCTGCAG
>Ga0302325_10018485_pt1 | contig 14688 bp, 14 predicted proteins | sample Palsa_T0_2_FD_201948 | JGI IMG/M metagenome (GOLD analysis project Ga0302325, IMG submission 201948) | Peat permafrost microbial communities from Stordalen Mire near Abisko, Sweden - Palsa_T0_2 | ecosystem: Environmental > Terrestrial > Soil > Palsa > Peat permafrost | place: Sweden: Abisko... | reverse complement strand
ACCCCCTCCGGCCGCTCGATCCAGAAGACCGGCATCGAGCCCGATCTGGAGGTGGCCGAGACCCGCGAGGAGGCGCAGCAGATCGCCGACGAAGCGTTCCAGTTCACCGAGGCCAGCTTCCGCAACGCGCTCGACGCCGACGAGGGCAAGGTGCGCCGGGGCGCCCATGTCCCCGCCGAGGCCCCGCCGACCGACTTCGACCAGAAGAAGGGCGACTTCCAGCTCACCCGCGCGCTCGACGTGCTCAAATACGGCTCCGTGGACGCGACGCCGAAGCTCGCCAAGCCCGCCGCGACCCTGGCCCAGATCGCCGGGCGGGCGGGAACGCCGGGCGCACCGTCGGCGCCGGCGAAGCCGTAGCAAACCCGCCGCGGCGGGCCGGCGAATTGGCCAAACTGTCGCGGCGCGGTTTTTCCCTTCATTAACCATCTGAAGCGAGGCTGTGGTCGCCGTGACCACCGCCCGCGCCTCCTTCGCCAAACCTCGCCCGCCCGTGCAGCCGGCGAACGTCCAGTCCGGCGCGCCGTCGCCGCTGGGTCCGTTCGCCAATCCGGTGATCGGCGCGGCGACGGCCGCCGGCTTCTTCATCGCCTGCGCGGTGGTGCTGGTTTCGCTCACCGGCAATCCCAAGGCCGGGGCCCCGGTGGTCCGCCTGTCGCTGGCCCACATCGCCGACACCAGCGCCCCGCCCGGCTGGCGCGAGGCGCTGCCCACCGAATCGCCCGGCGACGCCCCGTTCGCCGCGACGACCGTCGCGCTCTCGGTCACCGCGCCTACCGACGCCGAGCCCGAGACTCCGGGCGGCCAGGCGATCATCACCCTGTCCGACGACGCCCATCTGGACGGAACGCCGCAGGCTGCGGGCGTGGCGCTGCTGCCCGCCCCGTTCGCCGGCCTTTTCGCCCCGGGCGCGACCGGCGCCCTGCCGATCATCGGCGCCGACGGCCGCACGCCGGCCCAGGCCTATGCGCGCCCGGCCGCCGCCAACGGCAAGCCCCGCGTCGCCCTGATCATCGGCGGCCTCGGCCTCAACGCCAAGACCACCCGCGAGGCCATCGACGGGCTGCCGCCCGACGTCACCCTCTCATTCGTGCCTTATGCCGACGACCTGCAGAGCTGGATCGACCAGGCCCGCGCCGCCGGCCACGAGGTGCTGCTCGAGGCGCCGATGGAGCCCAAGGACTTCCCGGTCAACGATCCGGGCCCCTACACCCTGATGGCCGACGGCCAGCCGCAGGAGACCACGCGGCGGCTGGAATGGCTGCTGTCGCGCGCCACCGGCTATTTCGGCGTCACCAACTATCTCGGCTCCAAGTTTGTCGCCTCGCCCACCGCCATGAACGTCTTCGCAGGCGACCTGCGCCAGCGCGGCCTCGCCTTCATCGACGACGGCTCGGCTTCGCAGGTCGGCGGCGGCCTGCCGCGCGCCTCGGCCGACCGGATCGTCGACGACCAGCTCGACGGACCGGCCATCGAGGCCCAGCTCACCGCCCTGGAAACCCAGGCCAGCCGCGCCGGCCACGCGCTCGGCTCCGGCTTCGCCTATCCCGTCACTCTCGAGGAGGCGGCGCGCTGGACGCAAGGCCTGGCTGCGCGCGGCATCGATCTGGTGCCCGCCTCGGCGCTGACCACCCGTCGCTGACGAGGGAGGCTTCCATGGGCCGTCTGGCGTTCGGGACTGCCAGGGCCCAGATGAAGCCGATGGACCTGACCCTGCTGCGGCCCAACGTGGGCATCGTGCTTGTCGCGCCGACCGGCAAGGTCTGGCTCGGCCGCCGCGCCAAGTCGCCGCCGCCGCTGAACTGGCAGTTCCCGCAAGGCGGCATCGACGTCGGCGAGGGCGATTTCGACGCGGCGCTGCGCGAGCTGCGCGAGGAGACCGGCGTCGGCTCGGTGCGCCTGTTGGGCCGCACCCGCGACTGGATCGGCTACGAGTTTCCGCCCGAGCACCAGGGCTCCAAGATCGGCAAGGGCTGGCGTGGGCAGAAGCAGATCTGGTTCGCCTTCGCCTTCGAGGGCGACGACGCCGAGATCGATCTGAACGCCCACGGCGAGAGCGAATTCGACGCCTGGCGCTGGGGCGACCTGGACGAGGCTCTCGACGCGGTGATCGAATTCAAGCGCGACGTCTACCGCCAGGTGATCGACGCCTTCGCCCCGCTGGTCGAACAGGTGCGGGACGACGGCCGCTAAGCCCTTGCCGCGCCCGCGCCGGGCGGCGAAGGTGCGCGCATGAGCCCGAGAACTGTCGTGAAACCTGCGCCCGTCCTGATGGTCCACGGCGCCTTCTGCGGCGGCTGGGTGTTCGAGCGCCTTGCCGGCGCCTTCGCGGCCGCCGGCTATCCGGTCTCGGCGCCGGACCTGCCGGGGCATGGCGCGGACGAGCCCCGCGACGCGGCCTCGGGGCTCTCGATGAGCGTCTACGCCACGGCGATTGCGGCCGAGGCGCGGGCGCTGGGCGCGCCGCCGGTGCTGGTCGGCCATTCGATGGGCGGCCTCGTCGCCCTGCTGGCCGCGGCCCAGGTTCCCACGGCGGGCGTCATTCTGCTGGCGCCGTCGGCGCCCTGGGGCGTCAGCGGCTCGACCATGGAGGAGGCCGTCTCGGCGGTCAGCCTCTATGCGCTCGGCCCCTACTGGGCCCAGGCCATCGAGCCCGACTATGCGAGCTTCGCCGGCTATGGCGTCGACCGGCTACCCGGAGCCGAACGCCATGCCGCCTTCGCCCGCATGCGCCGCGAGAGCGGCCGGGCGCTGTTCGAGACGCTGAACTGGTGGCTCGATCCCTTCATGACCACCCTCGTGCGCGCCGAGAGCATCGCCGCGCCGATCCTGGCCCTCGGCGGCGCCCGCGACGTGATCCATCCTCCCGCCACCGTGCGCGAAACCGCCAAGCGCGTCGGCGCACAGGTGCAGATCCTGCCCGAGATGAGCCACTGGCTCCCCGGCGAACCGGGCTGGGAGCACGTGGCCGACATCTGCCTGAGGTGGATCGAAGGGGCGGACGCCACGCTGGCTGCGGCAGAGTAGGGGGCGTCAATTCCCAAATCGGCGGGCGTGAAGTCCGGGTTCAGCCGGTCTTCATCACGCCGTAGATCAGTTCCGACTCGTCGGCGTTCTGGTGCAGGGGGGTGCCGTCGGGCTTGCGCTTGGTGGTGAACACCAGGCTCTGCTCGGTGCCGTTCCAGTCGAGCTGCCACGAGCGGGTGGTGAATTGCACGCCCGACTGCACATTCTTGTCGTTGCGATAGAGGCTCCAGCCGTTCTTCACGCCGGCCCAGTCGTTCAGGGCGACGATGATCGGCCGCCCCGGCGACTCGAGATCGGCGGGATGGGTCACCACCACATGGCACTGGGTCGGGTTGGACCCCGGGTTCTGGATAGTCAGGGTGAAGTCTTTTTGCTTCAGGCTGAACGTCAGGTCGTTGTTCTTGCGCATGCCGTCGGCCTTGGCGAGCTGCGCCAGGTTGCCGCCGTTGGCCGCCGGGATGCAGACCTTCTGCAGCACGTCGAGCACGGCGATCGCGGTGGGATCGGTAGGGTCGGGGGGCGGCGCGGGCGCCGGTGGCGGCGGCGCCGGCGCTTCGCTCGCGGACGGCGCGGGCGTTGTCGCGGCCGGCGGCGTGGAGGTCGTGGCGTCGGGCGTGGGCGCCGTCGTCGGCGCGGCCTGCGGGGCCGGGGTCGCTGCTGCGGCGGGCGGCGGCGCGGTGGCCGTCTGGGCGAAGGCGTTGGCGCTGGCGGCCAAGGCCATCAGGCTGACAAGCGCGAGTCGCATGGCTCTCGGTCTTCCTGGCTGTCTATCGTTCCTGGGGATTTCTCTCTAACCAGCCTTTTGCGCTCGGTCCAAGCGGCTAAATGACCGGCTGGGCGTACTCGGCCAGAATGGTGAGCCCTTCGGCAGTGACATCGGCGAATCCGCCGCGCACCTCGAACGTCAGGGTCACATCGCCGTCATAAGCCTTCACCCGGCCTTCCTTCAGCGTGGTCATGAACGGCGCATGGCCGGCCAGCACGCCGAAGTCGCCCTCGGAGCCCGGCGCGTCGACCTGGTCGACGTCGCCGGCGAACAGCTCGCGCTCGGGCGAGACCAGGGAGAAATGAAGCTTCGCCGCCATCAGGCTTCCTGCGCCATCTTCTCGGCCTTGGCGACCGCCTCGTCGATGCTGCCGACCAGGCGGAAGGCCGTCTCCGGCAGGTGATCGTACTCGCCGTTGCAGATCGCCTTGAACGACCGGATGGTGTCCTCCAACGAAACGAACACGCCGGGCATGTTGTTGAACGCCACGGCGACGTGCAGCGGCTGGGAGAGGAACTGGCTGATCTTGCGGGCGCGGGCCACCGCCAGCTTGTCGTCTTCCGACAGCTCGTCCATGCCGAGGATGGCGATGATATCCTTCAGCGCCTTGTACTGCTGCAGGATCTCCTGCACCCGGCGGGCGGTGTTGTAGTGCTCCTCGCCGATCACCAGCGGGTCGAGGATCCGCGAGGTCGAGTCCAGCGGGTCGACGGCCGGAAAGATGCCCAGCGCGGCGATGTCGCGGCTGAGCACCGTGGTGGCGTCCAGGTGGGCCATGGCGGTGGCCGGCGCCGGGTCGGTGAAGTCGTCGGCGGGCACGAAGATCGCCTGCACCGAGGTGATCGAGCCCTTGTTGGTCGAGGTGATCCGCTCCTGCAGGCCGCCCATGTCGGTGGCCAGCGTCGGCTGGTAGCCCACCGCCGAGGGGATGCGGCCGAGCAGCGCCGACATCTCGGAGCCGGCCTGGGTGAAGCGGAAGATGTTGTCGATGAAGAGCAGCACGTCCTTGCCCTCGACATCGCGGAAGTACTCGGCCTGGGCGAGGCCGGTCAGGGCGACGCGGGCGCGGGCGCCCGGCGGCTCGTTCATCTGGCCGTAGACCAGGGTGCAGCGCGAGCCTTCGGTCGAGCCATTGTTCTCGCGCGGGTCGACGTTGACCTTGGTCTCGATCATCTCGTGATAGAGGTCGTTGCCTTCGCGGGTGCGCTCGCCGACGCCGGCCAGCACCGAATAGCCGCCGTAGGCCTTGGCGATATTGTTGATCAGCTCCTGCATGGTCACGGTCTTGCCGACGCCGGCGCCGCCAAACAGGCCGATCTTGCCGCCCTTGGTGTAGGGGCAGAGCAGGTCGATCACCTTGATGCCGGTGACCAGGATCTCGGCCGAGGTGGTCTGCTCCTCGAACGTGGGGGCCGAGCGGTGGATCGGCGCGCGCAGCTCGGTCAGGATCGGACCGGCTTCGTCCACCGGCTCGCCGATGACGTTCATGATCCGGCCCAGCGTCGCCGGACCGACCGGCACGGTGATCGGGCCGCCGGTGTCGATCACCTCCTGGCCGCGGGTCAGGCCCTCGGAGGTGTCCATGGCGATGGTGCGCACGGTGTTCTCGCCCAGGTGCTGGGCGACTTCGAGCACCAGGCGGAAAGGCTCGCCGGTCTTCTGGTCGACGTTCACGGTCTCCAGCGCCGACAGGATCGGCGGCAGGTGGCCATCGAACTCGACGTCGACGACGGCGCCGATGATCTGGACGATGCGCCCCTTGGCGACGGCGGCGGAGAGGATGCTGGGGGCTTCGGCGGAGTCGGCCATGTCAGTCAGTTTGCTTTCGTTACGCGTCGAATTGGGGTTCAGGCGTCGAGCAGGCCGAGGCGGCGCTCGATGCGGGTCATGCGTTCGTCGAACCGGTCCATGCGGCGGTTGAGGCCGGCGAACTGGACCTGCTGCGAGCCCATGTGCTCTTCCAGTGAAGACATGCGCAGCTTCATGTCCGAGACATCGGCCGCGACGCCCTCAAGCGCGCCGCGGATGTGCCGCAACTGTTCGAGCACGAGATTGTCGAACTGTTCGGTCATGCCGCCGCGCTCCGATCGAGGATCTGCATCATAGCATGTCCGACCGCCTACAGCGCCTCGGCGCCGGAGATGATCTCGATCAGCTCCTTGGTGATCTGCGCCTGGCGGGCTCGGCTGTACTGCAGGGTGAGGCGGGCGATCATCTCGCCGGCGTTGCGGGTGGCGTTGTCCATGGCGGACATCTGGGCGGCGAAGAAGCCGGCCTGGTTTTCCAGCATGGCGCTGAACAGCTGGACGGTCAGGTTGCGCGGCAGCAGCTCGGCGAGGATGGTCTCCTCGTCTGGCTCGTACTCATAGCAGGCGCCCTTCAGGTCGATCGGGGCGGCGCCCGAAACCTGGGCCGGGATCAGCTGGCGCCGCGTCGGCGCCTGGCTCACCACCGAGCGGAACTGACTGAAGTAGAGGGTGACGATGTCGGCCTCGCCCGCCTCGAAGCGCTCGGTGATCAGTTGCGCCACTTCCCGCGCGCGTTCCAGCGTCGGATTGTTGCCGGCCTCGAGGTTGGCGACGTAACGCTGGCCGTAGAGCCGGCGCAGCTGGTCGCGCGCCTTGCGGCCGACGGTCAGGATCGTCACCTCGCGGCCCTCGGCGATGGACTTGGCGATGTGCTCGCGCGCGGCGCGGACGATCGAGGAGTTGAAGCCGCCGGAGAGGCCGCGGTCGGCGGTCGCCACCACCACCAGTTCCTTGTGGTCGGATCCTGTGCCGACCAGCAGCTTCGGCGCGCCCGGTCCGCTGACGCCGGCGGCGAGGTTGGCGATCACCGCGGCCATCCGCGCGGCGTAGGGCCGGGCGTTCTGGGCGGCGTCCTGCGCGCGCCGCAGCTTGGCGGCGGCGACCATCTGCATGGCCTTGGTGATCTTCTGCGTGGCTTTCACGCTTCCGATCCGGTTTCGCATCTCCTTCAGGCTGGGCACGGCCGGTCGGCGTCCTTAAGCGAAGGAAGCGGCGAAGGCGTCGAGCGCGGCCTTGAGATCGGCTTCCAGCTCGGGGGTCAGCGTCTTCTGGGTGCGGATCGCCTCCAGCAGGTCGGCGTGGTGGCCGTGCAGGCGGCTGAGCAGCTCGGCCTCGAAGCGGCCGACATCCGCCACCGGCACCGCGTCCAGATAGCCGCGCGTGCCGGCGTAGATCACGCAGACCTGCTCCTCGGCCTGCAGCGGCGCGTACTGCGGCTGCTTCAGCAGTTCGGTCAGCCGCGCGCCGCGGGCCAACAGCCGCTGGGTCGCCTGGTCGAGGTCGGAGCCGAATTTGGCGAACGCCGCCATCTCCCGGTACTGCGCCAGGTCGCTCTTCAGCGAGCCGGTGGCGGCGCGCATGGCGCGGATCTGCGCCGACGAGCCCACCCGGCTCACCGAGATGCCGACGTTCATGGCCGGCCGGACGCCCTGGTAGAAGAGGTCGGTCTCCAGGAAGATCTGGCCGTCGGTGATCGAGATCACGTTGGAGGGGATGTAGGCGGCGACGTCGTTGGCCTGGGTCTCGATCACCGGCAGGGCGGTCAGCGATCCGGCGCCGAACTCGTCGTTCATCTTCGCCGCCCGCTCCAGCAGGCGCGAATGCAGGTAGAAGACGTCGCCCGGATAGGCTTCGCGGCCCGGCGGGCGGCGCAGCAGCAGCGACATCTGCCGGTAGGCCACCGCTTGCTTGGAGAGGTCGTCGTAGATGATCACGGCGTGCATGCCGTTGTCGCGGAACCACTCGCCCATGGCGCAGCCGGAGAAGGGCGCCAGGAACTGCAGCGGGGCCGGGTCGGACGCCGTGGCGGCGACCACGATGGTGTAGTCGAGCGCGCCGCGCTCCTCGAGCGTCTTGACCACCCGCGCCACCGTCGAGCGCTTCTGGCCGATGGCGACGTAGATGCAGTAGAGCTTGGATTTCTCGTCGCCCGAGGCGTTGACCGGGCGCTGGTTCAGGATGGTGTCGATCGCCAGAGCGGTCTTGCCGGTCTGCCGGTCGCCGATGATCAGTTCGCGCTGGCCGCGGCCGATCGGCACCAGGCTGTCGACGATCTTCAGGCCGGTCTGCACCGGCTCGTGCACCGATTTGCGCGGGATGATGCCGGGCGCCTTCACGTCGACACGGCGGCGTTCGGCCACGTCGGTCAGCGCGCCCTTGCCGTCGATCGGATTGCCGAGCGGGTCGACCACGCGGCCCAGGAGGCCCCGGCCCACCGGCACGTCCACGATCTCGCTGAGGCGGCGGACCTCGTCGCCCTCGCCGATCGCCTGGTCATCGCCGAAGATGACGATCCCGACGTTGTCGCGTTCGAGGTTGAGGGCCATGCCCTTCACCCCGGCCGAGGGAAACTCGACCATCTCGCCTGACTGGACCTTGTCGAGCCCGAAGACCCGGGCGATGCCGTCGCCGACCGACAGCACCTGGCCGACGTCGGAGACGTCCGCCTCCTCGCCGAAATTGGCGATCTGAGACTTGAGGATGGCCGAGATCTCGGCGGCGCGAATGTCCATGGAGGTGTCTTACGCTCTCTTCAGGGCGAATTTCAGCGAATCGAGCCTCGATTTCAGCGAGGCGTCATAAAGGCGCGAGCCCACGCGAACCTTGATCCCGCCCAGGATGGCGGCGTCGACGCGGGTCTCGATCTCGGGGTCCTTGCCCAGCGCCGTGCGCAGCGCGGCGGCGAGCGCCTTCGACTGGGCGTCGCTCAGCGGCAGGGCGGTGGTCACTTCGGCCGACACCGCGCCGCGATCCTCGGCGGCGAGGCGCTCGAAGGCGGCGATCATCGCCGGAATGGCGCTGGCGCGGCGATTGGCCGCGACCAGGCCCAGGAATTTGCCGGTGGTGGCGCCGAACCGCGCCGCCTCGGCGATGGCGGCCAGGCCCTTGCCCTTCTGTTCGGAGTCGAAGGTCGGCGAGCCGATCAGGGTGCGCAGGTCGGCGCTCTCGGCGCGCATCGCCTTCAACGACCTCAGGTCGGCTTCCACCGCCGCGACCTCGCCCTGGTCCTTGGCCAGTTCGAAGAGGGCCTGAGCGTACCGGGCGCCCACGTCCGCCTGCTTGGAATCGTCCGCCACTGAATAAGTCCGTCCGTCGCCTGACAGCACCGGATGCAGGGGTTACCCGAATCCGACCTAAGGGCTTGATAGCGCTTGGAAAAGCACATGGGCGGCGGGGTCGTCCGAGGACCCCCTCGCCCGAAGCCGCGCGCCTGATAGCACGCGATTTTCGCCCTCGCAACCGAGCCGCGACGGTCTGCGGCCGGCCCTTAAAAAGAAAGCGGGCGGTCCCCGAAGGAACCGCCCGTAGGAGGCAGGAACAAACAGCCTAACGGTGGCGTCAGCGCGACGCAGTCACCGCCTTGGGCGCGAGGCCGGCGTTGCACTGTTCGAGCGACGCGGCCTGCAGCGACTTGGCGCTGGTCTTGAACTCGGCGACGGCGACACCGGCGTGCTTGGCGACGGTGTGGCACTCGCCCACGCCGAACGTCTGGTCGGGGGTGTTGTCGGCGACGCAGGTGGTGTCGGCGCAGTCCCAGATGGCCCCGTTCGCGATGAACTGGGTCTTCTTGGCGACCGGCTGCTGCAGGGTTGCGGTGGTCTGACCGTCGGCCAGGGCGCTGGTGGCGAGCGAGAGGGTGGCGGCCAGGCAGGCGACCGCGAATGCGAGCTTCATGATGAAAGCCCTCCAGGGAGGTTTGCGATGGAAGAAGCTTGGATCGTAAGCGCTTCTTTACGGCGTCAGCCCGCGCACCGGGGGTAGTCGCCAGCGTATCCCCACGCTGACTCGGCAACGCAACCTAACACTGCTTAGATAACAGTGATAACCTAGAAAAGGCAAGCCCACCCGTCGCGATTTTTTCTAAACGCGGCAAAACCTCCCCTGACCGCGAGCGCGACGGCGGCGGGTCGGCCTATTGCGCCGCCAGCGCCTCGGCCTGGCGCAGGTCCACGCTGACCAGCTGCGAGACGCCGCGCTCGTGCATGGTGACGCCGAAGAGCCGGTCCATCCGCGACATCGTCAGCGGATTGTGGGTGATGGTGATGAAGCGGGTTGGCGCGCGCCGGCGCATCTCGTCCAGCAGATTGCAGAAGCGCTCGACGTTGGCGTCGTCCAGCGGCGCGTCGACCTCGTCCATCACGCAGATCGGGGCGGGGTTGGCCAGGAACACGGCGAAGATCAGCGAGGCGGCGGTCAGCGCCTGTTCGCCGCCGCTGAGCAGGCTCATCACCGCCAGCCGCTTGCCCGGCGGGCAAGCGTAGATCTCCAGGCCGGCCTCCAACGGATCGTCCGACTCGACCAGCCGCAGCTCGGCCTCGCCGCCCTGGAACAGGGTGGTGAACAGCGAGCGGAAGTGACCGTCGATGATGGTGAACGCCGCCGTCAGCCGCTCGCGTCCCTCGGCGTTCAGCTCGGCGATGCCCTGGCGCAGCTTGGCCAGCGCCGACGACAGATCGGCCCGTTCCGATTTCAGCGTCTGCAGCCGATCGGAAAGCTCGCGGGCGTCTTCTTCGGCGCGCAGATTGACCGGCCCCATCGCCTCACGCTCACGCTCCAGCGCCGCCAGGTGGGTCTCCATGCCGGCGGCGTCGCGCGGCAGGGCGACGGCCTCCTCGGCCAGCCGCTTGCCCAGGGCGTCGGGCTCGAGCCGGGCCTGCTCGCGGATCGCGCCAGCGGTCTCGTTGAAGCGTTCGCGGGCGGCGTCGAGTCGGGCGGCGCTGGTGGCGCGGCGTTCGCGCGCCTCGCCGGCCGCGCTCTCGGCCTGCCGCCAGGCGCGATCGGCGTCGCCGCGCACCGCCTCGGCCAGATCGAGAGCGTCGGCGGAACGGGCCTTGCGCGCCTGGGCCACGCCAAGCTCGTCGAGCATGGTCTGGCGGCGCGCTTCGACCCTGAGCGGCGCCTCGCGGGCGATCACGACGGCGGCGTCGGTCTTTTCCCGTTCCCGGGCCAGCTGGTCCTGGCGGCGGCTGGCGGTCTCGGCGCGGCGCATCCAGCCATCGCGATCGGAAACGAGCGCTTCCAGACGCCGCGCGCGGCCGTCGCGCTCGCGCCGTTCGACATCGAGCGCCGCGCGGGCGCCGGCTTCCTCGGCGCGCGCCGCGCTCGCGGTCTCGCGCGCCGCCGCCAGCGCCTCGGCGCCGCCTTCGTCGGGCGCAAACTGCGCCAATGCCGCCGTAGCCGTATCGAGTTGCGCGGCAAGTTCGGCGCGCTCGGCCTCGAAGCGGGCGATGGTCTCGTCCAGCGACTGGGCGCGGGCGTCGCGGCGCGCGCCGTCGCGGACCAGGGTTTCCAGTCGCTCGCGGGCGACCTGCGCGGCCATTTCGGCCTGGCGCGGCAGGGCCCTCGCCGCCCGCACCGCCTCGTCGGAGCGATTGATCCGCTTGGCCGCCGACTCGGCCTCGACCCGGGCCGTCTCGGCGGCGGGGGCCAGTCGGGCGATCTCGGCTTGCACCTCGGCTAGCCGCGCGCGCTGCTTCAGCCGCGCCTCGGCCGGCCGCGGCGCGCCGGCCTTCGAGGCGAACCCATCCCAGCGCCAGAGGTCGCCGGCCTTCGACACCAGCCGCTGCCCCGGCGAAAGCTCGGCCATCAGCCGCGCGCCGTCGCCGGCCTCGACCAGGGCGACATAGGCCAGCCGCGCCGACAGTTCCGGCGGCGCCGTGATCCGACCCGCCAGCGGCGTCGCCCCCGCCGGCCAGGTCGGCGGCGCGACGCTGGCGCCGCTCCAGCGCGCCGGCGCCTTGGGATCGAGCGCGGCGGAGAGATCGTCGCCCAGCGCGGCGGCTAGGGCGGCTTCCAGGCCCGCGTCCGGCGTCACCGCGTCGAGCGCCGGCTTGAACGGGCCGGTCTCGCCCCGGGCCGTCAGCGCGGTGAGCCCCTGGGCCTCGGATTTCAGCACCGCCAGCTGGTCGGCCGCCTTGCGCGCCGCCGCTCTGGCCGCCGACTCGGCCGTCTGCGCCGCCGCGCGCTCGGCTTCCGCCGTCTCCAGCGCCGTCCGCGCGGCTTCCAGCGCGGCGGCGGCGACCACGAGCTTCGCCTCGGCCGCCGCGCGGGGACCGTCGTCGGCGGGGCCGACGGCGGACCGGTCGGCCTTGGTCTGTTCGAGCGCGCGGGCAGTGCGGGCGAGGCGGGCGCGCGCTTCCTCGACCCGGGTCTCCGCCCCGCGCCGGCTGGCCTGCGAAGCTGCGATCTCGACGGCGAGGCGCTCAACCTCCTCGTCCGCCGCGCGACGGACCGCGCCTGCCGCCTCGGCCGCGGCGGCCAGGGCCGGCACGCGCTCCGGGGCGGCGGCGATCTCGGCCTCGAGCTGGCGGGTCTCGCCCTCCAGCCGGGTCAGGGCGCGGCCGGCGTCCTCGACGATCTGGCCCTCGCGGGCGGCGTCGGCGCCAATCCGCGCCAGCTCGGCCTGCAGCCGGGCGAGCTCGGCGGAGACGCCCTCCAGCTCCCGGTCCAGACGATCTTTCTCGATCTCCAGCCGGTGCAGGATGGCGGCGGCCGCGGTCTCCTCGTCGCGCAGTGGCCTGAGCGCGGCTTCCGCCTCGGCGGCGGCGGCGCTGGCGGCGGCGGCGGCGCGCGTCGCCCGTTCGGCGTCGGCGCCGATGGTCTGCGCCTCGGCGTCGATCCGCTCCAGCGCCTCGCGCGCCTCGGACCAGCGGGCATGCAGCACCGCGCCCTGCAGGATGCGGATCTGCGCCGCCAGCTTCTTGTAGCGCTCGGCCTGACGCGCCTCGCGTTTCAAACGTCCCAGCGAGGTATCGAGTTCGCGGGCGACGTCGTCGAGCCGCTCCAGGTTGGCCTCGGCGGCGCGCACCTTCAGCTCGGCCTCGTGGCGGCGCGTGTGCAGGCCGGCGACGCCCGCGGCTTCCTCGAGGATCAGCCGCCGGTTCTGCGGCTTGGCGGCGATCAGCTCCGAGATCTGGCCCTGCCGCACCAGCGCCGGCGAATTGGCCCCGGTGGAGGCGTCGGCGAACAGCAGCTGAACGTCGCGCGCCCGCACCTCCTTGCCGTTGACGCGGTAGGTCGATCCCGCGCCGCGGTCGATCCGGCGCACCACCTCCAGCACCGGATGGCGGCCGAAGGCGGCCGGGGCGGTGTTGTCGGCGTTGTCGATGGTGAGCATCACCTCGGCGTGGTTGCGGCCCGGACGGCCGCCGGACCCGGCGAAGATCACGTCGTCCATGCCCGAGCCGCGCATGGCCTTGGCCGAATTGGCCCCCATCACCCAGCGCAGCGCCTCAAGCAGGTTCGACTTGCCGCAGCCGTTGGGGCCGACGACGCCGGTCAGCCCCGGCTCGATGCGGAAGTCGGTGGGTTCGACGAAGGACTTGAAGCCCGAAAGGCGCAGTCTCTGAAAATGCAACGGCCCCTCCCGGCGCCGCCTAGTGGCCGTAGCGCGCGGCGTGGATCGCCGTCGCGAGCTGGGCCAGCGTCTGCTCGCCCTCGTAGCGTTGGCCGCCCACGAAGAAGATCGGCGTCGAGTCGACCTTGTCCTCGTCGACGTGCCGCTGAACCCGGGCATTGAGCGCATCCAGCCCCTTCTGATCGCTGATGCAGGCCTGGAACGCTGCGTCGTCGAGGCCGGCGGATTTGGCGATCTGCTCCAGGATCGGGCCGGCGGCGGCGCCCGATTGGAACATGTCGGCCTGGCGATGATAGATCGCGTCGACCACCTGGAAGTACTTCGCCGGCCCGGCGCAGCGCGCCAGCATGAAGCCGGCGGTGGCGATCGCCGGGACGCCGGTCAGCATCTCGCGCACCACGAAGCGCGCCCGGCCGGTCGCGATGTACTTGGCGTTGAAGTCCGGGAAGACAGTGTTGTTCCAGGCCGCGCAATGCGGACACCCGACGGAGGCGTATTCGATCACCGTCACCCGCGCCCGGGGACTGCCGATCGCCATGTCGTCCGGCTCATGCGCCGGCGGCGAGTCGGCGAACGCGACGCCAGCGGCGAGCGCGGCGGCGACGAACAGCCCGCCCATGGCGCCCGCCAGCCTCATTTCGCGCCGGCCTCGGCGATGGCCTTGTCCATGTCGGCCAGCGACAGGAAGCCGTTGTCATAGATCTTGCCGTTGATCACGAAGGTCGGGGTGTTCTCGATGTGGTCGTCGCCAGCCCATTTCTCGGAGCGGGCGTTGAGCGCCAGGATCGCCTTGTCGTCGGTGACGCAGGTGTTGAACTGGGCCTCGGTCAGACCCATCGACTGGGCGATCTTCACCAGCGCGTCGCGCTTCTCGGCGTTGCGCTCGCTCTCCAGCAAAGGCTCTTCCTGGCGCCACACCGCGTCGACCACCTGGAAATACTTCGAGGCGCCGGCGCAGCGCGCGAGCAGGAAGCCGGCCGAGGCGACCGGCGCATCGCCGGTGAGGAACTCGCGCAGCGTGTAGCGCACCTTGCCGGTGTCGATGTACTTGGTCTTGAAGTCCGCGAAGACGGTGTTGTTCCAGTGCGCGCAGACCGGGCAGCCGAGGGAGGCGTACTCGATCACCGTCACCTTGGCGTTCGGATCGCCGAGGCTCATGTCCTCCTGGCTCACGGCGCCCGCGCCGCCGGACGCGCCGGAACCGCCAGCGCCGCCGCCCCCGCCGGGTTTGCAGGCGGCGAGGCTGGCCACCAGGCCGAGCGACAGGAAAAGGGCGGCGATGACCCGCATGGGCTACTCCCGGTCAGACGTTGCGAATAGAGCGCGATTCCGTGGGCGGTATGAAGGGGGCTGATGTAAGGCGTCGCCGTCACGGGCGGCGGTCGCGCATCACCTCGCGGCCGAGCCGCAGCAGCGCCGCCTTCAGCGGCCCGTCGCGCGCCTCGGCGAGGCTGTCGGCCAGCGCCTGTTCGGCGGCGGCGTCGAGCGGCGGCCGGTTGCGACGCCTGGGC
>Ga0302325_10018482_pt1 | contig 14690 bp, 17 predicted proteins | sample Palsa_T0_2_FD_201948 | JGI IMG/M metagenome (GOLD analysis project Ga0302325, IMG submission 201948) | Peat permafrost microbial communities from Stordalen Mire near Abisko, Sweden - Palsa_T0_2 | ecosystem: Environmental > Terrestrial > Soil > Palsa > Peat permafrost | place: Sweden: Abisko... | reverse complement strand
TTGGTTTCGAAGTCCTGAATATTGTGCAGAATATGTAGTTAGGCGTTTACAGTTATTAGCAGCGTGACTAGAATGGAGATATAAGGCGTATGCCAATTCGATGTTCATTGGGCTATCGGGGCGACGATCTCAGCTGAAAAAATACTTAAAACAAGCTGCAGTCTCGAAAAGCCGTTGCCCGAACCGATCTCGGCACCGTGTTTCCTAGAACCCGAGTTATAATTCAGCTTGAACTCGTCCTCCTAACATTCAAATAACTGCACTCCTGCCGACAGCGGACCTACGCTTTTGTGACTATAGCAGTCACGATCACAACGTCGATCTTCCCAAATTCTAGATCCTGGCCGATCCGCCTGTTGCTCTCGAGACATGTCATCCTCGATTCCACCACCGGCTTCTCTCAAAGACGACGCAGACGATGCAACTCTGATTGCCGCACAACAAGCCTTCTTGACATCAGGCTCCAAACCCGCTGCCAAAATCCTCCGTGCCTCATCTCCGAAGCGCACCGAACCGGAACCTCACGCGAGCGATTCTCCAGAAACGGAGGGAAGCGAATGGAGGCAGGGGCCGGGATGGTATCAACAGATGAAGGGAGTGCGATTTCGACTGGATGATCTGGAAGGTGAAGAGGATGATGATGTGGGACAGGAGGATGTGGGTACGAGTGGAATGGGGAGTAGACGGAGGGAGAGAACGGTTGTGGATCGTCAGGAAAGTGGTGCGCCTGTTATGGGTGATATTGTCGAGAGGACAACGTCTGTTGCTACACCGGTATTTGCTCCTCGTGGTTCACAGAAGTCGACTTCAGGATTTCCGGCCCCTCGGAAATTTGGCAGACCGCAACCTAAACAACAGAGCGCTCAGCAAAGTATTCCTGCTTCTCAAGTGGAAGAGAAAACTGGAGGAGAAACAGTGTTGGAAGGCAAGGAGTTGATGGAGGAGATTGACAGGGAGAATAGGAAGAAAATGGCCGAAATGAGTGAGGAAGAGATATTGGAGTTGCAAAGGAGTTTACAGGCGTCATTATCATCAGAGTTTCGGGAATTGTTATTACGGAAGGATAAAATACCACCATCATCAGGCGCGGAGCAGAATTCACCGTCCTCCAAAGCACCAACTCCACAACCCCAAACGACTCCCAAACCATCGATATCACCGTCAACACCGTCAGAAGCCTCAAACCCCACCACCTCCACCCCTCCAAAGAAATCTCCGCCCAAGCCATCAACAACAACCGACCCCTTTGAAGACGATAAATCCTTCGACGAGCATTTAAGGACATTCTTCCCCCCGGCAACAACCACCGTCCCTCCCCCCGAATGGACCCTCCCCGTCCACCCCGCCGAAGAAACCTTCTACTCCCAACCCGACGCCTCCCGTCCCGACGCTTCAACAATGCGCTTCGACCTCCAAGGAAAATACATCCCCTCCACCACCTCGCGTTCCCTGCCCACCCACCTGGGCCTGCACCACCACTCACTGGACCCCGGCGCAGCAGGCTACACGCTCGCGGAACTGGCTATCCTCGCGCGCTCAATACAGCCCTCCCAGAAATGCATTGCGCTGAAGATTCTGGGGGGAGTGTTGACGGATGTGGCCGCGGGAACGTACCCGTGGGATATACAGGAGGGACTATGGGATGAGATTGAGCGGGAACGGGCGATTGAGATTGTTTTGGAAGTTGCGAAGGGGGGGAGGGAGATGGGTGGGAATCGATCTGTGCAGCGGTATGCCGAGGATGCGGTTTCGAAGTGGGTCGCTGCGGGGGGTCCTAAACAATGGGAACAGCGGCTTCAAAAGAAAGGATTCGAAAAGGTTCCCGACTCTGAGGAGTGATGAAATGGGGGAACAAGAGCGGGAGCACTATCGGATGAGGCGTAAAATATTATCCCAGAAATGTCCGAAATAGTAGTAGAAAATATGGTTTATACGATACCGGAGTAATGTGCAATAATAGTCTTATACAATCCCCCATCTCTCTCCCCTCTCCCTCGCAATCTCGCGCCCCCCCATCAAGTACATACCATGTCTACCCAGCCGCGTAAACAAACAGTAAAATGCGTGCCCTCCCCCCGTGCATCCAGCCATCATCAACACACTCCACGCAAAAAATGCAAAGTTAATAATAATAAAAGAAAAAAGCAAAAGCAAGATATGAATGAACCCATGTATCCCCTGTCATCCAATACCCAACAAACAGACAAACAAACATACGTAAACGTAGAGCGGTAATGGCGAAGGCGATGAATATCCGTGTATATATGCGAATCTAGACTCCAAGCTGAAATAATCCATGTTGAGCGAAGGAAATATATGTATGTATGAATTTGAAGTGAGAAATTAAACGTGGAAGGAGGTTTGCTGAAACGTTGAATTGCTGAAAAAAATCATGCGAAAAAAAACCCCCGCCGCCGTGAAGGAAATTGACGGAGACCGGCGGTAGAGAAAGTGATATAAACCGATGACGTTACTGATGTGAAAGAGTTAAATTTCGTCGCCGCAATCGACTCGTCGAAGCCCATTGCATGCATACACGCGGACTACGGCGAATCCTTGACAACGGCATGTAAAGGCGGTTTCACGCGTTCCTCAGTGCCAATATCGCTGTCCTTGCCTAGATTCTTTTCCGCGAGCGATGTGCGTACCCATTTCCCTAGCATGGAGCGATTGGTCTCTTCGATTTGTTTGAAGTCTGGGCGCGAGGGGGATAATGGGAGCAGCCAGGGGTGTTCCAGGAGGGCATTGAAGGTCGGTCGTTTTCGTGGGATTTTGTTCAAACTATGAATGTCAGAGCAGTTGTATAACGAAGCCAAAAGCGCGGAAAAAAGAAAGCGAAAGTAAAGTATCCGCCCAGAGTCGACGAACGCAGGCGAGGGATACTTGAAGTATACGAAAAGGAAATCAGATTTAAAGAACAAAGTGAATAAAAGCACGGAAAACTAGGAAACACAAGTAGGGGAGGGATAAGTGATCATACCATTGCCCCACAAACCCCTGCGCAACCTCCGAAAACTCCTCCGGCAGCGCCGGCGGGTCCCCATCCACAATGGCGCTCAACTGCGCAAAAACCGAATTATACGTCTCAGGCGGATAAGGATACACGCCCTTTGCAATCTCGAGAATGGACAGTCCGAGGGACCATATATCGCTCTGGACAGAGTACGTGATGATTGAGCCGGCGGCGTTGTCGCCGCGGATGCGTTCGGGGGCCATGTAGGATTGGCAGCCTATGTTTGTTTTGGCGAGACTTGCGACGAGGTTGCCTGAGACGCCGAAGTCGCAGAGTTTGACGTCGCCTTTGGTTTTTAATAGTTTTTTGGTGGTTTTTACTTCTTGGGGGTTAGATGGTGGTTTTTCCGGGGTTTGGGGGGGAGTGGTGGAATGGGGAATATGGAGGGATAGGAGGGAGGGAGGTGGACCTCGGTGGATGATGTTGAGATTGTCTTTGAGGTATTTTAGGCCTCGGACGGTACAACTCGTTACCCAGGCCAGTATGTTTTCATCCCGAATGCCCCTCCCCGCAGGAACCAGTTTGTCCAAACTCCCGCCGTCCATCTGCGATCAGTTCCCGTCCAAACTGGCGTTGGAGAGTTACGTATTCCATGCAAATAAACACACACGATTCCGCGAAAAAGCCACCGTAAAAGTCAACGATCAAATCCGTCTTCGCCTCATGCAGAACCTACCATCAGCCTCAATCCAGCGGCCCACCGCCCCAGCCCAGTCCGGCGAGAAACAGCGCCCAGAACCACAGAAAAAACAATATAGATGCAGAAAACACAAAGAGACAAGGAGGGATGAGGACCTGTAATTCCGTAATGATGGCCATGAATTTACTGTTGTCCAACTCCAACTTGATCTGTTTCATAGCCATGTGGGCGTTTGTGACGCGATGAATGACATGCACTACTGTCCCGTAATTGCCCTTGCCTAATTCCTCTTGAGGGAGTAGATCGGATAGTCGAAGGGAGAAACTCTGGCCGGTGGAGAAGTCGACGCCTTCGGAGTGCAGGATTGCTTTTCCGCTGAAGCGGAGGCGGGAGTTTTGTGTATCGCTATTGTTACTACTGTCCAATATACAACACAACATCACGGAGTAACAGTCACGCAGCAAAAACACGGGAACATTTGAGGATAAAGACTCGAGGGAGAAGGGCCATACACAATCTGCGACCACTTCTGAAAATCACTCCCGAATACTCCTCCCAAAGACGATTTCTCGGGGTTCGCTCCTAATTGCGCGTTCGATAATTTCATCCCCATCCCGGCTCGACGATTCAATCCCGAAGGACGCGGAGACGCCATTCCCGGTCGCGTAGCACCAAAGACTGCACCCCCAGTCACTGGTCCGGCGGGGGCAGAGACTCGTGGACCGCCGATGCTGGGTCTACCGCTGAGGTTGGTGGGCGGGGATTGGCCTCCTGGGTCGCTTCCTAGTGAGGGACTCGTACTGCGTGAACTGCGTGACGCATGGAACTAGGCATTAACGACGCCCGAACTCGACGAGGAAGAAAGAGTCCCATGGGAAACAAACAACAGAACAGAGACACGCTTGCAAGCAAAGGATGGGACATCAGAAAGGAAGGGGAGTAAGTACAGCCATCATCTTAGCCTGCATTCCAGCAGGAAGTTTACTCACTCCAACAGCCACTGCACTCCCCGCGGACCCGGAGCTCGAGGGGGGTCGACCAGCCAAGACCCCGCCCGCCGACCTCGCTGCCTGCACCGTGGCCAGCGGCGAAGTACTCCCGCTGGACTGACTGCTGAGCAGCAGTGGCGAGGAAGACACTCGAGGAGGGCCCGAATCTGAAACGGAGCGTACTGTCGCCGGCGGAGCGAGTCGTCTATTCGTTGTTGGTGTCTGGTCGGGGGGTTGTCCGCTGGAGAGGGACAGGTTGGATATATCGGGGAGATGTGGATGTGATTGTACGGGGACAAGTGGTTGCTGTGATGATGGCTCGGCTGGTGTTTGCATGGATGGTGTTTGTTGTGTTGGTGATGAGGGATCGGTCTGGGGGGTGGACTCGTCTTCGGTGGAGGAGGGTTGGTCGGGAGGGGATTCTTGGGTCGATGTGTTCTGGGGATCCGAAGACATGATTGTATCGTTGTTGTTGTTGCGGTCGTCGTCGTCTTGGTCGTCGTGGTGGTGCAACGGCACGCACTCTCACCGATTTGGAATGCGCAACCGGATTCTGTCTGTCCGTGTGTCGTTCAAAGAAACTCCGTTGCTGCTGTTCACACCAATCCCGCCGTCCTGACCATCGATACAAATCGTCTCAAAAAAGTCTGTTGAAAGACCGTCCAGCACGCACGTCCTCAGTCGACTACAGGAGGATGCACAGCGAATTGGACCAACACGTTCTCGCCTTTATGTGTGCGTGGAGACAGGCAGCCCTTTTTTTGCTCCGGATGTCAATCCCCACTGCATGATTGGCCAGCTGCATGCTTATGGCATGTCTAAAGCCATACTCTCCCGGGAATACAGTCCGATAATCTGGGAATTCACCGCGGCGACATCATTCCGCGAAGTTTTGGCTCGCCTTGCTGGGTTAAAAGAAGGCTTTAACCCGATAGCATTCGCCATCAGAAAAAGCCCTCCGAGTCTATTTATTTAGAGTATAATCTAAGGTTTAATCCCATTGGATCTCACTGGTTCTATTCGAGCGAAAGTGTGAGACGAGTGAGACCGGCACGCGGAACTCTCGTCTCACGACTATTTCTCACAAGACAAGCTTATATTTTAGCATCCAAGTTACCAGTATTCCTATCCTACATAAACAATAAACCTTTCCAGACATACTTTGCTGCTGTATACTTCTCGGTATGTATTCACACAGGTCGCTGATACTCCACCCCCCTCTGTCCACTGCGTCCCATTTCGTCCATCCCAGGTTCTCCAGGGATATCCTCCGCAGCCACATTCATCGGCCGTAAATCATTTACCCCGACCGTCTGTGTAAGACTACTCCTCCGCAAGCGGATATTCTCCTGTCTGCGTTGCGGGGACGCCATGTCCTCGGAGGTCATGTGTGCGAAGTCGCTGGGGGAGATTTCGCGGGATAATATCCCTGCGCGTAAAAGAGGGTTGTTCTTGTCTTTTAGGTTCAGGATGCGCGAGCGGATACAGTGGCTATACACGGAGAAAGTCAGTGGACTTGATTTTGAAGAGGGATGATGGATGGGGGAGGGACGGGGACAGACCGGTAGTCGTTGTGGGTTTCGTGGTTGTTTGCTTCGAAGACGGCTTGTTCGATTTCGCTGCTCAGGCCGTGTAAGTCTACTTCAGGATTAGCTTTCTCATCCACTTGTGAGCGAAAATCTAAATTCCAACGAGATGAACAGAGTCACGGTCTATTTCGGTGCGTGGATCCAACCTTGTTCGGAACCAGCGGAATCGCCACCAACATTCAAAGCTTCATAGATTAACTCCCTCGACTTGTCCCGTATTGCATCACCAGTCTACCATCAGCCACAGTCGCCAAGCAACCACATACATACCTGATTCTTCGTCGCCATTGTCGTCGTCGTCGGGTGCCGGTTTCAGTGCCCCTTTCCGCCTATGTGGGAGGTCCGTAGTACTCCAGAAATTTCCAGGGACGGCGGCCGGCCCCGCCACCACCACCACCACCACCATTATAATAAGAATAGGAAGGGGAGCGAGGCATAGCAGACTATAGCCCTGGAGCCAAGCGACCATTCGTCAAGAGCATAAGGGCCTCATATCCCTTTGTGAATTACATCATGTCTAATGTATGAGTGGGTCCATGGATGATATCATAACTGCGAGGAGAATATATAATATTTGAACGAGCTAAAATGATATCTATCATGATGGAATGAGCTAAACAAATTATGGACGCCCCGTGAAGACATACACCATTCCGACCGAAAATAAAACCACTCACTTGATATCACTCAATGCGATGAACATAACTTCCAAATCCACTCCAATACTTCTACAAACCACACTCCAACAAAAGTTCCCGAACGTCATCGACCGGAATGTCGATATTCACGGCGAGGCCGGCTGGAATTGGGACCCCTGCCCCAAAGGCAACGGCCACGGGAATTTGATAAGTGATATTAGTTGGGTTCGTCCACCATAAATTTCCATCTGCACTCCACAGAAAATTTTAATACCAGTGCCGCACCCGACCATGATGCACTGCGTCACTAGTATTAAAATTTTGTCTAGAGTGCGGTGTTGGTCAAATTGCTTCCCAGCTGCCTTAATTTTAAATTTAAATTTCGGGCGTTGCCTGTGCAACCCTTCCTACTCACTTCGGATTCTTCGTCGCCACTGTCGTTGTCGTCGTCGTCGTCGTCCTTCGCGGTCGTCACTCAGCCAAGGTCGCCGCGCCGATCAATCAATCAGCTGACATCGTCCTTATTCAATAAATTTACCCTGTCTCACTCTCGAAAATCGGATTTTGATCTTGTTGGGTAAACCGGCGATCATTTTGTCATCCTACTTAAACCCGCCTCGAACACACAGGGTCAGCTGAAAGTCGTCCTCAAAGCCCTTCATCTTCGCCGGCATCCCAAATGTCGTCAAGCAGCGGCCCTTTACCCTCAATTCACGGCTTCGACTCGGCAGTTGACTCTTTGGTGACGAGGAGAAACTCGAGGAAATCCCGCTGTGTAAGGCTCCATTAGTCCAAGAAAGCTCACCAGGAATAGGGGACGAAGGCAACTACCTGGGATACCCTGTCGCAGCGGTCAAGAACCCCGTCACCATCAACGGCCAACCATATGACATCCTACAACTTGCGGACAGAGACTTGCGGTGTAATCCTTGGCCCATCCAATCAAGCGAAAACTACCAGGCTTCGTCCATTCTCGTCCCACCCAGGCTCACCACCTTCGCCAGGTTGTCGTTGGATATGATCGAGATGGTGCAGGCTAATGAGAGGTCTGGTGGTGCACGTTATCACCTCAGCGGCACTGCTGGGCTTGGGAAGTCAGTATTCGCACAGATCCTGATCCATGAATGTGTGGAACGTCACGGAAAGAACGACGTCGTTTTCGTTTATCAAGCGATCCCGACGTCGGACACCGTGTTCGTGTACACCTCAGGAAGAACATATATCGGCAATCGAGCAACGGCGGACATCCTTGCAGCACTGACATGCGGGTGGAGAAAGGAGATAAAGAACAGGGCGGGGATGGTCCGGTCCTTCTGGATATTCCACTCCCATACTCCAGTTTGCCTCCTCACAGAGTCCAAACGAGCCGCCATCATCCTCGTCAGCTCAATGGGAGCCATCTGGGACTCGTCGATGCTCAAAAAATGGACCCGTTGCATTGCAAACATCCGGCTCGTCATGCCACAGTGGAGTGCAGATGAAATAGAAGCACTTCGCGTCCAATGCTTCCCAAACGACTCAGCGGAGATGGTGAAGCGTCGGCTCAGAATGTTTGGCGGTAACCCTCGATCCATTCTCGAGATGGCCGATAATCCTACACTCGAGGAGACACTCCTTGCAACAATCCAGACCATCGACCTTATGAAGGCGATGCGAGAAATTGGTAATACAAGGGCGTCTGTGACCACGGATTCCAGCCTCGCGTTCTATTACAAGCCAATGCCGCTCCCTGCATCCCGAGCAAACCAGGTCCTGTATACCACTTTGGTCACTGGAGTTGGGCGAGCGCATGGTGTTTGCAGCAGGCAACGAACGTGCTGTTGGGGTGGGAGAAGGAGAAGATCTCGGCCTTCTTGCGCACCGCACGAGGTGGCGGACAACATGCTTTGCAAGGCCATGTGTTTGAGAGCATGATGCATCGATTAATCAACACCGTCGGTTGCAGTGGCGTCATCCAGTGTCTCGAGAATGACAAGAAGAGGAAACGTGGAGTCAATGACGGGAGTCTTCCTTCCAGCACACCATTCAGTCTCGGGCCGCTGGTCCGTAAGAATTTCTCATCACTCGCGGACCTGGATCCTAATTCCTACAACGTCCCTCTTTCACGCTCTTTTGCCGCCGTCGATGCCCTGTTACCCGGCCGAGGCTTACTGTTGCAGATGACAATTGCTGCAACGCACCCAATCAAGTTGGCGATGATCGAGAAATTGCACAGGTCGGGGAAGTTTGACGAGTACCTGAAGACCGGAGAGAAAGTAAAGCTCATTTTCGTCGTCGTCTCTTCAGGATACGAGGGGTTTAAACCACAGCCATACCAAACTCAAACCAAGGAGGCCGCAAAAATTTCGCCTGGCTGGATCCAACAGTATGTCTGGGGGGTCGATATTCCCAAGGAGATCGAGCAGCTTCGCATACGCAACAAGGTCGAGTATGACAAGTTGACGACATGGAATGAAGACGATGAGTGCGGTGATACGGGTGGTTCTGAAGCGGCATAGACTTAGTTTTTGGCTGCGCTTTTTCATGTGTGCTCCGGATGAGCCATTGCACTTTTTTCATATGCGCTTGGTACTAATTTTAAATTTTAAATTTCGGGCGTTGCCTGTGCAACCCCCTTTTCCTACTCACTTCGGAGGTCGCTTTCTTCGGAGGTTGCCTGACCAACGCGCTTTGTCCGTCTGTGCAGACACGCACCCTGCCCCCCTTTTCCCGCTTTTCAGAGGGTACGTGCGTTGCGTGCGTGCGTGCGTGTGTGTGCGTACGTCTTATTACACATGCGGTGTGTGAGACGGCCGCGGGTACACACATCACATCGACGGACACACAGACCGATAATCCATATCACACATCCTGTTTCCCTCGCAATACATATTTAAACAACACATGTCTCCCGGCCGGGGCAGTATATCCTAGTCCTCCCGCTCGCTCCATCGACCGTGCACTGCGTCAACACTACTACACGGACGTCTACACCACGTCTGCGGCTTCTTAACGTTTTGCACCCGGCACTGTTTGTGACAGCGGGAGGTTTTTTTTTGTGTGGGAGGTCAGCTGGCTCGGTGTCTTGAGGATCCAGGGTCATCGTGCCGCTGGGATGAGGTTGGCGCGGACGACGAGGGGGACGAGTGCCCCCCCTAACCTGACATCGGCATCCATCCGTCTAACCTACGCAACAATAACCTCATCCTCAGCACTCCGTCCACGTCGTCGCGCCGCCGCCGCCGCCGCCGCAAATAACCTCGCCAACGCCTCCTCAAGCACCACAACAACAAGACAAGCGCCCCCCGATCGCGAACGTCTCGGCTCGCCATTCGCATTCCATCCCCCCCCGCGCAGAAGAGAAGGCACCCCCAGCACAGTAACCTCGCTCGCCGAGTCGCTGCACCACGCTGCTGCTCCCCCCGTGGTCAACGCACGACCCGCCGCGGCAGGGGGAGGATGTGCAGCCTACTGGCTCCGCAGCTCACGGGAGTCCGAATGGGAGTTCCAGATTAATAGTTTGCGGACGACGGCGGATTTGCGGCGCCTGATTGAGATGGGTGTGCGGCAGGATAATCAGTGGCTTGTGCAGCGGTGTCATTGTATTCTTGGGCAGTGTCTGATGGTGTTCCTTCATGGAGGAGGACGAGGACGCGGGGCGGAGGACGAGGCGTGGGTGCAGGGGATGGATTTGGGGGGGCTGGTGCAGTATGCTGAGAGTGTTGGGTTTTGGAATGGGATGGTGTTGCCTGGGGTGGTGGAGAATGGCCGCGGCGGCGGTGGTGGTAGACCCCCCCCCCCTGTTGAGGATCAGGTATTGATTTTAGGAATGGTGGATCGGTATGCTACGCCCCCGGCACAGATCATGCATCAACCATATCGATGAACCTGAATCCCGGAAACCAAAGTCCGACCTGGTATTCACGATATAATGCGGACCCCACGAGAAGGGGATGTACGTACAGTCAATTCCTCGGCAAGGGAAATACCCTTGTCCCCATTCCTTCAGACACTCAAAACTCAAAACCCGTTCCCGTACTAAGCTCCATTCCATAAGAATTCGTTCGATCGACCTGTAGAGGAGACGGACAAGATTGGGAATCATAATATAGTAGGCTAGATAGTTTCCCTCAGAAGCAATAAAATTTCATCCACTAAAGTACGTGTCTGCTGTGTTTGTGACGACTTGGACTCTGCCAGCGAGCACTACATGTTGATGCTTGATCGGCGCGGGATAAGGGGTTTGTGTTTGTTTGTTGATGGACCACCGGTTCCTGCGTCAAAAGCCACCCCCGTGTGGCGTTCATTGATCAGATCGTCACAACAAATCACATACGCACTCATGATCGATGTTTCACATCTCACGCGTCGTGGCGCACACATCTGCAGAACAATATGCTGCGGTTGATAGCAAGGCACTTGGTATTCCATGGAATTCACAAGTAGTACACTGTACAGCAAAATTAATGCTATTAAACCATACGAAGCCATTAAGGGTTATAGTTAAATAAATTTGGTGGTGAAAATTCTTGCCTTTCGCCAAGGAAATGCGATAGTCCATAGGGACAGAAACTAAAAAGAACGCTATATCCCAAACAATCAGGATCCAAACAGCCTCAAGCGTGAGGCTTCTGATACCTCACAGGTTCCTTACACGTTCTCCTGTTATGTCCTTCACCTGTACAACGGGTACAATGCAAAATTTTCTGCTTTTCATTCTCAATTGCATTTCGTACACGCTTTTTCTTTGGACGTCCCGCAGGCCTACGTGTATCTGGAGGCAGCATTGCGTTGTTTCCCAAATCGTCATTCAAATCGCCGTCGTCCGAATCGTCCGAACCGACATCAGACTGGGGGGCTGGGCTCAAGCCTGGAAAGTTGCCGACATCGAATGTGGGGAGAGTATCAACGTCCAAGGCAGCGGTAGGTGGCAAATCCCATTCTCATAGGTCTTGCGATATTCAGGAACAGTAAACCACTTTTCCACGTAGTTGTTAACATTTTCTTTGGCAAGAATGATCGAGCGTGCTGCATGGAAGCATGGCAATCCGCCTCCGGTGCACATTGTCATCGCCTCCCGCTCCGGCCAAATCCTCGGCTTCCTGTTCATGGACGAGGCATACTTCCTCTTTATCGAAACAGAGCGCAACAAAGCTCTGACTGCCGCAAGTCATAAAACCGACACAAGGTCCCCTCTCCCTGGATACCGGCTAGTCTGCATATTACTGGCCTGCATATACATGTTTGCTAGCGGACGTTTGGGTGTTTCGGGCTGATGTTAGAGAGTTGCCTGGAGCGATTAAGGGGGAGTTGGCGGTTGCGAGTTGGGGCAAGATTACTGCTATGGCGGGAGGAATGCCTGTTTGGATTGATGGGGAGTGTGTTGCTGGAGTAGGTATTGGGGGTGCGAGTGATGAGGACGATATTGAGATTGTGAGGGCTAGGATTGAGGGTATCGGTGCGAGGATAAGTCCTTGATATGTGTGGTTGGTGGTGCCTGATCTTCATCCGTTGAATCGATAACGATAAGACTTGCAGGGGATTGCCAGGTATGAGTAACGCAGGAACCAAGAAGTCACATTCATATAGAACAGCATGATTAGATCTCCGGACTCTGGTCTTGCGTCTTATTGTCATGAACAGAGTTCTAGTAGTTACATTAGTTAGGTCAGGTTTCTCGGGGACTGCTTTTATACCCCCGAGATCATTCATGTACCTTAGCTTGCAACAATTCATCAATGTACCTATGAATCCTTCAGTTCTAGCTCTGGCGCACTTTGACCTGTTCCCTTGTTACCTCCGGCGTGTTCCCCGAGCTCCGCCTCGTTCCCCGAACCCGCTCCGTAACACTTATCCAGCCCTTCGTCCTTCTTCCGCCTCGCATCTTCAACAAATTACCACATCCGGCAATAATCTGACTCATCCGTGAATTGGACACTGATGGATGGATGATCTTCGCGCCCACAGCCAAGTGTCCATCGTCATCAACCACCAACAACCCGTACAGACAATGCGCGTCCAGCATCCCCACCCCCGCCTCCCTCTCCTCCACCCATCAACCCTCCCTCTCCTCCTCCCCCTGCTTTCCCTTTTTGCACCTGCCCCAGCATCGGCGACATTTGACTGCACCTTCACCATCCAGACCCACAAATTCGATCTCAGTCCGCTGAGAGGGGTTCACACTGTTTCGCGGACGGAAGATTCACCGCCGTCGCTGGAGAATACTACTGTCTGGATCGATCTGTGTCAGCAGTTAACGTGGGACGAGAAACTTTATCCGGTGGAGGATCGGTGTAAGGATGGCACTCAAGGTACCTCGTCCACGGACCCCACTTTAACCGCAATCCCGCGCTGTTTCTTTTCTAGTACCCTGTCTTCATTCGTTTTTCTGTGTCCCCCCCGTTCGTTGTCCCTATTACATCTACTCTATCTTTCCATCTTCGCTTGAGCCCCCGTGTTGTTGCTCTTCGTAGCCTTACTGATCCCTCCCAGTCTGCGCAATAAAATACAACCAACGCGGCGACGAAAAGAATATCATGCAAATCATCCCCGTGGCCGGCGATCTCGGCGACAAAGGTCTCAACGCAAAGACCTCTTTATTGCCCTCCGCGGAGACAACGCAAGTAGAGGGCGTGAAGGTAGAATTACATGGACCAGAGTACAAGGAACAGCAGCAAATGGCGGTGATTGAGTTGACTTGTGATCGATCCGTTGAGGTATGACCCCGTGGGTTCCAGTTCGAGTGGTCATTCTTGTTTCGTTGTTGTTCGCAACTTGATTCTTTCAGTGCTCACTTACGCTTGCTATTCTATATTTGTCCCTGCAGCACTGACTTTTATCAGGAACTCCATTTCCGATCCTTCCTAGAAGGCGTCCTAAGACTTGACTGGCGAACAAAACACGCCTGTCCAACAACCGTCGACAACGACACCCCCTCCAAAGACAAAGACAAGGACAAGGACAACGATCCTTCAAAACCAACTACAAAACATTGGGGGTTTCTCACTTGGTTGATAATAATGTACCCCCCCGTCCCGCGTCCCGAGTACTCTGTCTCGTACTTGCAACCCCCCATATGTTGTGACCCCCCGTATGTTGCAACCCCCCTCCCTCCCACCCACCCCCACGTATCACGGGTCATCTGGGAGCGGCTTTGGTCAGTGAAGGGAGGGCTGATAGTAGTGTTTTCCTAGTCATCGCAGCGTACGTCATTTACTCTGCGTTCTTGAATTATTCGCGATATGGCGCAGGGACACCATGGGATCTTCTGCCGCATTCAGATACACTCCGAGACCTGTACCCCCCCAAACCCATCCCTTACCTCCCCCTTATATGCCCACTTCCAAACATCACCCCTGATGTGCTCACTCCCAAGCACATCCCCCTTTATAACTCCCTTCCAAAACTCAAAACATTACCCTTGTATCTTGCAATGCTGTTTTACCCGCCATCGTCTACAGTTCCGTGAACCCCACTATTTGTTCCGTACGAAAAGTTAATCGTAGACCATATTTACTCAAAGATTTCGTGAATCATGTTATCTCAACAGTCAAAGGAGGCAGCTCCCGGGGCGGGTACTCCGCAGTCTAACACCTGGGTCCCGGGGGGCAGGGTGCCGTTGGAAAGCAGGTTGGCATAGCACGTGGGAGGGGGTAATGCGTCGATGAGGGTCATGGGTCGAGGTGGTGGTGGTCATGGGTCGATGAGGGTGGTTGTCATGGGTCGATGAGGGGGGTGGGCGAGGGTTCTGGTGTAGGATAGACTATTGGCTATTGATTGGTATTGTTGTCTTGATGATAATGGAATATGATACATATCTATTTTTATTGATCTTTGGGGAGT
>Ga0302325_10018481_pt1 | contig 14690 bp, 5 predicted proteins | sample Palsa_T0_2_FD_201948 | JGI IMG/M metagenome (GOLD analysis project Ga0302325, IMG submission 201948) | Peat permafrost microbial communities from Stordalen Mire near Abisko, Sweden - Palsa_T0_2 | ecosystem: Environmental > Terrestrial > Soil > Palsa > Peat permafrost | place: Sweden: Abisko... | reverse complement strand
ATTTCGGCGCTCTATTCCCGCGGCTACAATGTGATTCCAGAACCTCAGCGAGTCGAACTGAAGGGTGCGGATTTCGAGTTCGGCAACGAATGGCACATCGAGGCCGGGCCCCGCGTCAGCGCTGGCGACGTGGCTGTAGAGAGTCTGGAGGAACAACTGAAGGAGCGCTGCAGCCTGCACCTGGAAACTCGCGGCCAGGGGAAGGCGGTCGCACTCTTCGTTCAGCCCGGCGCGGTCGAGACTGACGCGCGCGTGGCGGCGCAAGCCTATCGGCTGACCATGAGCGAATCGGGCATCCGGATCATCGCGAATGCATCGCCTGGACTGTTTTATGGCGTGCAGACACTGGTGCAACTGTTAAAATCCGTGCGCGGCAGATGGTGGCTGCCGGAAGGCGAGATCGTGGATTGGCCGAACGTCGCGCTGCGGGAAGTGTTTTGGGACGAGCAGGAGCACCTGGATCATCTCGATGTGTTGAAACAGGCCGTCCGGCGCGTGGTGTTTTTCAAGGTGAACGCACTCTCCCTGCGCCTGAACGGACATTTCGAATATGCCAGCGCGCCGGCACTGATCGATCCATACGCACTCTCGCCGGCGCAGCTTCAGGAGTTGACCGATTACGGCCTGCGCTATCACCTGCAGGTTATCCCGTACCTCGATGGCCCCGCCCACCTGAACTTCATTCTGGAGCATGACGAATATACCAAACTGCGGGAGTTTCCCGAGACGGCCTTCGAGATGTGTGCGACGAATCCGGAAACGTACAAGCTCCTGCAGGGGTTGTTTCAGGATCTGATGGACGCAAACAAAGGCGTACAGTACTTCCATCTCTCCACGGACGAGGCCTGGTTTATCGGAAAAGCCGATAACGAACAGTGCCGCGAGGCTCAGCGGGCCAAAGAACTGGGAAGCCCGAGCAAGCTGTGGGTCGAATTCACCAAGCAGACAGCGAGTTATTTACAGGATCACGGACGGAAGGTGATCTTCTGGGGCGAGGAGCCGCTACAAGCGGAAGACATCCCTCTGCTGCCGGCCGGGTTGATCAACGGAGAAGTCTACAGCCCGGCCTACAACAGAGCGTTCCGTGCCCGCGGTATCCCGCAGATGATCTACACGAACACTCTGCCGGACGACCCGCTCTTTCCGTTCTACTCCGTGTTGTCTCCGAAGGATCAAGTTCACCCGCGTAGTGTCGAGGAGCGGGCAACGTCCGCCTTCAATGAGATCTCTTACACTTCCGCTCGTACGGAAGCCGACATCATGGGCGCGGGAATCTACGCCTGGGGCGACCTCGGGCCGCATCCGGAGACTTATTGGCTGGGATACGCAGTGGGCGCCGCGGCAGCCTGGCATCCCGGCTCACCGGATCCTCACGAACTGGCTCACAGCTTCTATCGGCTCTTTTATGGCCGCGGCGCCACTGAGATGGGCCGCCTGTACCAACTGATGAGCACGCAGGCCCAGTTCTGGGCAAGCAGTTGGGACAGCGAACCGTCTGGAAAGCTGCCACTGATCTTCGGCTACTCGTACGGCATCGGTCCGTTTGTTCCGCACATCTCGACTCTTACGCTTCCGGCAGTGCCCATAGGGGATTATCTCGGCCTTGGCGGCCACTGGAAGGACGACAACGCCAGGCGTTTGGAACTAGGCTGGAAGTTCCTGGGCGAAAATGATGAGCTTGAGAATCTCCTTTATGCAAATCTGCAGTCGGTCGAATTCAATCGGCACAATCTGGAAGTCTATTTGTCGATTGCAAAACTCTGCCGGCAGAATCTGTTGATGTTCAAGGCCTTGGACGAAGTGAATCGAGACCTGGAAAAAGCCAAGGAGGATGCCGGTAAGCTGCATTATGCCGCAGCGGTTGCAGCCCTCGACCAGGCGCTAGATGCCGCTGGCAAGATACGGGATGATCGCAACCAGGCGCTACATGATGTCACGGACACGTGGTACAAGACGTGGTTTCCGAGAGTGCGCGAAGCCGGCGGAAGGCATGTGGGTCGTGCGGCGCAGAGCTTCGTGGATACGGCTCCCAGCGAGGCCGCGCACCGTCGCCAGGAAGGCTTGGCCTATTTGATCGAGCGGGAGTTCGCGTTACCTTTAGGCGACTGGGTGAATCAAGTGCGGGATGTGAGGAACCGCTTCGCCGCGGCCCACAAGTTACCCGCTCGCGAAGTCAAATTCGACTGGCAGGATACCACGACTCTTCAGAGCCAGCCAAGTAACCGTGAACTCTGACAAGCCCGCAACGGTGATGAAGTACAGCCGGCCGATCGCGGCGAGCCGGCATCGCCGCTTTACTAACTCCCAGACCTGATCAAACCCCCGCTAGCCTCCCCGCATGTCCTGGGCTGTGACTTTCATCGGACCGAGCACCGAACCGGCGCGCAGAAGTTCAGCTCATAACTATCTTTGCGCAAGGGGTCGCGCGTGAGTGGTTGCTTGCAACCGGCATCATCCACTGCGCGACTCATCAGCACGTGGTCGCCCGGTGTGGCGGACCACAAGAACTTCCAGCGAACCCAGGTGAACCGCCTCGGCGGCGATTCAGTTTGCGCCAGCGCCCACTGATGCCCCCCGTCGGCACTAAAATTGACGCTGCGGACAAGGCCGGCACCAGTCCAGGCAAAACCACGAACCACGTGCCGGCCCACGGGCAGCCGCTGGTTTTCCGGCGGCCACGCAATTACCGAGCGAATCTGGATCTCGGTGAGGCGGGTAACTTTGACCTCGCCGGCTGGAGTCTTAACCATGCGGTTATACAGCTTGTTCATGCCGCTCAATTGGAAGTTCGGAGCCGCGTCAGACGGTCCCAGCACGACGATACGCTGGAGCCATTTCACCGAGTCCATCCCGTACCAGCCGGGGAACAGCGCCCGCGCCGGGAAGCCGTTGCGACGGGGAAGAAAGCGGCCATTCAGTTTGAACGCCACCAGGCTTTCGGGTCGGAGGCACTTCTCCATGGGGACAATTTGACAGTAAGGCAATGTGGGAGAATGCTCGTCAAGCCGGCCCGAATCGGCGCCCTCGAGCATGACTGCCACGGCATCACGCGCCGCTCCTGCCTGCGCCAGCAGGGATGCGAGCGGCACGCCTTCCCATAGCGCATTAGTCGCTGCGGAACCGCTGCTTGGGTTGCCGGCGCACTCGAGCAGGGCTTCCAGTTCTTTGGTCGGCGATTCAATGATGTCGGCCAGAGTGAGTTCGATTGGGTCGGCAACGCGCCCTTCGATCTTGAGCCGCCAAGTGGAGAGAAACAGCTCGGGCGCGGGGAAGTGATCGCGAACGAAGAACATCTCCGGAGGAGTTAAGGTGCCCTCAATGCTCCCGAGGGAATATGAGCGATTCTCTGGCTCAACGGAAGCGGGCACTTGCCCGAGCAAGCTGCCGGCGCTCGACAAAAGCAGCATTTCCCTGCGGGTCATGAAAGGCACGTCGCATAGATCATCTTACCGTTTGCCGGATTCGGAGTGCACCGTAGTGGTCGAAATCCGCTACCATACCCAAGATGTTCTCAAACCCTCGCCGGAGATCTGTCCTATGGCAAAACCGGGCCCAAATTCGTCTCGCAATTCTATTCGCAGCTATAGCTTCATTTTCTGCAAGCCAGCCCCCGGTGGCTACGGTAAACATTGATGGTGAATTGAACGAGAACCTTTGGGATCAAGTCAGGCCGGGAACGCTCGAGCCAACGGAAGCAGGTGTGCCGGCTGGAACCGGCGGCGAAATTCGGGCGAGGCTGTCCGGACGCTACCTGTATCTGGGAGCGCGATTGCCGGAGCCGAGTGGACGGTTTACGGCACGCTCGATCGGAAAGAATCCTCACTGGGAGGAAGAAGACGCCCTGACGTTTGTCATTCGCATGGCAAACGAGAACGATTGGATGTTACAGGTCGGGCCGCTGGGCGCCTATTCGGTAAAATGGCGATGGACCGGGGAGCCTGAGTGGTACACGAGCCAGCCGGACAAATGCAAGGGATTCCTGGTAGCGGCCAGAAGAGATGCTAAGGAATGGAATGTCGAAGCCGCTATTCCGCTCGCCGAGTTGGGTTCGCCGCACGCCGGCGCCGTTCACGTGAATGTCGAGAGAGTCCGGGCGGCGCGTCCCGGTTCGCCAGAGGAGCACTGGCGGTGGCCCGGCGACCAGCCCATGGCCGAGGTCCCCGGCGCACCAGCCTTAAATACAAGAGTTCCCGATCCGGTATTTCAGCCAAGGGCCGTCGGCAATAGCGAGGCTGCGATCGAGGTCGGCCATCGGGACCGGATTCCACCGCTCGAAAGTGAGTGGACTGACGAAGCCTGGCGCGACGTGCCGGTGTGGACGCTATTGCGAAATGAACCCAGTTCCCGCATTCCCGTCTTCCCCACTGAAGTGAAGATGCTGCACGATCGCAAGACACTGGCGCTGATGGCAAGGTGTGCGGAACCTTCTGGAACCATCGCGGATGTTCGGGAGCGGGACGGGCAGGTGGATCACGACGACAGCTTTCAGGTCTATCTGGCGACGTCCGGCTCATCGTACGTGAAGTACGCGGTTAATGCTCTCGGCTACGTTCAGGACGCGAACGGCTTTTCCGGCGGGCCGCGGATTTCAAGGCCGCACGTGGAATGGAACAGTCCCGTACGCGCTGTGGCACGCCAACGTCCGGGAGAATGGATTGTCCGATTGGATGTGCCGCTCGATTTTGTTGCGAATGATCTCGGCGAGGCCCAGACACCACGCGACTGGCGGATCCTGCTGATGCGCTACCGGCCGGCCCGCTCGGGCGAGCCCTCTGAGACCAGTGTCCTGCCGGTTACGCAAAGCGTCACGCCGTATTGTCCGGCGCGTTACCGCCATCTCGCTTTGGTGGACAAAGACCCGCGGCAGTTAAGCGGCGCGGGACTGCCTTCCCCGTCCGGTAGCATGTCCTTCGTTCCCACGCGCGTGCTTTCCGCCGAGCAGCGCAAGCAAATGGACCTGTCCAATATGTTGGACCGCAACATTCACGATCGTGTGCTGAAGGTGCTGCAAGCAGAAACGCGGGACTGGGATCGGGTGCGGACTCTCAGCGATTGGGAACGTTTTCGTGACCCCAGGCGGAAAGCGCTGGCCGCGTCCATAAGCGAATTCCCGCCGCGCCAGCCGCTCGGGACGCGGGTGCTCAAGCAATACAACGGCGATGGTTACCAGCGGCAGGATCTTGTGTATCAGACGCGGCCGGGATTCTGGGTGACCGCCAATCTCTACCTTCCGAGCGATTCCAAGGGCCGGATGCCTGGAATCCTCATTGCCCACAGCCTCCACGCGCCGAAAACGCAGTTCGAGTTGCAGGACATGGGCATTCTCTGGGCGCGCGCAGGGTGTGCGGTTCTGGTGATGGATCAAATCGGCTACGGCGAGCGAATGGAAGGCTACCCTTGGGAACGCGAATTCTATCATTCACGCTATATCACGGGGATGCAGTTGTACACCGTGGGTGAGAGCTTGATGAAGTGGATGGTATGGGACATCGTACGCGGCATCGATCTTCTGATTGAGCGGAAGGATGTCGATGACAAGCAGATCATCTTGCTCGGCGCCGTAGCGGGTGGTGGCGATCCGGCCGCCGTAGCCGCTGCGCTGGACGAACGGGTTTCCGCCGTGGCTCCCTTCAACTTCGGGGAGGCGACACCCGAGATTCCCAGGTTCATCCCGGAGAAGAACCAGTGGCCGCTGGAACTAGCCGACCCGGTGTTGGGCGATTGGGAGACACCACGTTGCTTGCGCCGTGGAATCATCGATCAATTTCTACAATGGACCGTCTGCGCGATGGCCGCGCCACGAAAATTTGTCTTCTCCTACGAACTGGGTTGGAACGTTGAAGACCTGCCCGCGTGGGCTCGCTACAAAAGGATATTCGAGCTTTATCATGCCAGAGATAATCTGGCCGAAGCGCACGGATTCGGTCCGTTCCCCGGACCTGGGGAGTGCTGGAACATTGGCCCGGCGCAGCGAAGATCCCTTTATCCGACTCTGGAGCGGTGGTTCGGAATCCCGATTCCTTTCGACGGCATGAAGACATCCATTCAAGCCAACCTGGCCAGAGGACCGGGCGACCGCCAGCCGGAGGCCGAGTTGGCGGTGCTCAGTCCGGCGACCGCGGGCGAGTTGCACACGCGAACCGTGCAGGAACTGGCTCGTGATATTGGGCTGTCGAAAGTGGAATCGGTGCGCTCCGAGCTTGCTCGAATGGATCCGGGAAGCCGACGGGAGTGGATGCGTAGCGAATTGGCCAAGCGGTTGGGGGACATCGAGCCCGATCGGAATCCGCGGGCCACGGTTCACTGGACGACTCACATTCCGAACGCCTCTGTTGAGGGTATTACGATCGATGTCGAGCCTGACATTGTGGTACCTTTGCTGCTTTTCCGCCCGCCTGCGAAAGGGGGCCTTCCTCCGGTGGTGGTCGGTATCGCCGAGGGCGGCAAGGAACTGTTCCTTACGAAACGAAGCCAAGAGATCGAAGGCATGCTGAAACGCGGAGTGGCCGTCTGCCTCCCCGATGTGCGTGGCTCGGGGGAAACCTCGCCAGACTCGCGGCGCGATCCGGAGAACGATGAGAATATGCAGGCCGTCAATGAGGAGATGCTCGGCGAGACATTGGTCGGAAGGAGGCTAAAGGATCTTCGGACTGTGCTGGCTTACCTCGGACAGCGCCCGGACCTGAACGGCACGAGCCTCGCGTTGTGGGGAGAGTCTCTGATGCCTCTCAATGGCGCGCAAACAGTCCTGGATGAATTGCCCTTGTGGCAAGTTGGACCGCAGATTCAACAACAAGGCGAGCCCTTAGGCGGCTTGCTTGCGGTTCTCGGAGCGCTCTACTCTCCCAACGTGCAAGCCGTTGCCTTGCGGAACGGGCTAGTGGGCTACGCCTCGATACTCGACAGTGCCTTTGACTATATACCGGCCGACATTACCGTACCCGGCTTCCTCGAAGTGGGAGATCTGGCAGACGTGGAGGCGACGCTTTCACCAATGCCGCTGCTGCTGGAAGATCTGATCGACGCGAAGGATCGCCTGGTCCCGGAAGGCGATCTTAGAAATCAGCTTCAGCCGCTTACTGATGCATATACCAAAGCCCCGGCGCACCTGTCCGTGCGGAGCGGGCAGGATGGTTCGCACGTCAGCGAGTGGCTGGCGTCGCACTTAGGGGCCCCGGCCTTGCCGCGGTCCGATTCCGGAACGCACCATGGGGCGGCCGTCGCGAAAAGGTGAAATCCGATACGAAGCTATTTCCAAGCTATTTCAATGAGGCAAATTTCCGAAGCTGGCCGGCGCGCCGCGAATGGCTGGGTCGCTTGCGGCGCCGCGAAGATCGAGTCATGCAGCCGGGAAAATACAGAAATGCCGGCCGCTCAATCGCGGGCTTCGATCAAGTCGGGTGAGCCTTTTAGATACTCCAGTCTCTCGAACTGCTCTTTCGCGAGGCCCGGTTGTCGGAGCTTGCGATAGGCCAGCCCGAGCTGATAGTAAGCGCCCGGTTCCGTAGGGCGCAGTTCGATCGCGTGCCGCAACGGGGCTAGGGCCTGCGCGTACTGGCCCATGGCGAGGAAGACTTTTCCGCGGAGGTAGTGCACGTCGTAATCATCGGGTGAAGCTTTCTCCGCCGCCGCGAGTTCCTGCAGCACAAGCGAATAATCAATCTTCTCTTCATCGAGCAGGGACCGCGCGATCACCACATGGAGCATTGGATCTTCCTTGCGCCGCGCAAGCTGCCTCAGTGTTTCGGTTGCCAGCCCGGGCTCTCCCATGTTGCGGTAGGCCTCGGCCAGCTTCGGATAGGCTTCGAGCTGGTCCGGAGAACTTTGGATGAGTCGGGCTAACAGCAGGCTGGCGGACTGATACTGTTCTGTGGACACCAGAGCAGAGCCCAAACCCAGCAACACATTCGGAGAGTCCCCGAGTATTTTTCCCGCCTGCTCCAAAATCTCCACCGCCGCGTGGTGGTCCTGTTGTTCGGTATAGATGCGAGCGAGCGCAAGGTAGGGCTGCTCTTGATTGGGATCGAAGCGAATCGCCATCTTGAAATGCCGGATGGCTTCCTGCAATTGCCCCAAGTTTTCCAGGCTAAGACCGGCGATGCCGGCAGCCGACGCGCGCTCCTTTTCGGATAGCCCGGCTTGCTCCTCTATTGCCGCGGCAAGCCGGGCTGCGTCGCCAAATGCCCCTACTTGATTCTCGAGCACGGCCAGGTTCAAGCCCACTCTGGCACTGGCCGCACCGCTTTTCTCAGCCCTTAGCGCCTCGGCCAGAGCCAAATCATATTGCTTCTGGTGAAGGAGATCTTGCGCCAGGTCTGCGTGCAGGCGGCCATCGCGCGGAAAGCGTCGAGCCGCGGCTAATAGAGATACTTTAAGATTGGCGATATCCCCTGAAATCAGGCTGACCTTCACCAGCATAGCCAAAGGCAACGGATAGTCGGGCCGGAGCCTGTCTGCTTCCTGCAAGATCTCACGCGCCCGGACAAAATCGCCAGTCGCCACGGCACGGGTAGCGCTTCCATAGAGTTCGTAATAGGGACGTATACTTTCAGGAGCGAAGCAAGTGGCCTGGCGAAAATCTTCAGAGGCTTCGGCAAACTCCGCGTGACGAAACTCGACTTGAGCGCTTCTGTCCAATTCTTGAAATCGCGCCTGTATCTGTTGTGGGCTGAGAGTTGGCGAAGGACACACGGAGGCGAAGCCAAGCGCTCGCGCGAAGATCCCCAGCAAGACCAATTTTATGGCTCTGGCCCACCAAAGAGAACGCATACGAAATCGGCGCGAGACCGGGCGGCCGGTCTCTGGTCATCTTAGCATCGGGCCAGCCGCGCCCAAAACTTCGGGGTCGGCGCCCGTTGCTTGACATTTGTTGCGACTCCTCATAAAGTGAAACGCTTGGGGAGAGGGAGGATGCGGCTTAAGCTGATTGTTCTAGGTGCAGTGTTGTGTTTGTCAACGTCCTTCGGCCAGCGGAATACGGCGGGCATTTCTGGAACGACTACGGATTCAACGGGTGCGGTGGTTCCCGGCGCTCAGATTACTGCCGTCCACACTGCCACCGGCAACACGAACAAGACCCAATCTAACGAAAACGGTTTTTATCAATTGCCGAATTTGCCCGTGGGAGCGTATACCTTGCGCGTTGAACACCCGGGCTTTCAGGCGTACTTTCAAGAAGGAATCGTTCTCGAGGTGGATCAGGCCGCGACCATCAACGTCGCCTTGCGGGTGGGCAGCCAGGCTGACTCGGTAACAGTTACCGGAGAGCCTCCGCTGGTGGATGTGCGAACCCAAACGCTGACGACGGTAATTACATCACAGATGGCGCGCGAACTGCCGTTGAACGGCCGCAATGTGCTCCAGTTGATGGCTCTGGCACCCGATGTGAGCCCGGGAGGATCAAGATGCTTCGCGCAAGGAGCGTCCCGGCCAGAGTCGACGGTGACGTTTATCTCCGCTAGTGGCGCGCGCTCCAATGAGACTGCGTTCTACCTGGATGGCGGGATTAATGAAGATCCGTACACTGAGATCGCCAATATTTTCCCCAACCCAGACGCAATCCAGGAGTTCAGCGTTCAAACCAACAGTTACAGTGCGAAGTTCGGGGGGCGCGGGGGCGGCGTCGTGAATGCCGCGACGCGCAGCGGAGCCAATGACTTTCACGGGTCGGCCTTCGAGTTTGTCAGGAACTATGATTTCAACGCGCGGAACTTTTTTGCCTCTTCGAGCGACGGATTGAAACGCAATCAATATGGCTTCGGCCTTGGCGGTCCAGTGCGCAAGAACAACACGTTCTTCTTCATCTCCTGGCAAGGCACAAAAGTCCGCTCCGTACCCACTCAAAACGAGGCTGTCACTCCCACCGCCGCCGAGCGAGCCGGAGATTTCTCCGCGATCAGCACGCAATTGGTCGATCCCAACAACAATGTGCCGTTTCCCAACAACCAGATTCCATTGTCGAGGTTCGACCCGATCGCGCTCAAGGTGCTGAATCAAGTGCCGGTTGGCGCGCCCGGGACCGGCTTGGCGTTCTATCCGACATCCACGCACACCGATGACAATCAGTGGATGGGCCGGGTGGATCATAATTTCTCCGACAAGTTTCGCATCTTTGCGCGATATCTCTACGACCGCCTGGATCAACCCGCTTCAATCATCAACAACAACATATTGAGCGTCGCAGACGCAACTTACTGGCAGAGCCAGAATGTAACCATGGGGGGCTCATATATTCCAAGACCGAACCTGGTTACCGATCTCACACTGACTTACAATCGCGTGGTCAATATTTCTCTGGGTCCCAAGAATCTTCCGGGCTGGGTGGACTTGGGGGTGAACGTTGCCGACGAGGCAACTCAAGCGGGCGGAGGGCCTGGCTTTTACCTCAATGTTGGAGGTTATTTCAGCGCCAATTGGGACCCGCTATATCGCGTCCCTCGAGGCGAATACGATGTTTCCAACAATTGGACTTACGTCAAGGGAGCTCACAGCCTCGAATTCGGCGGCGAAGTTATCCGGGAGCAGAATGTGCTGGCCCAGGTATTTCTGTCTCAGGGGGTCTTCACTTTTGCCAGCCAGATCTCGGGCGACAATTTGCTCGATTTCATGCTGGGCAAACCAAGTGACTTTCAACAGTTCAGTCCGACGTACGAGAGCTTATACCGGACGCTGCCAGCGCTATATTTCAACGATTCCTGGAAGGCCACCAGGAGACTGACTGTAAACCTCGGCGTCCGATGGGAACCCTGGCGAATGTTCAACGAGCAAAGCAACCAATTCTCGATCTTTACCATAGAAGGCGCCGCACAGGGAGTGCGCTCAAAGTTGTATCCGAACCTGCCGCCCGGGGTGCTGGTGCCGGGTGATCCGGGCGTATTGAAAACCGCTGTGCCGTCGTACAATCATATATTCGATCCGCGAGTCGGGCTTGCCTGGGATGTCTTCGGAGACGGGAAAACCAGCGTTCGCGCGGGCTTTGGCATCTACCACGACATGATCAACGTGAATTCCAATAACGATACGATCTCCGCCCCGCCGTGGGCCTTGACTATAGATATCCCGTTTCCCGTAAGTCTTGATAATCCTTATCAGGGACACGTCGTTCCATTCCCCGCCTTTCGTCCGTTTTCTTCAAATCAAACCTTTGCATTCCCATACTTCGGCAACGAGTTCGATCCAGGGATGGCTTATCCAGTGATTCAGCAATGGAATTTGACCATCGAGCACCAATTGCCTAAAGGACTAATGGTGCGAGCCGCCTATGAAGGCATGCAAAGTTACCACCTGTTTGGCGGAGTAGAGCAGAACGCGGCGGTCTATATTCCGGGTCAATCGACCTTTGAAAACGACCAGGAGCGCCGTCCCATGGGGCAGTACTTCACTAGTAACTCACTTAACACGGCGACAGGGACTGCGAGCTACGATGCGTTGGCGCTGACGGCTGAGAAACGAGCTACACATGGGTTAACATTCCTCGCCGGCTTCCGATGGGCTAAGATGCTCGATGAACTTAATGGCGGGGGCACCAGCCTGGGACAGGGTGACTATACTACCCCCAATCCCAAGTTTGACCATGGCCTGGCAAGCTACGACGTGAATCGGCAGCTTATCGGCTCCTATGTGTGGGAGTTGCCCACCTTCAAGTCACTGGGCTTTTTTGGCCGCAACGTGATCGGCGGATGGCAGTCGAGCGGAATTCTGACATTGCGCGCCGGCTTCCCGTACTCCATACTCTCCGGGCTGGATTATTCATACAGCGGAATCGGAGCCGACCGCGCGGATCTGGTTGGCAATCCTAACCTGCCGGGAGGGCGCACAAAGGCCGGCCAGCTTGCCGAGTGGTTTAACACGGCTGCGTTTGCTTTCAACGCACCGGGAACGTTCGGCGATTCCGGACGCGATATTCTTCGCGGCCCCGGCCTGGCAACTTTCGATTTCTCGATGAGTAAGTCGTTCCCCTTGAGGTTCGGCCACTTCGCCGAGACACAGAAACTGGATTTCCGGGCGGAAGCGTTCAATCTTTTCAATCACGCCAACTTCAGCAACCCGGACAATACCATCACGGACCCTACATTTGGCGAGATTCTGCAGACTGCGAAAGTGGGTGGGGATCCCCGGATCCTTCAACTCGCCTTACGTTTCTCATTCTAAGATCGGGCTGCCCCGCTGGCGGCGTAATTGGCATGAAATCGAAACGGTTGCTCGTAGCATTTCTCGTAACGGCTTTCACCATGGCGGCCCAGAGCCGATCCGAGGATATGGCCGCGATTCTGGAGCGTCCTCTCCAGACGCCGGAGGTCGTCGCGTTCCAAATTCGGCAATATCTGTTCCAGCGCATCTCTCCGCTCCCGGCTCCTCAAAATGCCGTGCAGTGGAGCGCCGAAACTGAGCGAATACGCAGGCACTTGCTGGACGACGTTGTTTTCCACGGCTGGCCCCGGGCCTGGGTGGAGGCGCCGCCGAAGTTCGAAGACCTGGGAACCATCGAAACCCATAACGGATACCGGATCCGCAAACTCCGCTATGAGATTGTGCCCGGATTTCAGTCCACGGCGCTTCTGTATGAGCCCGAGAATCTCAGTGGTAAGATTCCGGCCATCCTCAACCCCAACGGGCATGAGCACGAACTGGGCAAAGCCGCCGAATACAAGCAAAAACGGTGCATCAATTTTGCCAAGAGGGGCATTCTTGCTTTGAGTCTTGAGTGGCTGGATTGCGGAGAGCTGCACGTTCCGGAAAACAAGCATGAGTTTGGCGCTCACCTCGACCTGGTCGGCGTCAACACAGTGGGACTGTTTTATCTGGCCATGCGCAGGGGGCTCGATTACCTGTACGAGCACCCCAATGTAGACCGGAGCCGCCTGGGTGTTACAGGACTTTCCGGCGGCGGGTGGCAGACCATCACCTTGAGCTCCCTCGACCCCCGCGTAATTGTGTCCATTCCGGTAGCGGGATATTCCGCATTCGTGTCCAAACTCGAACGCGTGGGCGACTACGGAGACCCTGAACAAGTTCCGCAAGACTTCCTTGCCGGACAGGACTACTCGCACCTTACCGCCATGCGAGCCCCACGCCCGACGCTCCTCATCCACAACGCGGAAGACGACTGCTGCTTCCGAGCGCCGCTGGTGAAGCCCTATATCTACGATGACGTCAAGCCCTTTTTCAGGCTGTTCGGCAAGGAAGACATGTTTGCGTGGCATGAAAATACAGACCCCTCCACGCACAATTACCAACTCGACAATCGATTGCAGGCTTACCGTTTTTTCAGCACGCACTTCGGCCTGCCGATCATCGAACAAGAGATCCCCGTGGACGCCGAGGTCAAGAGCTATGACGATCTGGTCGTCGGCTTGCCGGAAGGTAACCTGACAATCCTCGGTTTGGCTCGAAAGTTGGCGACGGAGATTTCTTATCAGCCGGCGCCTGCGAGCGGGAGATCCCAATGGGCGATCACGGAGCGAAACAGGCTGAACACGCTGGTGCGGTACAAGCCTGTCGCCGTAGAACACGCATGGGCACTGACAAACACAAAGAACAAAGGCGTGGAAACAGAATCGTACCAATTCATATTTGCCAATGGTTTGAGCGCGACGGGAGTTTGGGCAAAAGCGATAACCAGCCCCGATGGGTCCCCGGCAACAATCGTACTAAGCGACCAGGGTAAGAAGGTGGTGGCGCGCCAGTCCTCCGATCGGTTGAATCGCGGTGAGCAAATTCTAGCAGCGGATTTGGTATTCACCGGAGACGCTGCGCCCAAGCAAGATGATCTGGAAGAATTCCCGCTGATGATGGCCACAACCGGCGAACGCGCTCTCGGTGTCGAAGGGGCGCAGTTGATCGCACTGGCACAATGGATGAAGAAAAACTTCGGTGCCCAGAGAATTCGCGTTGAGAGCCTCGGCATCCGGAATCAGGTCATAGCGCTTATCGCGGCAGATCTGGCACCGGGCTTATTCTCCGAAATTGCAATACACGGTGGGATGCCGAGTTTGAGGTACCTTCTGGATACGCCCGTCAAATTTGAGTCCGCTCCCGATCTTTTCTGCCTCGACTTGTACAAACAGTTCGATATAGACCGGCTGGCCGTGATCGCGGAACCGGCGCGAGTTAGTCAAAAATACCAGTAGCACGCGCATGGAAAGGAATAGGTCGATCTTCAGTTCTTCTAGTACTATTAGGGCACAAAAGATATTCGTCTAAACCAAAAGCCGCGGAGCGAGATTACATAGATCCGCGCTCGAGCAATCATTACGCCCAGCTGCTACCGTAGACCGGGATGGTCGGCTTGGATGTTAGGGCCGGTGGAAAATGGGGCCATTTCGGCCGGCGTAAGCCGGAGCTAATGACGCCGGGGTCAGAATTTTGGCTACGAACAATGGTGGAACCATCTCGGATTCATGCAGATCCAGTGTGCTTTCAGCTTGAACCTATCCTCCAGAAGCGATCGCAGCATCAGCCAGATTTGGCTGCGAGTGGATTGCCTTCCGCCTTCGCCTCAGTCGTAGCCGTAGGAATTCATCCAGTCAGGACCTCCGAAAATCTGGAAAGAGTTGACGCCATGGGCAGTTTGGATGAGAAGTCGAAGAGGCTTGCAGTTCCAGCTTGGTAAGCCTCGGTTTGGGCATATCGATATGATTACAACAACATCTAGCCGACTATAATGATAGTCCGATAGCAAGCTCTTTCCG
>Ga0302325_10018480_pt1 | contig 14690 bp, 11 predicted proteins | sample Palsa_T0_2_FD_201948 | JGI IMG/M metagenome (GOLD analysis project Ga0302325, IMG submission 201948) | Peat permafrost microbial communities from Stordalen Mire near Abisko, Sweden - Palsa_T0_2 | ecosystem: Environmental > Terrestrial > Soil > Palsa > Peat permafrost | place: Sweden: Abisko... | reverse complement strand
GCTCCTAGCTCCTAGCTCCTAGCTCCTAGCTCGTACTCGTGGCGGTCAGCTCGTCCAGCAGCCGCCTGACGCGTTGTGCGATGTCGTCACGGATGGGCCGGACCTGGTCCAGGGTGAGCCCGGCAGGATCGGGAAGATCCCAATCCAGGTGGCGCTGGCCGGGGTAGACCGGGCAAGTGTCGTCGCAGCCCATGGTGATCACGACGTCGGCGGCTTGGACTTTGCCGGGAGTCAGGGGTTTGGGGAGCTCGCGGGAGATGTCCAGGCCGATTTCGGCCATGGCCTGGACGACGGCGGGGTTGAGCTGGCTGGCCGGCTGGGAGCCGGCGGAGGTGACGTGGACGCGTCCGGCGGCCTGGTGGTCGAGCAGGGCGGCGGCCATCTGCGACCGGCCAGCGTTGTGAGTGCAGACGAACAGCACCTCGGGCGTCTCGGTCATGGCGAGGTCCTCTTCTCGCCTGTTACGAGCTGGCGGGCTTAGACGCGCGGACGATCGCCGAATGCAGGCCGGGTGCGGCCTGGTTGGTGAAGGTCACCGATGCATCGGTGAATCCGGCGGCGGTGAGCCCGTCGAGATACTCGGTCCTGGACATAGCCCCGGCGATGCAGCCGACATACGATCCGGCCGTCGCCCGGTCCTCGGGGGAAAGGTGATCTTCGGCCACCACGTCGGAGATGCCGATCCGGCCGCCGGGGACCAGGACGCGGAACATCTCGGCCAGGACCGAGGGTTTGTCGACGGACAGGTTGATGACGCAGTTGGAGATCACCGCGTCGACCGATGCGTCCGGCAGCGGGAGCGCCTCGATCTCGCCCTTGAGGAACTCGACGTTGGCTGCCCCGGCCTTCGCGGCGTTGGCCCGGGCCAGTGCGAGCATGTCGTCGGTCATGTCCACGCCGTAGGCAAATCCGGACGGGCCGACCCGCCGGGCTGACAGGAGCACATCGATTCCGCCGCCCGATCCCAGGTCCACGACGCGCTCACCCTCGTGCAGGTCCGCGACGGCCAGCGGGTTCCCGCAGCCCAGGCTGGCGAGCACGGCATCTTCCGGAAGCCTGTCAGTCTCTCCCTCGCCGTAGAGCTGTGCGCCGGACCACCCGTCCGGGGCCAGTGCCGCGGGCACGGGACCGCAGCAGGAATCCCCGGCCGAGCTGCCGCAGCATCCGGCCTGATTACCCGCTTTCGGGTTCAGGACTGCGCGGGCAGCCTCGGCGTACCGGTCGCGAACCTCTTCGCGCAGGCCATCCTTCGTCTTCTCGGTCATCATGATCGCCCCAAGGAATAGACGGTTGTCAATGTCTACTGTGCCGGGGAAATAGACGAACGTCAATGTCTCCTGCATACTAAGGTTGTGACTACCGTCGCCGACACCCAGGACCGGGCTGCGCTGACGGAGGCGTGCTGCGCGCCCCTGCTGCACGAGCCGATCAGCGCCAGCCAGGCAGCCGAGCTGGCCCGGATCCTGAAGGCCCTGGCCGATCCGGTGCGGCTGCGGCTGGTCTCCATGGTGGCCGCGCACGACAGCCGCGAGGCCTGCGTATGCGAGCTGACCGAACCGCTCGGCTTGAGCCAGCCGACCATCTCGCACCATCTCAAGGTGCTCGTCGACGCGGGAATCCTCACCCGCGACAAGCGCGGCGTCTGGGCCTACTACGCCCTGATGCCGTCGGCCCTCGAAGCCCTCTCGGCAGTACTGAACCCAGCCCTCGACCGTTGCTCCTGCCCGTAGGATTCGGGAGGTCGTGGATACGGCAGCCCCGGCACCGCGGGTCCTCGTGATCGGGCTCGATCCGTACCGGGTTCCCGGGCCCTGGGACCCCCAGCCGGTGGCCGACGCCATCGCGGTGGGGATAGCCCGGTTCGCTGAGCACGGCCTCGGCGTTGAGACTTGCCTGTTGGGTCTCGACGGGAGCGACGACGTGGCGGCGGTCGTCGCCGCGGCCTTGCGGGCCCGGCGATGGGAGTGTGTCGTCATCGGCGGCGGCGTGCGGTACGAAGATCAGCTTGAGCTGTTCGAGCAGGTGCTCAATCTGGTGCGGCGATACGCTCCCGATGCTGCGATCGCGTTTAACAGCACCCCGGCGGACACGTTCGACGCAGCTGCCCGCTGGGTTGATATTCCCTGACCGGCCAGCGCAGGTTAAGGCCGTTGAAGTGGTTTACCGGTGTTTACTGGCCCGAGTCCGCAGCGGCAATGAGTTCCAGGATGCGAGCCGGGGGCAGGTGCTGCTCGTAGATCCGCACGCCGAAAGGTGAGAGCGCGTCCTCGATGGCGTTTACGACCGTGGGCGGTGCGACGATCATGCCGCCTTCGCCCACGCCCCGGAAGTTGACGTCAGCGTCGAGCGGCACCGTCTCGAGGTGCTCGATCTCGATGCGGGGAATGTCACAGGTGGTCGGCATCAGGTAGTCCATGAACGTGGCTGATTGGAAGCTGCCGTCCTCGCCGTACGCCGATTTTTCGAGCAGCACCGCGCCGATGCCTTGCGCGATGCCGCCTCGGATCTGGCCCTCGACGACGGCGGGATTGATAAGCGCGCCGCAGTCCTCAACGGCGACATACCGCTCCACCTTCACCAGGCCAGTCTCGGCATCGACCTCCACGATCGCGCAGTGAGTACCGCCGGACCAGCCGCCTTCGCCGCCGTCGAACGTGGCCTCGACCTCCAGTGCGGCGTCCACATCGGCACCGAACTGTCCTGATGCCGCACGCCGCCCGACTTCGCTCACGGCGATCGCGCTCGCCGGGTCGCCGCGCACCCAGACATTGCCGTCGCTGATCAGGAGGTCCTGCGCGCGGGCCTCCATGAGATAGGCCGCGAAATCGAGCACCTTGGCCTTGAGGTCCCGGGCGCCGTGGAGCGCCACGCCTCCGGTCATGGTGGCTGACCGGCTGCCGCCGGTCAGCCCGAACGGGACGACGTCGCTGTCGCCGACCACGACGCGTACCTGCTCGAACGGCACGCCGAACTCGTCGGCGGCGATCTGGGCCAGGGTCGTCTGGTGGCTCTGGCCGTGGGGCATCTGGCCGGTGAACAGCACGACGATGCCGTCTTCGGTGAGCCGCAGGCGCATGGACTCACTGCCCAGGGCGCCGTCGGGTCCCTCCGGGCGCGGGCCCGGAGCGGCTTCGATGAACGTCGCCACCCCGACGCCGAGGTAGCGGCCTTGCGCTCGTGCCTGCGCCTGCCGGCGCCGGAACGCGGGGAAGTCCACCAGCTGGGCGACCCGCTCCAGTGCCTCGACGGTCGTGACTCCCACCAGCGGACGGCCGGTAATCATCGAGGCCGGCGGATCGGTGCGCGCGGCGATGTTCCGCAGCCGGATCTCGACCGGATCAAGGCCGAGGTCTTTCGCGATGAGGTCGAGGACGCGTTCGCGCACGAACGTCTCGGACGCCCACGGCCCGCGATAGGCGACGTACGTTGCCTTGTTCGTGATCACCGCGGTTGACTCGAAACCCAGGGCCGCGAGCTTATACGGACCGGGCAGCATCGCCTGCATGATGTCCGGGACCATCGCTCCCATCCCCATCCCGGGGTACGCGCCGGTGTCGACGACCACCGCCACGTCCAGCCCGGCCAGGTCGCCGTCGTTGCTGACCGCGGCCCGGACGTCGAAGCTCTCCTCGCGCGCCTGTCCCGACACCATGAGGTTCTCGCCGCGGTCCTCGACCCACTTGACCGGCCGGCCGAGATGACGCGAGGCGGCGGCCACGGCGAGCTCTTCGCGTGATGCGCCGATCTTCAGGCCGAACGAGCCGCCGATATCGCCGGCCAGGACGCGAACCTTATCCGGCTCGATACCCAGGCGCGTGGCGACACCAGTCCTGGTGATGTGCACGCTTTGCGTGGCGGCATACACCGTCATGGCAGCTAGGTCGGCATCCCAGCTCGCGACGCAGCCGCGTCCCTCCATGGGTACGTTCTGGTGCCGGTGCACGTCGATGTGGAAGTCGATGACGCGATCAGCATTGGCGAACGTACTCCCGACGTCGCCGAACTCGTTGCGCGAGTGCGGGCGGGCGATATTGTCACCCAGATTCGCGAACAGCGGCGGGCTGCTCGGGTCGAGCGCGAAGGCGGCAGTCACGACCGGAGGCAGGTCGTCATAGTCGACCTCCACCAGCTCGCAGCCGTCCTCGGCCAGGTAACGGCTCTCGGCGATGACGACCGCCACGGGATCGCCCATCAAGCGCACCTTGTCGGTGGCCAGCAAGGTGAACTCCGGGGTAGGCCCGGCGGCACCGAAAAGAGCCATCAGCGGATCCGGCCCCGGGACCGTCATCGCTTCCAGATCGGCTCCCGTCAGCACCGCGACCACTCCGGGCAGCGCCCGCGCCGCCGAGACATCGACCGAGAGCACATTGCCATGAGCCAGCGGCGAGCGCACGAACGCAGCGTGCAGCATCCCGGGCAGCTTGATGTCGTCGACGTACCGGCCGGCGCCCGTAAGGATGCGCGGGTCTTCTGAACGCTTGATGCTTGCGCCGGTGTAGCGCTCAGCCACAATTTCTGCCATGGGTCTCCCTGCCTCAGCGCTCGCGGTTGCGCTCGGCGGCCAGCAGGACGCCATCGATGATGCTCTGGTAGCCAGTACACCGGCAGATATTGCCGGATAGCGCTTCGCGGATCTGCTGCTCGCCGGCGTCAGGGTGGTCGCTGAGGAACGCGGTCGCCTGCACGACGAACCCCGGCGTGCAGAAACCGCACTGGAAGCTATGCGAATCCCACATCGCTTGCTGCAGTGGACCCAGCCCGCCGTCGGGAGCGAGCCCCTCGATGGTCGTCACCTCGCTGCCGGCCGCCTGGACCGCCAGCATCAGGCACGAGCGCACCGCGCGGCCGTCGAGGATGACCGTACACGCGCCGCAGACCCCGTGCTCGCAGCCGAGGTGCGTCCCGGTGAGATCCAGGTCCTCCCGGAGGAAGTCCGCCAGCGTCTTGCGCGCCTCCGGCGAACCCGCGCACGTCGCACCGTTGACCCTCAGGGTGATGTCCGGCATCAGCCACTGCCTCTCGCGGCGCTGGCCGCAGCTGCTCGCAAGCCGCGGCGCACGATAGCGGCCGCGACCGTCTTCCGGTACTCCGACGACCCGTGAAGGTCGGCCGGCGGGTCGATATCGTCGGTCGCGCGGCGGGCCGCCTCATCGAACAGCTCCGTCGACGGATTCTCGCCGACCAGCAGATCCTCCGCGGCGGCAGCCCGAACCGGCACGTCAGAAACGCCGGCAAACGCCAGCCGGGCATCGCTGATCACCCCGCCGGTCAACGCAAGCGACACCGCCAGGCCGACGATGGCGAAGTCACCGTGACGCCGGGCGACCTCCTGGAAGCTAACCCCCGTGTCCCGTCCTGCGGCCGGGAATCGCACCTCCATCAGCAGCTCGTCAGGACGGCGTGCCGTCGTGAGATAACCCTCGAACCACTGCGCCGCCGGGATCACCCGATCGCCCGACGGGCCGCGCACCACGAACTCGGCATCGAGCGCCCGGGCGACGGCCGGCAGCTCGGCGGCCGGATCGGCATGCGCCAGGCTGCCCCCTATCGTGCCGCGGCTGCGGATCGCTTCATGACCGATCAATGGCAGAGCGGCCGCCAGCAACGGCACGGCATCGGCGACGACCTCGGATCCCTCGGCCACGTACTCCCGCGTCATAGCGCCGATCGCCACCCAGCCGTCTGCCGCCGACACCCCGGACAGCTCAGCAATGCCGTTGATGTCGATGAGCACCTCGGGGCGGGCCAGCCGCAGCGCCAGCAGCGGTATCAAGCTCTGGCCGCCGGCGAGCACGCTCGCCTCGTCAAGCTGCTCAGCCAGCAAATCGATAGCTTCAGCAACGGTGCTCGGCGCCTCGTACTCAACGGGAGGCAGCTTCATCGGCGCGGCCCTTCGATCGGGGGCAACTCTTCCTTAGCCGCCACGGCTCATTAGCTACCCTAACAACCAAGGCGGCGGCAACCACGGTCCGCCTCGCCGCCGAGGAAGCGCAGTACCTCCGCCACCAGCAGGTCCGGTGCCCGGTCGAGAGCCTCGTGCCCGACACCTGGAAGTTCCGTCACGGTTGCCGTCGGGAGCGCGGCGGCGAGTTCTCGCGTGATCTGGCTAGCCCATGGCGGGCTAGCCGTGCCGAGGAGCAAGAGCACGGGCTGCCGGACTTGGCGGGCGGCAGCGGCCAGGTCAGCGGTGGCGAGCGCCCCGGCTTCGCGGGGCAGCGTCGCGGCGACGATGGGGAGCACGTCCCGCCCGCCTGGGGCGTCGCGCAGCGCCTCCACCTCGCTGCGGGTCAAGCCGACGATCTCGGTAAGGAAGGTGAAGGTCGCACGGCCAACCTGGCCGGCGGCCACCATGGCGCTGACTCGCTCGGGCCAGTTGTCCTGCGTTGCTTGCGGTCCGGGCGGCTCGTAGAGCACGATGCGCCGGAACGGGGCGCCGAGGGCAGCCGCGCCGAGCACGAAGGTCGCGCCGATGCTGTGGCCGACTACGTCCACTGGGGCGCCCTGTTCACCAGCCAGTGCGGCGGCAACGGCCGCGACATCGGCATATTCACTGCTCAGCTCATAATGGCCCGCGTCGCCACTCGAGCCACGGCCGCGCCGGTCCATGGCGGTCACCCGCCGCTGCCCGGCCAGCGCAGCCCACACGCGCTGCCAGCTCTCGATCATACCCATGCCGCCGTGTACCAGCAGCAGTCCGGGGCCGGACCCGGCCGTCAGCATGCCGATGCGAACACCGTCGGCGCTGGTGACCGAGTGTCTGATTCCGTCCATCTGGCGGAGCATACGAGCGAGGATGCCATGTGTCGCGCGAATAACCCGGCAGCAGGCGCGAACGTCCCACTCCGTCAACGGTTTGGTGCAGCTCAGATGCGCGGACCGGCGGATCTCCCGCCGACGTCAACGACCCAAGCCGGGCAGGGTGGCCCCGGCCGATGTCCAGATGCCAGCTCGCCGTGACCTGCCCGGCACGGGTGCGGATGGCGGGTCTTTCGGTTTGAATGGTAACTGTGTCTAGGCAGCAGCGCAGGTATGTCCACCTCACGCATTGGGGTGCGGCGGAGATCGAGAGCGACGGGCGCCAGCTGACGTCGGTGCGTCCCTGGCGGGAGGACCCGGCTCCCAGCCGCATCCTGGAGAACCTGGCCGCGGCGTATCGTCACCCGGCGAGGGTCGACCAGCCGTATATCCGCCGGGGCTGGCTGGAGCACGGCCCGGCCGCGGCGGCCAGGGGCAGCGACGTGTTCGTACCCGTGTCCTGGGAGGCGGCGATTGACCTGCTGGCCGCCGAACTTCGCCGGGTGTATGGCACCTATGGCCCGGACGGAGTGTTCGGGGGGTCTTATGGCTGGGCCAGTGCGGGCCGGTTCCACCATGCCCAGAGCCAGCTGCACCGGTTCCTGAACTGCCTGGGCGGCTACGTCCGCTCGGTGAACAGTTACAGCTTCGGATCCTCCTCGGTGCTGCTGCCGCACGTGGTCGGGGACGTGGGCCTAGTCATGGCCGGTGCTACGGCGTGGCCGGTGATAGCGGAGCACACCGACCTAGTGGTGGCGTTCGGCGGGCTGTCTCCGAAGAACTCCGCCGTGGCCTCGGGCGGTATCGGGCGCCACACCATGGCTCCGGCGCTGGCGTCCGCGGTGGGGCGCGGGTGCCGGCTGGTCTCGGTCAGCCCGCTGCGCACCGACACCGACGCTAGCCTGGGCGCCGAATGGATCGCGCCGGTGCCCGGCACCGACGCCGCGCTGATGCTCGCGCTGTGCCACGTCCTGGACTCCGAAGGGCTCGCCGATTGCTGCTTCCTGGACCGGTACACGGTGGGCTACCCGCGGTTTGCGGGCTATGTGCGCGGTGACGGCGACGGGGTGCCGAAGACCCCGGAGTGGGCGGCCGCCCTGACCGGCATCGCGGCTGAGCGGATCCGCGCGCTGGCCCGGCAGATGGCGGCCGGGCGCACGATGGTCACGGTCAGCTGGTCGCTGCAGCGTGCCGAGCACGGGGAACAGCCGGTCTGGCTGGGCCTGGTGCTGGCCGCGATGCTCGGTCAGATCGGCTTGCCGGGCGGCGGCTTCGGGCACGGGTACGGATCAAGCGGCGACGTCGGGAACCCCCGCCGGATGTCGGCGCCGCGCCTGTCCCAGGGTGCGAACGGCATCAACTCCTACATCCCGGTGGCCAGGATCGCGGACATGCTGCTGCACCCTGGCGCCGCATACGACTACGACGGGCAGCGCCGCAGCTACCCGGACGTCAAGCTTGTCTACTGGTCCGGCGGGAACCCGTTCCATCATCACCAAGACCTCGCCCGGCTGCGCGAGGCGTTCGCCAGGCCGCAGACCGTGGTGGTGCATGACCCGTTCTGGACCGCCACCGCGCGGCAGGCGGACATCGTGCTGCCCTCGACGATGTCGGTCGAACGCGACGACTTCGGCGCCGGCAGCGGCGACTCGACCCTGTTCGCCATGCCGCAGCTGGCCGAACCGTATGCGCAGGCACGCGATGACTATGCCGCCTTCGCCGCCCTGGCGGAGCGGCTGCAGGTGGGAGAGGACTTCACCGAGGGCCGGACCACGGGCCAGTGGCTGCGTCACCTGTACCGGCAATGGCGCTCGGACATGCAGGCAGCGGGCCACGAGATGCCGCCGTTCGAGCAGTTCTGGGCGGCCGGATCGCTGGAAATCCCGGTGCCCGAGCCCGGCCAGGTGCTGCTGTCCGCCTTCCGGCGCGACCCGGCAGGCTTCGCTCTCAGCACGCCGAGCGGGAAGATCGAGATCTTCTCGGCGACCATCGACAGCTTCGGTTACGCCGACTGCCCCGGACATCCGGTCTGGCTCGAGCCGGCCGAATGGCTCGGCCGGCACCCCAGCGGCTACCCCCTCCAGCTGGTGGCCAACCAGCCCCGCCGCCGCCTGCACAGCCAGCTCGACGTCGGCGCCTACAGCCAGGAGGGCAAGATCCGAGGGCGCGAGCCGGCCGCGATGAATCCGGGTGACGCGGCCGCACGGGGCATCACCGACGGCTCGTGCGTCCGCATCTTCAATGACCGCGGCAGCTGCCTGGCCGGCGTCATGCTCACCGAGGACGTCCGGCCCGGCGTCATGCAGCTGTCCACCGGCGCCTGGTATGACCCCGATCCCGCCGACCCATCCTTCTGCCGCCACGGCAACCCGAACGTGCTCACCGCCGACCGGCCCAGCTCCGCGCTCTCCCAGGGCACGACCGGCCAGCTCGCCATGGTCGAGATCGAACCATACGATGCGGTGCCGCCCGATGTCTCGGTCCATCGCCCGCCGGTGACGGCGGAGCCGATCAGATGACGGCCATCAGGTCACCGGTCCAGGTGAGATTTGAATCGCTGGCCCGGCAGCCGGCGTCTGGCTCCATTGGCTCCTCGTCTGGCTCCTCCGGCTATCGGTTAGCTTTGCTAATGAGTGGCATCGGTCTAGCCGCAGTAGCCGCTGGCTATGGGTATAGGCCGCAACATCCCATCGTAGTCGGCGGGCCTGCCCCGGCGCCGCGGGCTGGTCCGTCATGGCAGTCGGCGCAGGTGGGCGTCGGCGGGCTCAGCGGCCTGGACGCGGATGCGACCATCGACGGCCTGGACGCCGTCGGGGCGGGCGATGACGGGGCTCAGCTCGAGCTCGGCGATCTGCGGCAGATCGTCGGCCATCCGGGAGACCCGCAGCAGCATGTCTCGCAGCGCGGCGAGGTCGGCGGCCGGAACCCCGCGGTGACCGAGCAGCAGGGGAGCGGCCCGTGTCGAGCGGATCAGGTCGTCGGCGTCGGCGTCGGTGAGGGGGGCGAGCCGGGCGGCGCGGTCAGCCAGCACATCGCCGCTGGCGCCGCCCTGCCCGAACAGCACCAGCGGGCCCGCCACCTGCTCGTGCAGCACGCTGATCCTCACCTCGACGCCGCCGCTGATAACCGGCTGGACAATGACGCCGGCCACCCGCCTGCCGAAGATCTCCTTCAGCGAGCGGAACCCGCGGCGGACCTCATCCGCGCCGTGCAGGCCAGTCAGCACGTCACCGGCGTCGCTCGTGCGCAGCAGGCCGGGCACGTCCGCCCGGAGCGCGACGGGGCCGCCGAACCGCGCCGCCGCCGCGGCCGCGGCGTCCTCGGTGACGACCCCGATGCTGTCGGCCAGCGGCACGCCGTAGCAGGCGAGCAGCTCCACGGTGGGGTCCAAGGCCAGCCAGCCGCCCCGCGGCGGGTCGGCGAGAATACTGGCGACCAGCTCCCTGGCCCGGTCCTGACGCAGGCCCTCCAGGTCGGGCACCTGTCCCGGCGGGGCGGCGCGCCAGGTGCCGTAGCGCGCGGCGTGGCCGAGGGCGCGGACGGCGGACTCGGCGTAGGCATAGGCCGGGACCGGAGGGGAGTCCCCTCCGGGGCCCCGCAGCAGCCGTACCACTTCGACCTGGTCCATCACCGCCGCGGCGATCGGCACCCGCAGCTGCGCGGCGCCCACCTCGGGAACCAGGTCGCTGCCCGCGGTCGCGGCCGTCAGCGCCAGCACCGCGTCGACGCCCGGGTCGGCGCCGACAAGCTCCAGGCACTCACGGAAGCGGCCGGGGGCGACCAGCACGGTGGTATCGACCGGCCCGGCCACCAGGGCCTCGGGGCCGAGTATGTGCCGCAGGGCCCGCTGGGTGTCCGCGGCCAGGGCGGCGACCTGCAGGCCGACGTCGCCGCACGCGTCGGCGGCGAGCACCGCGGCGCCGCGGGTGTTGGACACCACGCCGACCCTGCCTCCGGCGGGTACCGGCTGAGATGCCAGCAGCGCAGTGGCATCGAGCAATTCGCCGAGGTTGGCGGCGGCAATTATGCCCGCCTGCTCGAACAGGGCCTGCCGGGTGAGCAGCGGGGTAGCCGCCTTCGCGGCGCGGGCCCCGGCCAGGCGCCCGCCCATCGGGGACCGGCCCACGTCCACGGTCAGCACCGGCATGGTACGGCCGACGCGGCGGGCAGTGCGGGCGAACTTGGGCGGATTCCCGATCGATTCCAGGTACAGCAGAGCCAGCTTGGTCTCCTCGTCGGACTCCCACCACTGCAGCATGTCGGTGCCGGACACGTCGTCTTTGTCGCCGAACGAGACCAGGGTGGAGATCCCCACGCCCAGCCGGGACAGGTGCTCCACGAGCACGAAGCCGGTGCCGCCGGTGGACTGTAGCGCCAGGCCGGCCATTCCCGCCCTGGGATGGTGAGCCGCGAACGTAGCGTCCAGGCCGATGCCGGGATTGGCCACGCCGAAACTGGCCGGCCCGACCATCCGCATGCCATGGCGGCGGCAGATGCCCAGCAGCTCGGCGCGGGCCGGGCCGGTGAGTCCGGCCGCGATGACCACCAGCGTCCTGACTCCCCGCCGCCCGCAGTCCTCGGCGATCCCGAGCACCGCCCCCGCCGGCGCGGCGATGACCGCCAGGTCGACCTGCTCGGGCAGCGCGGCCGCCGACGGCAGGCAGGGGATGCCGTCCAGCTCCGCCGCGTGTGGGTTGACCGGGTAGACCGGGCCGGAAAAACCGCCGGTGATGATGCTTTGCAGGATGGCCCGCCCGACCGATCCGGGGCGTCGGCTCGCGCCGATGACCGTCACCGAGGCCGGCATCAGCAGGTGCCGCATGCTCGCCACGTCCGCGGACCGCTCCCGCACGGCGACCGTATCGCGGTAGGTGCCCAGCGCGGCGTCGGCCTCGTCGGCGGGCAGCGGGAACGTCCAGTCGTACACGCCGTCCACCAGGGAGCGCTGCGCCTGCAGCCCGGCGTCAGCGAATACGCGCAGCATGGCCGCATTCTCGCTCAGCGTCTCGGCGGTAAACGCGCGGAACCTCAGGCCGCGGGCCAGCGAGACCAGGTGCTCAAGCAGCAGCATGCCGATGCCGCGGTGATGCATATCGTCGGCGACCGTGAAGGCGACCTCCGCAGACCCAGAGTCGGCGCCGGCCTGCTCATAGGTGCCGCAGCCGACCAGCTCGCCGTCCAGCACGGCCAGCAGCGCCGCGTGGTCTGGCGCAGGTTCGCGGCATATCCGGCGCGCCTCCTGCTCGGCCGCGAGCGGGCTCATGCTGAAGAAGCGCAGGTACAGGTTATCCGGGGACATCTTGGCGTGCATGTCCCGCACCGCGTCGAAGTCATCGGGCCGCGCGACGCGGATCTCGATCGTGGTGCCGTCGCTCAGCAGAGCGTAAGCGCTGTCCTCCGCGTGCATGCCCATGCCGCCTTCCCTGGGTCCTACCGCCGACTCGCCGCCGGGCCCCAGTCCGCATTATCGGTTACGGCGGTACCAAGCAGGGGCCCCAGTTACTGAATAAGATCTGGCACGCCAGACGGCCGGGGCCGGAACAATCAAGGGAATGCAGTCATGGGAGTCAAGACGGGCTCAAGCTCGCAGGCGGCCGGGTGCGTGGCCTTCGCCGTAATCCGGACTGTCGCCGCCTGTTAGGTCATGATCGTCGGTTTCGTGCTCAGCGGGCCCGTAACCTCGGGTCGTGGCCGAGGCTGGCATTGACGTTATACGCCACCAGCGACCGGCAGCGTGACCTGCGGCACGGCCAAGATCTGGCGTAAGGTCAGGATCTCCCGCGCGTCCAGGGTGAGCCGGAGCTTGTCGGCTGCCGCGCTCACCGCGGCCGGTCGGCCCCGCTGGCGTCGGCGTAACGTGTCCGGCTCGTTAGCCCGGACTGTTGCAGCGTATCGTAATTTCCGCGCCGCGGTCCGCAACCGACCTGCGCCGGTCGATCCGACGATCATGACCGAGGCTGGACAGCCTTAATCTTGCTACGAAAATAGGGGCTCGTGATAGCACCGCGCAGCGTACAGCGGCTTCCCGGCATCTCGGTGACCCGGTCGCCGCCGAAAGGGCGCCTTCGGCGCGCGCGGATCGTTTCGCGCGCTTGACCCGGCCGCCGATCCCCTGGGATCTGGTGCGTGTGAAGAAACCGGACAGAGCGGGACCATGCTAGGCACGGCAAAGACGATTTGCGCGCGCTGGTTGTGGCCGGAGCTGGACCAGGCCGAGGATATCTACCAGTGTGTACAACAGTCCGTCCGTCACCTGGCCCGTTCGGTACGGCCGCCCCGCGGCGGCGGAGAGGTTGCGGCAGATGACCTGCACCTTGCATGTGGCCTGGGACGAGCGCCTCACCGACTATCACTTCGGGCCCGGTCATCCGCTGGCACCGGTGCGGGTGGATCTGACGATGCGGCTCGCGCACGAGTTCGGGCTGTGGAGCCAGCCCGGCGTGACCGTGACCGCGGCAGCCCCGGCCGCCGACGCGGACCTGGAGCGGGTGCATGACGAGCCGTACGTCATGACAGTGAAGGCGGTCAGCCGCTGGGCTGAGCACCCCGACGCCCGCGCCGGCCTTGAGGGGACGCAGCTCCGGGTCGCGCGGATGTTCGGGCTTGGCACCGAGGATAACCCGGTCTTTCCCGGCATGCACGAGGCGTCGGCGCTGGTTACCGGGGCGACCCTGGCCGCGGCCAGGGCCGTCTGGTCGGGCTCGGCTGAGCACGGAGCCAGCATCGCGGGCGGCATGCATCATGCCATGGCCGCTCATGCCAGCGGGTTCGGCATCTACAACGACCCGGCGATCGCGATCGCCTGGCTGCTGGGACAGGGCGCGGAGCGGGTCGCCTACGTGGATATCGACGCGCACCACGGCGACGGGGTGCAGGCAGCGTTCTACGCCGATCCGCGGGTGCTCACGATCAGCCTGCACGAGCACCCGGCCACTTTGTTTCCCTTCACCGGCTTGCCCGCCGAGACCGGCGGGCCCGGCGCCGAGGGGTCAGCGGTCAATGTCGCCCTGCCCGCCGGGACCGGGGATGCCAGCTGGCTACGCGCCTTCCACGCGATCGTCCCGCCGCTGCTGCGCCAGTTCCGGCCGCAGATGCTGGTCAGCCAGCACGGCTGCGACACGCACCGACTGGATCCCCTGGCCAACCTGGAGCTGAGCATCGACGGACAGCGCGCCGCCCATGCCGCAGTCCACGCGCTCGCCCACGACCTGGTCGGCGGGCGCTGGCTGTTCACCGGCGGCGGGGGGTATGAGCTGGTCCACGTGGTACCGCGGACCTGGACGCACCTCCTCGCCGTGGCCGCAGGCCGGCCGATCGACCCAGGCGCGCATACGCCCGCCCCGTGGCGTGAATACATCGCGCGGCTAACCGGCCTGACCGCACCCGAGCACATGACGGAGGGCGCGCCCGCGGTGTTCGAACCATTCGAGTCCGGCTACAACCCAGATCAGCCGGCCGACCAGGCGATCATGGCCACCCGCAACGCGGTATTCCCCCTGCACGGGCTGATGCCATAGCCCGCTCAGACCGGCAGGCCGCTTCTTCAGATCCCAGTGCCGCCAGCGTGCGCGACCCGCCCGCACGGGCACGCGCTGGCTGCGCTCCGCCGCTGGCCCGGCATCAGCGCCCGGCGCCGGGCCACCTGGAGCCAGCAGCCCGCTGATCAGCCAGGATCATCGGCACGCTGCCGTGGACTTGCGATGACGCGCGGCCCGTCCATCCTCCTGGCGCTCGACGGGGATCACAGGTTCTGCGGGCCGGGTCCTCGGCGGCCGAGCATGTCGTCGGGGTTCATGAGCTTGCAGAGCCCGAGAGACAGGCACCCGCAGCCGATGCACCCGGTCAGGCGGTCACGGAGATGCTGGAGCCGGGTGATCCGGTCGTCAAGGTCGCGA
>Ga0302325_10018479_pt1 | contig 14692 bp, 10 predicted proteins | sample Palsa_T0_2_FD_201948 | JGI IMG/M metagenome (GOLD analysis project Ga0302325, IMG submission 201948) | Peat permafrost microbial communities from Stordalen Mire near Abisko, Sweden - Palsa_T0_2 | ecosystem: Environmental > Terrestrial > Soil > Palsa > Peat permafrost | place: Sweden: Abisko... | reverse complement strand
CTTCAACAAGCGGGCAGTTTGGTTCAATTGGCGCTATGTGCTGCTGGCTGCGGTTGCGGGGTTCTTTTATGGGCGGGCGTGGCGGCAGGAGCGGCGCGTTGGCGCATCGGCGATTACGCACGCCACAGTGGATGCGATCTGGACCTTATGGCTGAGGTAATGGGGATGGCTGAGGTGATGGGGGCTTCGTGAATTGGGGCTGCGTAAGTCGAGTGGGATGGTGGTAGGTCAGGTAGCCGAGGCCGACGCGCATGTTATGGTCTACCGGTCCAGGAATGGTGATGGCGATGGCGATTCCCATGATGGCGTGCGCAATGGCCAGTGGATAGAGATTGCGGTATTGAAGAAAGAGCAGGCAGGCGGCAAAGCCCCATATCAATGTGACCGGTGTGAGCAGGGGATTGGGCAAATGAGCGAGCGAGAAAAGGACCGCCGCGAGGAGCGCCGCGGATGTTGAGGTTTTCGTTAGTCCGAGACAGCGCGGCAGAAAGAATCCCTGCAAGAGGAGTTGCTGCACGCAGGCCCAGAGCGCATAGGCCCAATAGGTCTTGATGAATCCAATGAGTCCTCCGGGGGGAAGGTGCAGCGTGTGCAACAGCACGGCTGCGAGGACTGCGATCGCGGCGATCACCAGCGCGGCGCCGGCTATCCAGAGCGAGCGGAAGAAACCAGCCGTGCGGAGACCCAACTGTTTCATGCGATCGAATGAGAGCCAGAAGATGGCAACGATGGCGGCGGCTGCAACCCACCACAGAAGCTTCTGCAACGGACGCGGTGTCCAGATGACAAGCAGGATCAGCCCATAGGGAATGGCGAGCTCAAGGAGGATCCGTCGCCTGCTTTGAGCGGAGGCGCCGGCCACGTTCGACTTCAGGGCGATAGCTTCCGCCATGAGACCGATGGTACGGCAAACGACGGAGGCTATTCCAGAATGACGGCGGGCTCGGCGACGGACCCTGGTTGGTGGCCGCGCGTGGTGAGCGTGATGGCCGCGGCCAAGATCAAGCCCCCGCCGGCCCAGGCGTAGGGGCCGAGATGTTCGCCCAGCATGCGGACGCCGAGGTATGAGCCGAGTGCCGGCTCAATGTTGAGGAAGACGCCGGCACGCGAGGCGGGGACGTGATGGATGCCCCAGTTCCAGAGCAGCGTAGTAAGGGCAGTGCAAAACAAGCCGCTGACCGACAGCGCCAGCCAGGCGGTTGGGCTCACGTGGGCGAATGGGAGCGGCTGGGCGTTGGAATGAGTGAGCGGACTCAGCAGCCATGGACCGAGGACCACGACGGCCAGCATTGCAGCTCCTGTGAGGATGGAATACGCGGTGACTACGGGCGGGCTATGGGTCTCCATGAGCTTCTTGCTGAGCAGAACCCAGGCCAGTGCGGTTACCAGCGAGGCAACGACGAGCAGATCTCCCGCCAGCGATGGCTGTCCGCGAGCGGCGGGGCCGCGGCTGCCACCGAGCACAATGAGGGCCGCACCGCAGGTAGAGCCGACCAGCGCCAGCCAGCCGATCCAGTCCAGGCGTTCGCCGGCAAACATTGCGGCCGCGGCGGCCAGCAGCACAGGCATGGAGCCCACCATCAGAGAGGCGTGGCTCACAGTGGTCATCGCAAGGCCATGAAATTGGAGCAGAAACTGGATGGGAATTCCGAAGGCTGCGGAGACTAGCAACGTGCGGGTTTCGGCCGGGGTTAGGTGAAAGCGTGTGCGGTTGGCGAGCACAATCGGCAACATGCCGAGCGAGGCAAACAGAAAGCGATAGAGCACCATGTGCTCCACACTCATCTCGTTCATCGCCAGCCTGCCCCAGTAGAAGCCGGTGCCCCAAAGGCCACCGGCAAGCGCGCAGGCGCCGTAGCCCAGGAACGCGGTTCTGCGGCTGATTATCGAGTGATATGCCATCCTTCTTTAATGTCGCACATGCCTCAGGCGAAGGTTCAGTGCGCAAAACCCCGCCGCATCGGCGAAAATAAGGGTCGATGATGAAGCGGCTTCGAAACACGGCGAAATGGACTGGGCTTTGGCCCGGCTTGGCCCGGCTGGTTCTGGTGTTCTTCGCGGTGTTCTTCGCGTCCCCGGCCGGGCAGGCTCAGGGCAGTGCATCACTTCCAGGCGGGCAGTCACACGGGGGCAAAGAGCGTCAGGTGCCGGATCGGCTTCCTGACAAATCGTCACTGCCCCCGGCATTCAGCATCCCTGTCGACCCGCTTGGCTTCTCAGCCCCTGGACCCATCTACCTGGGGCAGCGGAACAGCCTGGCTTCGCTGGATTTTCTTGACGACAACCGGCTGCTGTTCACCTTTCGCGTGCCAGGCCTCATTCATCGCGAGGCAGGAGCAGGTGCTGGGGGCGACGAGCGGCAGATTCGCGCCGTGGTGCTGTCGCTGCCCACTGGAACGGTTACCGCCGAGGCCTTGTGGACAGTGCACGATAGGGTGCGCTACCTGTGGATGCTGAAGGACGGCCATTTTCTGTTGCGAGACCAGGAAGGCCTGGAGCAGGGCGACGCAACGCTCGCCATGAAACCGCTGCTGCACTTTCCGGGATCGCTGCTGTGGTTGGAGATGGACCCCATGCAGCAGTATCTGGTGACGAACTCACGGGAGCCTGCATCGGCAGTGCAGAGGCCGGGCGACGTAGCGAGTCCCCCAACGGCGCAAGCCAGGATCACCGTGGATGGCCAGAAGACAGGCGATCCGCCCGACCTTGTAGTGCGCATTCTGCGCCGGGACTCCGGTGAGGTGATGCTGGTAAGCCGTGCGCGAACGGCTGTCCATTTGCCCATCAACACCGATGGTTACGTTGAGAGCTTGCGTGCGAACGGTGAGCAGTGGATGCTCAATCTGAACTTTTTTGGCGGCGGCACCAAGGTCATTGGGCGTGTGAACTCGACATGCTCGCCCAATTTCGACTTTATCTCTCAGCGTGAACTGCTGGTTACGGCCTGCGACGGCGGAGGCGGTCACAAGCTGGTGGCGATGGGCATTGACGGTCGCCGCTTATGGGAGGACTCGAGTTCGCCGCAGGCGATTTGGCCGATGCTGGTGATGGCGGGGGATGGCTCCAGGCTGGTGCGGGAGACGCTTGCGGTCAATCGCGCGGTGAACGCCTACTCGCCTCTTGACGCGGAAGACATCAAAGGCCAGTTGGTGCGCGTGATCGATGCGGCCAATGGGAAAGTGGCATTGGAAGCGCCGGCCAGCCCAGCGCTCGACGCCGGCGGCAATGTGGCCATTTCTCGCGATGGCCGGCGCGTGGCCGTAATTAACGAGGGGGCAATCGAGGTCTTCGACCTGCCTGCGCCGCCTGCGCTGGCGGTTGGCGCAGGCAATCAGACGGGGCACTGAGCCGTGGTTCGGCAGCATGGCCGACGTGGACCCGTGTAAACTGAGCGACGGGAGATTTCACTTGTCCATGGCGCTCGTTCACTATACGGCTGCGGCAGCCACAGACCGCGGCCGCAAACGCGCTTCCAACGAGGATGCTTTCCGGTTCTCGGTCGAGCACGGGGTCTACCTGGTTTGTGACGGCATGGGCGGCGCCGCGGCCGGGGAGATCGCAAGCTCCCTTGCGGTGGACGAGATGGTGCGCCTGCTGGAGCACGACACTGGCGTCGAAAACGGGTCGAGGGCCGCCGCGATGCCCCTGTTGGCCGAGGAGGCCATTGCCCAAGCCAATGAGGCTATCTTTTCCCGCTCCCAGCATAACGAAAAGCTCAGCGGCATGGGCACGACCCTGGTAGGGCTTCTTGCCGAAGAGCGGCGCGTCTGGGTATTCAATGTTGGAGACAGCCGGTGCTACCTGTTGCGCAACGGCCGCATGGAGCAGATCACGCTGGACCACTCGCTGGTGGAAGAGCAAGTACGCCTGGGCCGCATGAGCCGCTCTGAGGCCTTGCGATCACCGCTCAGGAATGTGATTACCCGCGCGTTGGGCACACAGAACCGCGTTACGCCGGATATCTTCGAACTGGAGCCTGAGCCCGGCGACCTTTTTCTGCTATGCTCTGACGGGCTGACCCGTGAGCTGACTGATGCGATGATCGAGTCGATGCTTGGCGTCAATTTACCACTCGACGCGCTGTGCACCCGCCTGGTGGAAGCCGCGAAGAAAGCCGGCGGCCACGACAACATCACATGCATTCTGGTGCGCGCGAGCGCGTAAGTTGGCCCCAAAACCTTCCAGAGCCCATTGCACGGCGCCGGCGGCGAGCGATAGCCTTCTTGCTGGCAAGGAGCAAGGATGAACAGGGCTAGCCAAAGCGGATCGGTCTCTATCGATCCCGCCTCAATTCCGCAAAGGAAAATTTATACAGGGGCAACCATGCCCGCTATCGGCTTGGGGACGTTTGGGTCCGACCACGTGACGCCGGCCCAGGTTGCCGAGGCGGTCTGCGGCGCAGCGGCGGCGGGCTACAGGCACTTCGATTGCGCCTCGGTCTATGGCAACGAAGCCGAGGTTGGAGTTTCGCTTGAAGCAATCGTTGCAGGCGGCGTGAAGCGCGAGGAGCTTTGGGTTACGTCCAAGCTCTGGAACGACAAGCATGGCGAGGACGATGTGATCGCGTCCTGCCGCAAATCGCTCGCCGACCTTCGACTTGAGTATCTTGACCTCTACCTGGTGCACTGGCCTTTCCCTAACTTTCACCCGCCGGGCTGCGACGTCAGCTCGCGCAGTGCCGATGCCAGGCCATACATCCACGAGGACTATATGAAGACCTGGCGCAAGATGGAAGAGCTTGTAGACATGGGCAGGGTGCGGCACATTGGCACGTCTAACATGACTATTCCCAAATTGAAGCTGGTGCTTCGCGATGCGAGAATCAAACCCGCGGTCAACGAAATGGAGATACATCCGCATTTTCAGCAGCCGGAGTTGTTTCAGTTTGTGATTGACAACGGAATACAGGCGATTGGTTACTGCCCCATTGGCTCGCCCGGCCGTCCCGAGCGCGACCGCACGCCGGATGACACAGCGCCCACCGACGATCCGATTATCGTCAAGATTGCCCAGCGCCATGGGATTCATCCCGCCGTCGTCTGCGTCAAGTGGGCCGTGCAGCGCGGACAGACGCCGATTCCGTTTTCAATGAATAACTACCGCGCTAATCTTGCGGGTGTTGTCGGCGATCCGCTCAGTGCCGAGGAGATGCGCGAGATTGCAGCCATCGACCGAAACTGCCGCTTGATTAAAGGCCAGGTCTTTCTGTGGAAGGATGGCCAGACGTGGGAAGATCTTTGGGACATCCACGGAGAAGTTACACCGCCGTAAGCATGAATGTGGGAGCGCAGTTAGTCACAATTCGCCCGGATCGAGTTATGGAGAGTTAGTGGTGGGAGAGTTAGTCGAGCACAGAGATGAATAGCACAATGAGCGCGGCGTTTCTGCCGGGTAACAGTACAGTTGAAATGCGCACCGTGCCAGTGCCTTCTCCAGGACACGGCGAAGTGCTGCTTCGCGTGAAGGCTTCGACCATTTGCGGGTCGGATATTCGCTGCATCTATCACGAGCATCTTGGCAAGGGGCCTGAAGGCTACCAGGGCGTGATTGCCGGCCACGAGCCGTGCGGCCAGATTGTTGCCACTGGCGGAGGCTGCCGCCGCTTCAAAATCGGCGATCGCGTAATTGTTTACCACATCTCCGGTTGCGGGGTATGCAACGATTGCCGCCGCGGGTACATGATCTCATGCACCAGCGAGAAATATCGCCGCGCGTACGGATGGCAGCGCGACGGCGGCATGGCCGAATACATGGTGGCCGAGGAAAAGGATCTTATCGCACTGCCGGATGAGCTTTCATTTGCAGATGGCGCGCAGGTGGCGTGCGGGTTCGGCACCGTCTATGAAGGCCTGGAAAAGATTGGAATCAATGGCAATCATGCCGTGCTCATCACGGGGCTGGGGCCGGTGGGACTGGCAACAGGAGCACTCTGCCGGAAACTCGGCGCCAATAAAATCATTGGAATCGATGTTGTACCCGAGCGCATGCAGATTGCTGTTGATCGCGGCCTCTGCGACGAGGTGCTGGCATCGGGACCGGACAACGTTGCGCAGGTGAAAGACCTTACCGGCGGTTTTGGGGTAGAGCGGGCGGTGGACTGCTCTGCACATCATGGGGCACGCGCGACAGCGATCCGCGCCACGCGCAAATGGGGAAAGATTGTGTTCATCGGCGAAGGCGGAACGGTGGAAATCAATCCTTCACCGGACATGATTCACGATCAGAAAACGGTTTACGGATCGTGGGTGACTTCGACATGGCTGATGGAAGAGCTTGTGGAACGGCTGGTTCGGTGGAACCTGCACCCGGCCGACATCATTACGCACAGGTTTCCGCTGGAGCGCGCCGGCGATGCCTATGCTTTGATGGCCTCAGGCAAATGCGGCAAGGTTGCCGTCTGCGCGGACGAAGAACTGATTTAGTACCGTGACCTTGTGGATCCGTAGTATCCCAGGTCTCAAACGCGAGACCTGGGGCACCCGCAGTTTGAAGTTGAAGTGCAAAATCGCATGGTCGTGATACTAGTTTTACAGCAGGGATGGAAGCTATGAGCAATCTGACTGAGTCAGGCACGGCAGAGTGGGAGGCAAAGTTCGCAACGCTTCTGCCTTTGTTTGGCCATCGCAACTGGGTTGTGGTTGCCGATTCGGCCTATCCAGCCCAATCCAAATCCGGAATAGAAACTGTAATTGCGAGTGCGGATCAGATTCATGTGGTGCGCAAGGTGATCGATGCAATTGCGGCGAGCGAGCATATTCGCGCGAATGTCTATCTGGACAACGAGCTTGAATTTGTCCCCGAGAGGGATGCTCCCGGGGTTGCTAATTACCGGCATGAACTGGAAGTCCTGCTTGCCGATTCGACGACCTTCCGGCTTCCGCACGATCAGATCATCGCCAAGCTCGATCAATCCGCGCAGGTTTTCCGGATTCTCATCATCAAGACGGGCTTGATTATCCCCTATACCTCAGTGTTCTTTGAACTCGATTGCGGCTACTGGAACGCCAAGGCCGAACAGCGCCTTCGTGAGGCAATATTGGTTGGGGATCCGAGATAGAGACACGTGCGAAGGAAAATAAGCTAAGATTGCAGGCTTGAACCCCGACGCAATTTGCACCGTGAAAGGAAGGACATTCGAATGGCAGTGAACAGGCGTGAGTTACTCCAGATCATGAGTGGTGCATGTTCCGCACTTGCTCTCTCAAGGTTCGCAAAGGCACAGGCTGCGCCAGGGGGAAAGTATCAGCCGACCAGGAAGTCACTGGATGATTACCGGATCCCGGATTGGTTCCGGGACGCGAAATTCGGCATTTGGTCGCACTGGGGTCCGCAGTCGGCAATTGAACGCGGGGATTGGTACGCGCGCAACATGTATATGGAGGGGTCTGACCAATACCTCTACCATGCGGAGACTTACGGCCATCCAACCAAGGTGGGTTACAAGGACCTGGTGAATAACTGGAAGGCCGAGAAGTGGGACCCGGACTATCTTATGAGCCTTTACAAGAAGGCCGGCGCAAAGTATTTCCTCAGCATGGGCGTGCACCACGATAACTTCGACTTATGGGATTCAAAGTACACGCGCTGGAACGCTGTCAACATGGGTCCGAAGAGGGATGTCGTGGGGACGTGGCAGAAAGCCGCGCATAAGCAAGGCCTGCGATTCGGCGTCAGCGAGCACCTTTGGATAAGTTACAAGTGGTGGGCAACGAGTCATGGGGCTGATTTGAGCGGGCCGCTTGCGGGCGTCTCGTATGATGGTGTCGACCCGCAGTATGCTGACCTTTATCACGACGCGGATTGCGCTCGCTACATCGACAGGCTCGACTGGAACGACGACGGGATTCCCGATTCATGGAAGCGGCATTACGTCGACCGGATGACGGACCTCATCGACAAGTATCAACCTGACTTGCTTTACACCGACGGTCACTTGCCCTTCGAGGATTATGGGCTGAAGGTTGTTTCGCACCTCTACAACGTGAGCGCGCAGGCACACGGCGGCCAGACTGAAGCCGTTTACACAAGCAAGGCGGACACGGATTGCACAATCGGCACTTGCCTGCTGGATCATGAGCGCGGCGTTTCGGATGGGATTGCAAAGAATCCCTGGCAGACCGACACCTGTATAGGCCAATGGCATTACAACCGAGGCGAAAAGTACAAGACTGCCAAAAAAGTGATTGACCTGCTCGCCGACATTGTCAGCAAGAATGGTAACCTGCTGTTGAATTTCCCGCTGCCTAACTCCGGTCAGTTGGACTTTGAGGAGATGACAGTACTCGATGGCATTACTGCATGGATGTCGCTGAACAGCGAAGGAATCTACAGTTCGCGTCCGTGGAAGATTTACGGTGAAGGACCGTCGACCAAAGTCAAGATTGAGTCGGGCAATTTCAACGAGGACAAACAGAAGGATTTGACTGCGGAAGATATTCGATTCACTGCGAAGGACAGCACGGTCTATGCTTTCGTGATGGGCTGGCCGGACAAGGCGGCAGTGGTCAACGCTCTGGGCCTCAAGAGCCCGCAGGCTCCGGGCAAGATTCGCAACGTGGAATTGCTGGGGTACAAGGGCGAAGTTAAATGGAAACAGGACGAATCATCATTGAGCGTAGAGATGCCCGCGGGGAAAATTTCAGATATTGGAATCACGCTGAAAGTTGCACTGGGGTAGAAGCATAAGAAAAAACGGCATTCCCGAGAAAAGGCCGAAGTGCGGACCATCTCATGAGTTGCGCCAAGTCCGTTGCATGGCGGAATGCGTTCCCGCAGCTTCTCAAGACAAAGCGGAAGACATTTGTAGAATGCGGCGCATTGAAATGTGTTCTATGAACCTGCATCCGCGAAGCCCGTTGCCTGGCACGCTGCAGCAGATCAGCGGGGGTAACCAATCGAATACTTCGAACTGGCCACTCTACTTTCCGGGATTGAGGTTAGATATGATCCTGACTAGTCTGTGCGTTCGATTTAAGCGCTCCGTGGGGGTCTTGGGGGGACCAATACGCCGTAATGAGGAGAAGTCACATGCAGCGGAAGTCAGTATTTGCAATGTTCTTTCTCATTTCATCGCTTCCACTGTTCTCCCAGGTTGTTCCTGCTGCTACTGGAAGCGGACTGCCAAAGTGGTCTTTTGGCGGCGGCGTTTCCGACTTCAACCCCGATTTTGGCCGCGGACACTTGGCAGGCGGCACCCTGTGGATCGACTACACCTTGCCCGGAATGCCCCCGCTACTGCGAGGAATTTGTATTCAATTGACAGCTCGCGACCTCAGCTTTGACCGTTCGGCTACTGAGCCTGTCCTGCGAATGGACGCAGCGGGAGGCGGAGCGATCTACAAGTGGGCCGGTTTTAGCAACTTCCGTCCGTATGCAAAGGTCACTGCGGAGTTGGCCAACGTGGATTACGTGGGGCTTAGGAATCGGCATGTACGTTTCAATGAATCCCGCACCGACACCAGCTTCGGCGGCGGGCTTGAGTTCAGAGCCTATAAATCGGTTTGGGTGCGGGCTGAATATGAATACCAGTATTTGCCCAATTTTTTTATTTCCAGAACAAATTCGGCTGTCGGAGAGCCGCTAGACCCTATGGGCTTTACTGTCGGCGCGACGTATAACATCGGCCAAGTTGGCGCGCGTCGATAGTGATCAAATCATATCGATGGACTCACATGGCTTTGGATTGGTGACCGGGAGAAAAACACAAAAATCAGGCTGGTTTTAGAAGCTGAATTTTGCGACGAGTTGCACCAGGCGCGGCGCGGCGGCGCTGACGATATTGCCGAAATGCTGAGTGTCGTCAACCTGTCCGTCCACCGAAGCGGGCCCGTAGAACTGGGAATGGTTGAAGGCATTGAATGCTTCAGCCCGGAACTCAAGGGACTTGCTCTCGGCGAGACGGACATTTTTTTGGATGGTGAGATCGAAGTTTTCGATACCCGGCCCATAGAAGACGCGGCGCTTGGCATTGCCCAGTGTTCCGTAGGCTTCTATCGGAAACAAGGCGGTATTGAAGGCCGGTTTGCCGTTGCGCCCGTTGGTATTGATTTTCAACGGCCCGGGAAGATATTGCGGAGTGTCGAGCAAATAATTGTTGATACCGTTACCCAGCGTGCCAAGCAGCGAGTCATCAGAATTGTCAGTCAGGGTTACAGGAAAGCCAGTGGCGAAACGAGTTGTTCCTGAGATGCTCCAGTCGTTGGTCAGGAGATTGGACCGGCGCGATGCCCACTCCACCGGGAGCGCCAGAGTGTAACTGGCGACAAAGGTGTGTTTCTGGTCCCACGCGGAGATTGTTCGTTGCTGCCTGGGGTTTCTCGGATCGATCTGCTCCCCAAGGTTGGAGCCTTGATCGATCGATTTCGCATACGCATAACTGAGCAGGAACTGCGAGGCGTTGCGATGGTAACGCAATGTGGTTTCAAGAGCGTTGTAATTGGAGTTGGCGACGGTGCTTTGGGAGGCATTTTCGCCGTAGTTATCGCTTCGAGCGATGGGCGCTCCGTAAGTGTCTTGATCGCCAGCGAGGTTGCGGGTTCCATAAATGGTTCCGCCGGACGCGTTGGTGTAGTTATTGTCTTCTCCGAATTGAGAGCAGCCGGCAAGGCTCTGGCAAAGATTAGCATTGCCCAGGTTCGCAGCAACGTCGGCGAGGATGCGGTGTCCCTGGTTGCCCACATAGCTCATCGTCAACAGAGCATTTGCAGTTATTTGCCGCTGGATCGAGAACATGTAGTTGTTGATGTAGGGCGCTCGATTGCGGTAGTTGAAGAACGGGTCCGCGGCCAGCGGCGCAAAGTTGGCCCAGTTGACCGAGGTGTCTGGGTGGGACGTGGAGACATTGTGCGGCGGAAAGGGAAACGGGAACCGTTGCCCGTTGTTGACGCCAGTGGCAGCCGTGATGAACGGTGTTGCCAGAAGCGGCGGGGCCGGACTCAGGTAATTGAACCCGTATGGCGGCACACCGTACATCACGCCGGCAGCCAATCCAGGAAATTCTGTATAAAAGACGCCGTAGCTTGCGCGAATGCTGCTCTTGCCGTCGCCTCCAAAGAACAGCTTCCAGAATTCATGATCAAGCCAACCATGATCGAAGCGAGGCGCGTATGCGAAGCCGATTCTTGGCGCGAAGTTCGTATAGCTGGTAGGGGCGAGCGTCCTGGGAATTCCGGGATCGCCGGGTACCACCAATCCGGGGAGCGCACCTGGATAAAGGGTGGACGACTTGCCAGGAATCCAGGTCTGTATCTGGTTATATTTCTCCCAGAAGGGCATGATCACATCCCAGCGCAGGCCGGCGTTGATGGTAAGGTCGTTGCGCGCTCGCCAACTGTCTTGTCCATAGACGCCCTCATAGCGGTTGCGCAGATAGAGTGGCGAACCGGATGACTGTGTGAAGTTGCTGGCCACGCCGAGGAGTAAATCGGCAAACGGATCTCCGGTTTCTGTCCCGTTGATGTTAAATGTGCCGTTGAATGTGCCATTGGGATAATCATTCACCTGGTCGATGTGGAACTGTCCACCGACTTTCAGAGTGTGCGCGCCGATGACTCGTGAGATTCCGTCGCTCAGAAAGTAGGTGTCGTCGATCTGCGTCATGTTAGTGGCGGGAACGCCCATGACGAATGTGGGAAACGTAATGTTTTCGACGCCTTCAAACTGCGGAGCCTGGATATCGATTCCCGGCCGACCGTTGGCACCGGAGGCGAATCCCTGTGACGCCAGAGATACGCCGAGGCCGCCATTAGGCCGCCCGACGACATTGGCATTGCGCAGATAGCCGACGTGAAACTCGTTGACGGTATTTGAGCCGATCAGTTTGTTGTCGCCGAAGGAAAAAAGCTGCGCACGCCCAATATAGAGCGCATCGAAGCCGGGTATGCTGGCCCCCGCAACGGCACCTGGGTAGGGGTTGTCGAGATAATAATCGTCGATGAAGTAATAGCCTGAGAGCTGACCCAGATGGTTGTTCCCCACCGGATTCCAGTCGAGGCGGGCTGCTCCCTTGTCATCCCGCACTGTCTGTGCAAACGCGGCGGATGCAAACTGAGTTGCACTGATGTTAGGCGATGGAATGTATTGAAGCAGGCTCTTGCCGGGCGCTGACCAAAGGCCTTGTGGAATCGTGCCGCTCTGAAAGACTGCGGGCCTGCCAGGAGTGCATCCAATCGACTTGGTTGAATACGGGTCACCGGCCTGAACGTTGCTGCCAAGCATGTTGGCCAGATTGGGGCCGCTGACACAACCGGTGAGGTCGCTGAAGGCCCCGCCGCGCTCAGCGAGAGTCGGGACAGTTATATCACCGGTTGAGACGCCCTGATCGGTGCGGGTTCCCTGGTAGTCGGCGAAGAAGAAGACCCTGTCGTGCTTGATCGGGCCACCTGCCGTGCCGCCAAACTGATTCTGCCGAAATGCAGCCCTGGTCAGATCGAAGTAGCCTTTGGCGTCCAGAGCCGTGTTGCGAAGAAACTCGAAGGCGTCGCCGTGAAAATTGTTGCTGCCCTGCCTGCTGACGACGGTGACCACGCCGCCGTTGTAGTTGCCGTATTCGGGATCGAAGTTGTTGGTCAGCACCCGGAACTCCTCGATCGAATCGAGGTTAGGAATAATCGATGTACCACCGTTCATGTGTTCCTGAACATCGATGCCGTTGACCATGAAGCCATTTGACGATTCGCGCTGACCATTAATGGATAGATTGCCTGGATTCTCATCGCCTGAGGGATCGATGCTCCCGGTGACACCGGCCATGATGACCGAGCTTGGCAACAGGGTCGAGATGGGCGCGACACCCGGCTGAATCGCCAGCAAATCCGTGAAGCTTCTTCCATTCAGTGGCAGCGCGGTGATCTGCGAACTCGATACGACCTCGCCGAGGTGGGTTGCTATGGTATCAACCTCAACTCCCGTGCCGGTATCGCTGGCGACCGTAACTGTGTCTGACCGAGTGCCAACTGAAAGTGAAACGTCAACTCGGAGCGCTGAGTCGGTATCAACGGCCAGGTTGGTCTTTCGTTGCGTCGTGAATCCGTTGGCAGAGATGGTCAGATCAAAATGGCCGACGGGGAGGTTGGGAAAGGAATACGATCCCTGCTTGTCCGAGGCAGCTTTATATACCGTTTCCTGAGCCGTGTTGACCAGCCTCAGGGCAGCTCCAGGTATGAATGCCCCTGTGGGATCAACGACAGTTCCGGAGATGCTGCCGCCAGTAGCTGCACGAGAGGGCAGAGCAGCGACCAGGGCGAACGCGATGGCGAAAATCGCGAGACGCGCCCAGAGGCTGTTAACTGCGTAAACCCGGCCAGCAGTGACCATATCTATCTCATGATTTGAGCGTCTGCGAGGATGAACACGGTGTGAATGGCGCAATGCGACGGTTCCATGTTTTGAAAATCGTGCTAGCTGTGGGCGCTGAAATCTCATTGAGTGATAGTTCCGAGCCAGCACTGGAAATTGTAACCAACGATAGTAGCACGAATTGTCAAGTCGTGCTACTTCGTGTCGAGCGAAACGCTCATATCAATGGTTACGCACCGCATGGCTATCTGGATTGCGAAATCGAGAATTATTTTTAATTTTCCTATTCCTTCCAATCCAGAGTCGCAGTTGCGGCGTACTGATGCAAACGAACGACTGGTTTCTGAGCTTCCAATGCTTTCCCCCGGTTGCCCAGGTCCATCCGTTCCTCCACAGCAAACAATTGAACCCGGAGGACCTTATGTCGAAACTCAAGTCCGCAGTGGGGCTCTTGATGAGCCTGCTGATTGCCGTCCCGCAAGGCGCATTTGCGTCGAGCCACCGGGAGGCGCCTATTACCGCCCTGGATCACGCCGCTGACATTACCGATTTCTATGCATTTGTCAGCTACGATCATCCAGACCGCGTAACCTTCATCATGAATGTCGATCCGTTTCTGCAGCCGAGCAATGGGCCGAATTACTTTCCGTTTGACCCATCGGTCGTTTACCAGATCAAAATCGACAACAATCACAACGCAACGGAAAACGTAGTGTTCACATTCCGATTCCACACCAACATCCTTGCCCCCGGCGTCTTTACTGGATTCGTTGGCGCGGGCAGCGGAATCAAGGCTCCTGGGAATTCGCCCGCGCCCGTGGCTCCGGGAACGCCAATTGTGCCGCCGGCGATTACTTCGCTGACTGGCGCTGGCGCAGCGGGGCTGAGTTTGCAACAGACGTTTACCGTGGAAATGACCAAAGGGAGCGAGACCATTGCTCTCACCAACACAGATGGCAGCCCGCTGATTGCTGTACCCAGCAATGCGGGTCCACGCACCATGCCGGACTACGACGCGTTGGCCGCACAGGGAGTTTATGCGCTCAAGGGCCATGATGCTTCTGACATTCGGGTTTTCGCAGGCACGGTCGCAGATCCGTTTTTCATCGATCTGGGCGCTACCTTCGACAGCATCAACTACCGCCCGAGCGCAGGCGGCGGGGTGGTGAGCAAGTCGCAGGATGCGGACAACTACTTGAATCTGGCGCCGAACTCCGTGGCCGGATTCAACGTGAACACTATCGCTATCGAGGTTCCGATTACTCTCTTGACCCAAGACGGAAAGATTCACGCCGCCACGGATCCAAAGGGAACAATCGGCGCGTGGGCGACAACCTCAAGGCAGGAAATCACCATTCGCACCCCACCGAACCCTGTTGAATCGCAGGGGAAGCTT
>Ga0302325_10018478_pt1 | contig 14692 bp, 12 predicted proteins | sample Palsa_T0_2_FD_201948 | JGI IMG/M metagenome (GOLD analysis project Ga0302325, IMG submission 201948) | Peat permafrost microbial communities from Stordalen Mire near Abisko, Sweden - Palsa_T0_2 | ecosystem: Environmental > Terrestrial > Soil > Palsa > Peat permafrost | place: Sweden: Abisko... | reverse complement strand
GGCCGCTTCCCTCGCCACCACCCCAGGGCTCAAAATCATCCCCGGCTGCGCCATCGCCTCCAAGCGCAAAGTCCGCTCCATCCTGCTCGTCCGCCGCGCCAGCCAGCCGCTCTCAGAGATCAGGACCGTCGCCGCCGATACCTCCTCGCGCGCCTCACTCGCCTATACGCAGATCCTATTCCGCAAGCAGTGGAATCCCGATGCAGTCTTTCTGCCGCACCGTCCCGACCTCGACCCCATGCTGGACACCGCCGACGCCGCCCTGCTCATCGGCGACCCCGCTCTCTTCGCCCTCGAAGAGCGCCAAAACCTCGAAGAACGCTCGGGCGTTGACCTCATCTATCACGATGTAGCCGAAGAATGGATCAAACTCACCGGCGTTCCCTGGGTAGCCGCAGTCTGGGCCATCCGCGAAACCTCGCTCGCCGCCAGCAATCGCACCCTCGAAGAGATCGCCGCCGACTTCATAAGTTCCCGCGACCGCGGCCTAGCCAACATCGAAACCCTCGTCGAAGAATGGAGCGCGCGCCTTCCCCTGCCCGCCAACACCATCCGCACCTACCTAACCAGCAATATTTTCTATAAGCTCGACGATGAATGCCAAGCTGGCCTGCGAAAGTTCTATGAGTTAGCAGCAGAGACGGGCGTCCTGCCACCCTACAGCTTGTAACTATTTTCGAATCCAATGCATGGCTCGAGACCTGCCGCACATAACTCATGTATCGTAGCTGTATGCAAAATATACCCATCCGCATCGGCTTCAGTGTCACTATTTGTGCCTGCTTTTTATTGATAGCAGCGTCCCAGCAAGGGATGGCCGCTGTCCCTGCACATATCTCTGTTGGCACTTCTACGATATTGATCAGCGCTAGCAGTGCCTCGCAGGCGCAACAACCCGCCGCAGCCCCAAAGCAGAAGAAAATTACTCTGTCTCAGGGTGTCGCAACCCGACTGATTACCAAGATGGTAAAGCCCAAATATCCAACCGAAGCCAAGCATGCTCACGTCAAGGGAATCGTTCGAGTGTCGATTCGAATTGATACTGAAGGGCGAATCTCAAATGCAGAAGTTGTCGATGGGCCGGAGTTGTTGCGGGATGCCGCGCTGGACGCAGTGCGGCAATGGACTTTTCGCCCTTACGAGCTAAACGGCCAAGCCGTTGCAGTCGAGACCACGTTCAGCGTTCCGATCCCAAATTAATAGGCAAAAAGCACCGAATTCAACTCCACATCTCCACCCGGTTCCGCCCCATCGACTTAGCCCGATAAAGCGCCTCATCCGCCCGGTTCATCAGGCTCTCAAAGGTCAACCCCGCCGTCAGCCGCGTAACCGTAGCTCCCAGGCTGATCGAGATCGTCTGCTCCCCTGCCTGCAACTTCAAATCGCTAACCCTGCCCCGGAGTTCCTCGGCAAACTCCATAACCGCAGCCGAGTCCAGGTTCGGCAGCAACAGCGCAAATTCATCCCCTCCCAGCCGCGCGCAGTGCCCGTCAGGAACCGCCTGCGATGCCGACCTGAGCACAAGTGCGATCCTCACCAGCACCTCGTCGCCATACTGATGGCCGTGATTGTCGTTGGCCTGCTTGAACCAGTCTGCATCCACCAGCAACAGCGAGACCGTCTCCAGCTTCTTCGATTCCATGCAACGAGCCAGCGCCGCAACCACCGAGCGCCGATTGCCCGCCCCGGTAAGCGCATCGCGAGTCGTCAGTTGCTCCAGTTCGCGATTCGCTTCACCCAGCACCTCACGCTCCCGCGCGTCCTTGCTTTGCAATAGCGCCGCGCGAAAGACAGAGCCAAGCGGAGCAATCAAAACTGCCACCACTCCAACCAGCGGATATTCCAGCATCACCAGCAACCCAAGCGCAACGTTGCCCAGGGCAAGAAACGACGGCATCAGATTGCGGACAAACAAAGTCGGCCGCATCTCTTCTGTCGAGGCAGCGATCGAGAGCCCGGTTCGGAGATTCGCCCGGCTGAAGGCGAGCACCGCCATCACCGCAAAAGCCATATTGAAGATCGTCTCAGGGATGTCCCAGACGCTCGCGAATTCGTGATGCAGCCACACATAGGAGACCTGGTTCATCAAAACGCACGCCACAAATTGCAGCCCAAGGAAGATCGTAAACAGGCGCAGAAACTGCCGTTCCCCGCGCGATCCAGCCCCCAGCAGCGCGGTCATCGCCGTCACAAAGTAGAAGCCCAGCACCGCGGTCGAAATCGTCAGATGGTGCCGATAAAAGACACTGTTTCCCGTGTACGGAGTCACCAAGGCAAAGCGCAGGGCTCCGAACAAGAGCGCCTGCATCGCATCCAGCGCCACCATCCCGCGTGAGGCGCGCGAGAAGAACATCGTCGCCGCCAGCAACACCAGCGAGCCGCTGACAGCAGCCGAGCCGGCCAGCCAAATCTCCCGCTGACCCCAGTGCCACCACCCCAGTTGAGTCAAAGCCGACTTCAGAAAAGAGAGCGCGTCAATGCAACAAACAGCAGCGAAAAGCAGCCATCGCGCCCGCAGCGCATCCCGCTCGCGCCGCGCAAAGAGAATGCAAGCCGCCGCGCACACCAACAGCGAGAAAGTGTAAGCGAGATAGCTGATCCCGTCGGCCACCACCAAGTCGCCCCGCAGCGCCAGCGCCGAAATGGCCGCAAGAACGGCCCCGGAGGCCACGATGCCTATGGAAAGCCGCACCGCGAGGAAACGCCGGGAAGCCAACGGCTCAGCCCGCCGCCAGACCAGCAGGCCCACATTCCCGATAGCCGATTTCAAAACTGAGATTGGCATAGTCTGGCGACCTTTGCAGAAGGTACCGGCGGCAACAACCTGCGATACAAACAGTAACTCTTAATTTGTTACCCAAGTATAGGGCGTAATCTACAACCGGTATAGCGAAAAGCCAAGCTTCAGCATTCCGCAAAAGTTGTAGTGATCCCAATAGGGAACAAGACTGGAAACTACGTTGGATTCAAAAGCAGAACCTAATGAAATTGAAGCAGAAGCATCAGCCCTTTTTCTTTTGCTTCCGGCTCGCCTTTATCACGCAGTCAATCTGCGATGAAGTGAGCGTGTCGGTCCCGTTGCGTTCCGACTCCTCACCCAGGATTCGCAGTTCTGCTGGCTCCGGCGCTGCCAGCTTGACGTAATCGCGGATGCTCATGAACATCTCTAAATCTCCCACCGCAGCAACGCAGCGCCCACAGTAAACCCAGCCCCAGCAGCCGCCAGCAACACCAGGTCGCCCTTCTTCAGCTTGCCCTCTTCCACCGCCGTCCCCATCGCCAGCGGAATCGTCCCAGCCGAAGTATTGCCATATTTTTCGATATTGATAATCACCCGCTCCGGGTCCATCCCTAAACGATCTGCCGTCGCAGTAATAATGCGCTTGTTGGCCTGGTGCGGAATGAAGCAGCCCAGGTCCTTGCCCTCAATGCCATTCCGCTCCAACACTCGTGTCGTAGCCTCAGCCATCTTGCGCACCGCAAACTTGTACACCGTCTGCCCATCCTGATGGATAAAGTGCATACCGCTGGCGAGGGTTTCCGCCGAAGCAGGATTGAGACTTCCACCGCCGGCCAGGTTCAGCGCCGGCCCGCCCGACCCATCGATCTCATGCACAAAATCGACCAGCCCAATCTCGCCCCCTTCTGCCGGCTCAATCAAAACGGCCCCGGCTCCGTCTCCAAAGAGGATGCAGGTCGTCCGGTCCTTGTAATTCACGATGGTCGAGTTGGCGTCCGCGCCGATCACCAGCACCTTTTTGTGCGCCCCGCTCTCCACCAGCTTCGCCCCCGCCTGCAAGGCGAAAACAAACCCGCAGCAGCCCGCCGAAACATCGAATCCCCAGGCCCCCTTGGCGCCAATCTTGTCCTGCACCAGGCAAGCCGTCGAGGGGAACATCATGTCCGGAGTAACCGTGCCCACCACGATCGCCTCAACCTCGGTCGCCGCAATCCCACGCGCCGCCAGGCAGCGCCGCGCCGCCTCGGCAGCCATGTCGCTGGTTCCCTGCCCTTTTTCGAGGATGTGCCGCTCTTTGATGCCGGTTCTCTCGGTAATCCACTGGTCGTTGGTCTCGACCATCTTTTCGAGATCGGCGTTGGTCAGGATCTTGGGAGGAACGTACGTGCCGAGTGCGCTGATCTTGACGCGAGTGCAGTGTGGGGAGCGAAATTCTGGGGTCAAATCGGAAGGCAAGAGCGGATTCTCCTTCAGGCCGTCCGCCCGCCGGGAGAGACAGAGCATCGCCTGATTGCTAGTCCAAAAAATCAAAAGCGCGGAAGCGCAAAGTACCGGGTGACCTACTGCGCCCACACTAGCCCGTTACCGTTGCTTCCTTCCGGACCTGGCGGGGTTGGCGGGATTGTGTCGCGTAGGGCCCGGCACTGATTGATTCTACCATCCGGCCTCGAAAAATTCTGCATGGCGGTCTCATTCGCCGGTATGAGACGCCGGTATGAGACGCCGGTATGAGAATCGATCGGAAGCCCCTCCATGCGGCCCCTTTTCATCGAATTTTCCATGGCCTGCGGCACAGCGTTCCAGAGTATACTTGCACCGCGCGAAAGCTCCGGAGAATAACATAGATGAAACCTAATTCCTTAGGAAGACTGATACTTGCAACCACCCTGCTAGCATCCCTGCCCCTTGCCCTCACCGCCCAGGACGGTGCCGACAAGCCTAAAACCGACGGCGGCACAAGCAAGGTAATCGCCAGCGTCAATGCTGATGTCCTCGCCGCACGCAAGGCAAATGCAGAGCATCGCTATGGCGACGCGCAATCGCTGATGCTGAAGGATCTTGCCGACCACCCCGGTATGGTGATCCTGCGCGTCGAACTGGCGCTGGCCGAGATGGGCATGGAAAAGTACGACGACGCGGCCCTCAACTTCAAAAGGGTGCTCGGCATAGACGTCAGGATCGATGCCGCAAGTCATTCGGATGACTTCTACGCCACTCCCGGCACCAGCGACATCCAGGCGACGCGCGCCTCTCGCAACACCGCCGGCGGCGAAGTAGTAGACCTGAAGAAAAACGATCCGGAGATTGTCGGCGCCGCCTGGAGCGGCCTGGGCGAGGTCTACATCCGCCAGAAGCACTATCCCGAGGCCCAGCAGGCCTTTGACAGCGCTGCCCAGACCAATCCCGCCAAAGCGGGACTCTACCTGAGCAACGAGACCATCTTCTTCTTCAAGGCGGGCAACCAGGAAGCGCAGCTCGCCGCGGCCGAAAAAGCCATTGCCGCCGACCCCGCGCGCGCCAACATGTACTACTTCAAGGCCCAGGCCCTGGTCTCAAAAGCCACCATGGACCCTGCAACACAAAAGATGGTCCTGCCGCCGGGCTGCGCCGACGCCTACAAAAAATACCTCCAGCTCGACCCCAACGGCCCATATTCGGGCGACTCGAAGAGCATTCTCGGAGCCGCCGGTATCCCGGTTCCAGCGGCTTCGGGCAAGAAGTCCTGAATCCTGCCGAGGCGCGGGCCGATCACCCACGGCCCGCCTGAAATTCGATTCCCCGCTACAATGGATAAGTGAGCAAAGAATCAACCTCCGCGACGCTTGAAGCGCCGCCAAGCACCACCCCCACCGTGGGATTTATCTCGTTAGGCTGCCCCAAAAACCTCGTCGACTCCGAAGTCATGATGGGCCTGCTCGACCGCGCCGGCGCGCGCCTCACCAACAATCCCGAAGACGCTGAGATCCTCGTCGTAAACACCTGTTCCTTCATCGATTCGGCCAAGCAGGAGTCCGTCAACACCATCCTCGAAATGGTGCAGCACAAGACACGCGGCACCGCCAGGCGCCTCATCGTCGCCGGATGCCTCGTCGAGCGCTACCGCGACGAAATCCAGAAAAACATCCCCGAAGTCGACGCCGTAGTAGGCACCGGCGAACTCGAAGCCATCCTAGCCGCCGCAGGCCTAAACCCCACTCCCGCGCCGGCCAGCATGTCGCCTTTCAATATCCTGACCGCAAGCGAGTTAGTCGAAAGAGCCCCCAGCGCCGTAAATAAGCACAGCCGTCCCGAAGGCGACCTCCGCGAAGAGCAAGGCCGCTTCAGCCGCGAGCACTGGGACGGAGCCATCGCCAGCCTGCCCAACTACCTCTACACCGACGAGACCCCGCGCATCCTCACCACCCCCAAGTCCTCCGCCTACATCAAGATCGCCGAGGGCTGCGACCACCCCTGCGGCTTCTGCATCATCCCCCAGCTGCGCGGCAAGTTCCGCTCCCGCCGCTTCGAGTCCGTAGTCGCCGAGGCCGAAAACCTAGTCCGCCAGGGCGTCCGCGAAATCACCCTCATCGGCCAGGACACCACCTGCTACGGCGAAGACCTCGGCATGAAAGACGGTCTCGCCACGCTCCTCGACACCCTGGCCCGCATTCCCAATCTCAAGTGGCTGCGCTTCCTCTACGCCTACCCCAACAAGATCACCACGAACCTGCTCGAAACCATCGCCCGCCACGACAACATCGCCAAATATCTCGATGTCCCGCTCCAGCACGCCTCGCCCAACGTCCTCAAGCGCATGAAGCGCGGCGGCAGCGCGGAAATCTTCTTGGCGCTAGTCGAAAAAGCCCGCGGCATCGTCCCCAACATCGTCCTGCGCTCCACCTTCATCGTCGGCTTCCCCGGCGAAACCGAAGAAGAATTCGGCGATCTCTTCAACTTCCTCTCCGCCGCCGAGCTCGACTGGGTCGGAGCCTTCCCCTACTCCGACGAAGAAGGCTCAACCGCCTTCGCCCTCGGCGAAAAAGTCCCCAAGCGCACCATCGAGTCGCGGCGCAAGCGCCTCATGAAGCTCCAGCAAGCCATCAGCGCCAAACGCCAGTCCCAATGGATCGGCCGCCACTTCGACCTTCTGGTCGAAGGCGTCAGCGACGAACACGACCTCCTCTGGCAAGGCCGCACCATGCTCCACGCCCCCGAGATCGACGGCAAAGTCCTAATCAACGACTTCGGCCAAGAATCCGACGGCTCCCCACGCGAAACCCTAGTCCCCGGCACGTTCTACCGCTGCCAAATCACCGAATCCCACCACTACGACGTAGTAGCCCGCATCGTCGAATGACCTACAGCGGCGAATAACAGCCAACAGCAGTTGTCATCCTGAGCGCAGCGAAGGATCTGCTTTTGCCGTTGCCCTTGCTTGTCTATCTGTCATTCCCGAAGGGAATCTGCTTCTCGTCTCACAGCCTCAGCTCCGCTTAGAATTGTTCCACGTAGAACAATTTCCGGCGAACGGGAAAGCTCTGGCGAGGAATGTTGGAAGTGGCTCAGTTTCAGCAGCTTACATTTGCGTAATTTATAGGCCAAATGTGCCTTGTCACAGCGAACGGCGACAGGACGAAATGAGCAGCGTGGAACAATCCCGCCAGCGGCTTGGATTTCCGCTGTTTTTGCCCTTGCTTTTCTGTCTGTCATTCCCGATAGGGAATCTGCTTCTGCCTTTGCCAAGCCTAGCCAATGTCCGAGTAACTCCCGCACCGCCGGTCAACCCGCTACAATCCATCTAGCGTAACTACATACATGCCCTCATCTACGCCACAACAATCGGACTTTTTAACGCGCTGGGAACGCTCAGGCGCAGCCGAACGCGCCAACTACCAGCTTTTCCTCTCCGAACTCTGCGACTACCTCGAACTCCCGCGTCCCGATCCCACCCAAGCCGACGACTCTCTCAACAGCTACACCTTTGAAAAGGCCGTCCAATTCCGAGACCTCTTCGCGCAAAGTACCGGCCGCATCGATCTCTACAAACGAGGCTGCTTCGTACTCGAGGCCAAACAAGGCAGCCTGCAGCCCACTGCAAAGACCCGCACACATCGCAAGGGCACAGCCATTCGTGGCACTGCCCACTGGGACGAAGCCATGTTGCTGCGCTCAATCAGGCCGAGCGATATGCCAAAGCGTTACCTGTCTCTCATGGCTGGCCGCCGTTTCTCATCGTTGTAGATGTTGGCCACTCTATCGAGCTTTACGCCGACTTCTCTCTCACCGGCAAAGCCTACTTGCCATTCCCCGACCCGCGATCATTTCGCATCCTTCTTCCCCAACTCGGCAATCCCGAGACTCGCGATCAGCTCCGCGCCAGGCTCCGCTCTGTCTGGCTTGACCCGTTATCCCTCGACCCATCCCGTCACACCGCCAAGATCACCCGCGAAGTAGCCGCCAAACTCGCCGGCCTAGCCACCACGCTAGAAAACAAGTTCACTCCCAAAGAAGTCGCCGAATTCCTCACCCGCTGCATCTTCACATCCTTTGCCGAAGACGTCGGTCTCTTGCCCGAGCGCAGTTGGCTCAACCTGCTTGAAAGCCTGCGCATCGATGTCGCCAAATTCCCACCCATGGCCGAAGCGCTTTGGCAAACCATGAACGACGGCGGATTTTCCCCCATACTTCGCGCCCAGCTCCTCAAATTCAATGGTGGCCTCTTTGAATCGACCAAGGCCCTGCCGCTCACCCGCGACCAACTCGGGCTCTTGATTCAAGCCGCCGACTCACGCTGGCGCGATGTAGAGCCCGCCATCTTCGGCACCCTCCTTGAACGCGCCTTACACCCAGACGAACGCCACGCCCTTGGCGCCCATTACACGCCCCGAGCTTACGTCGAGCGCCTCGTCATCCCCACGCTCGTCGAGCCGCTCCGCTATGACTGGCGCAACGCCCAAGCCGCCATCACCGAGCAGGTCAATAAGGGCGACCATAAAGCTGCCATCGAAACCGCCCGCGACTTCCACGACAAACTTTGCAAGACCCGCGTCCTCGACCCCGCCTGCGGCTCAGGCAACTTTCTTTACGTCGCGCTCGAACACATGAAGCGCCTCGAAGGCGAAGTCCTCGAAGCTCTCCATAATCTGGGCGAAACCCAACAAGTCCTCGAACACTCCGGCCTCACCGTCGATCCGCATCAACTTCTCGGCCTTGAAATCAATCCCCGCGCCGCCGTGATCGCCGACCTCGTTCTCTGGATCGGCTATCTCCAATGGCATTTCCGCACTCGCGGCGACGCCAACCCACCCATTCCCGTGATCAAAAACTTTCATAACATCAAACATCAGGACGCGCTTCTCACATGGAAGTCCAAAATTCCTGCGCGTGACAATGACGGCAGCGTCATAACTCAGTGGGATGGAGTAACAACCAAAGAGCATCCGACGACAGGCCAACAAGTTCCCGACGAAACTGCCCGAATAACTGTCTATGAATACACAGAAGCGAAGCGAGCTAAGTGGCCCGAAGCCGACTTCATCGTAGGAAACCCGCCGTTCATCGGCGGTAAAGATATTCGCGCCGAACAGGGCGATGGCTATGTCAAGATCCTTCGCAAGACCTATGACGAAGTTCCCGACAGCGCAGACTTCGTTATGTATTGGTGGCAGCGTGCGGCAGAGCTTGCCCGCGCGTCAAAAGTAAGAAGGTTCGGCTTCATCACCACCAACAGCTTGCCTCAAGTCTTTAACCGTAGGGTCGTCGAACAGAACCTCAACGCAACCAAAGACCCGCTCTCTCTGATCTTTGCGATCCCGGACCACCCTTGGCTTAACGCGCTCTCCACCGAGGAGCATGCAGCGACGCGTCACGCAGCAGTCCGCATCGCGATGACCGTAGGCGAAAAAGGCGAGCACGAGGGCCATCTTTACCGTGTCATCAGCGAAGGGGACACCAGCGCTGAAGGCACCAACGTCGAACTGGCCGAACAAACCGGCAAAATTTTCCCCGATCTAAGGATCGGAGTAGATATATCTGGTGCTCAGCCTCTGCGATCAAATGAAGGCCTCGCAACGCGGGGAGTAGCGCTCCACGGCGCAGGATTCATGGTCAGCGATGGCATTGCTAAAGCGCTCGGATTGGGCAGAATCCAAGGACTGGAGCGGTATATCTTGCCGTATCGAAACGGTCGAGATATCACTGGCCATTCCAGAAACCTCCTCGTTATCGATCTGCATGGTCTGTCGATCGAACAAGTACGGGCCCAATTCCCGGAAGTTTACCAATGGGTCTACGACCGCGTTAAACCTGAACGAGAAATGAATAATGAACCATCCCGCAAGGAGAAGTGGTGGCAATTTGGAAGACAGCACACTGAACTTAGGGCCGGACTTAAGGGACTCGATCGCTACATTTCAACAGTTGAAACCGCTAAACATCGTTTCTTTGTCTTTCTCAGCGCAACCATTCGCCCCGACAATCGGTTGGTGAATTTTGCGTTTCAAGATGCCTCGTTTCTAGGGGTACTATCCAGCAGCGTGCATGTGACTTGGACTCTCTCGGCGGGAGGTACGCTAGAAGATAGACCCGTATATAACAAAACCCGCTGTTTCGATCCGTTCCCGTTCCCAGACTGTAGCGAATCCCAAAGACAGGCCATACGCGAGATCGCCGAGCGCCTCGACTCGCACCGCAAGCGCCAACAACAACTGCACCCCGAGCTTACCTTGACAGAAATGTACAACGTTCTCGAGAAGCTCCGTACCGGCGAGCAACTCACAACAGAAGACCACGAAATCTACGAAATGGGCCTGATCGGCATTCTGCGCGAATTGCACGATGAGTTAGACAAAGCGGTATTCGCCGCCTACGGATGGTCCGCCGACCTCACCACCGAACAAATCCTAGCCAACATCGTAGCCCTCAACGCCCAGCGCCGCGCCGAAGAGGCAGACGGGTTCGTCCGCTGGCTCCGTCCCGAATATCAGGCCCCCAACGCGCCAGCGATGCAGCAAGCACTCGGTGGCCTCATTCCCGTCGAAGCTGCCCCCGCCGCCCGCCGCAAACAGCCTTGGCCCAGCACCCTCACCGAGCAGGTTCGCGCCATCAAAGACGTCCTGCGCGCCACCCCCAATCAAACCGCGCAACAGATCGCCGCCGCCTTCAAACCCGCCAGCCGCACCCGCGTCCAGGAAATCCTCGATACCCTAACCGCCCTCGGCCAAACCCGCGAAGTTCACGGAAGCTATCTCCTCTAACTGGCGTCACGCTACTAAGATTCGTGCCTCACGCTTGCCGGTAATTATCCCCAGCTCAGGCACAATAGAGACAAAAGTAAAGCTGCGGAATCGGAACGAACCCAAACCGCCGCGCAATCGTATGCAATTAACGTACCTAAACCCGGCAAAAAAACAGCATTAAACGCACCTGATTTTCGGTCCAACTCATTTAGATTCTTTAGCTTGAATAGGATTTGCGCACCCACCCCCTGGGTTGGGGTAACTGGTTACCTTCGTTTGCATCGGAAACCCGTCAGAAATGTCATTCTTTCGTCCGAAAATCGCCGTATCCAACGCCAGGCTGGATATATCTCCGCGACACTGCGAAAATAAAAGCAGAAAGTCTCGCCGAGCGAACTACCGATGCCCAAGGCCGCCAAAATCAAACCTCTCAAGTGCCCTTCCTGCGGCAAGCTGGTCAAGGCCGCCGATGAGGATTTCCCTTTCTGTAGCGATCGCTGCCGCCGCATCGACCTGGGCAAATGGGCCATGGGCGTCTACAAGATCAGCTCGCCGGTCCTCGATCCAGATCTGCTCGAAGACCTCGAAGGCCACGAACGCGGGTCTGGCCGCGGCTCAGAGCATGAACGATAAAAGCCAGCGGGAAGCCGTCGCCGCCGCTCGCGCCATGGCCGCCAAAGGCGGCTGGCCCGAAGGCCCAACCTGCCAATTCATGGCCGGCAAAAGAACCTTCTGGGCCTGGACTGTAGCAACCTTCTTCGGCGCGGGACTGGGCAAACCCGGACCGGGAACCTGGGGCTCGGCAGCCGCGACGCTCATCTTCACCGCCGTCGTCTTCGGCCTTCATCCCGCGGCAGAAAAGCTGCTCGGCCTGACCGTCGCAGGAATCATCCTCTCCATCGCGCTCGGAGTTCCCGCAGCCACCATCGCCGCCCGCGAAAGCGGCAGCAAAGATCCCGGCTTCGTGGTCATCGACGAAGTAGCCGGCGTCTGGATCACCCTGCTCGGCGCAGTCTTCCATCCCGATTGGCAGCACATCGTCGTCGCCTTTCTGCTCTTCCGCGTCTTCGACATCTTCAAGCCGTTCCCCATTCGCCGCATCGAAAAACTGCCCGAAGGCTGGGGCATCGTCTTCGACGACGTGGCCGCCGGGTTGTATGCTTGGGCAGTGCTGTTCCTCATCAGCCGCTGGATTTAGATGGACGTGACCCCGATGCCCAGGCTTGCCAAACAAATCCTGCTCCCGCCCGTGATCGAAAGCATCGTTCCCGCGGCGGCCCTGCCCGGCGGCGACGTGGAGCTGCGCGGCGTCCACCTCGGTCCGACTTTGCCATCGACGCCGGTTGCGCTGGTCGACGGCATCTCGGCAAGCGTGCTCATGAGCCGCAGCAACAGGTTGGGCCTGCGCGTGCCGCAGCAAGCCAGCGCCGGCCTGGTCGAAGTGCGCACTCCGGATGGCGCGAGCAACACGCTTTCGCTGCACATCGCCCGTGAGCTTTCCGACGGCCTGCACCCGGTGACCAGCCCGGTCGTAAGCCGCTCAGGCATGACGTTCGCCACCATCTCCGGCCAGCGCGGCAAGCAAACGCCGGTTTCGATCGTGCGCATCAGCCCTGACCGCGTAGGAACTCCCTTCGTCAGCGGAATCCTGAACCCAACCGGCTTGGCCTTCGATCCTGAAGGCAATCTCTTCGTCACCTCGCGCGCTGAGGGCAACGTATACCGCATCGACCCAGGCGGCGAATCCACCGTCTATGCCGAAGGCATGGGCGTGGCCACCGGAGCAGCCTTCGACGCCGACGGCAACCTTTTCGTCGGCGACCGCAACGGGACGATCTTCAAGATTGCACCCGACCGCAAGATTTTCGTTTACGCCACGCTGGAGCCAAGCGTAGCCGCCTATCATCTCGCCGTCGGCGCAGATGGAACGCTCTTCGTCACCGCGCCCTCACTCTCACCCAACGACTGCGTCTGGGCTATCGACCGCGACGGCTCGACCTCGGCCTGGTTCCGCGGACTGGGCCGCCCGCAGGGCCTGGCGCTCGACCGCGACAGCAATGTGTACGTTGCGGCGTCGTTGCGGGGCCAACGTGGCCTAGTTCGCATCACGCCCGATGGCAAGGCAGAACTCGTCGTAGCCGGATACAACCTTGTCGGCGTAGCTTTCTCTCCGCTTGGGACCACGGTACTCGCGACCAATGAGGCCGTTTACGATGTCGATTTGGGAGTGGAGGGGTTGAGGCTCTTCTGAAGCGCAAGCCCTCATCCAAAGGTCCAGCATGAAATGCGAAATCATCGCTGTCGGTTCCGAGTTGCTCACTCCCTATCGCCAGGACACCAACTCTCTTTACCTGACCGAAAAGCTCAATGAGATCGGCGTCGCCGTGGCCTTCAAGACCATTGTCGGCGACCGCAAGCGCGACTTGGTGAGCGCGGTGCGCACCGCGCTAAGCCGGGCCGATCTTGTCGCGGTCATGGGCGGACTCGGCCCTACCGAAGACGACCTGAGTCGCGAAGCCGTCGCCGAGGCTCTGGGAGTGGGTATTCGCCGCGACCCTCAACAGGTCGTGGCGCTGGCGGCGCGCTTCGCAAAAAGCCGTATCCAAATGACCGACAACAACCTCAAGCAGGCCGACATCATTGAGGGCGCCAGGGTCATCCCCAACATCAACGGCAGCGCGCCAGGCCTCTGGCTGGACACCAGCTTTGCCGGCCATCGCAAACTGGTGATGCTCGTCCCTGGGCCGCCGAGCGAGTGCAAGCCGCTCTTCGCCAACGAGTGCATCCCGCGCCTGCGGGCCGTGCTGCCGGTGCGCCACATCGCCAAGCGCGTGCTCAAAGCCACCATGATTCCCGAGTCGACTGCCGACGCGCTGCTCGCGCCCATCTACACGACCTACAAAGACGTGGAGACTACGATCCTCGCCGGCAACGCTGAGATCCAGCTCCAGCTCTTCTGCGCCAAACCGTCGCTCGAACTTGCGCAGCATCGCGTCGACGAACTGGCCAGCAGGCTCGAAGAAGCGCTGGAAGAGCATTTATTCGCGTCTTCGGACGAAAAGCTGGAGCAGATCGTCGTCTACTATCTTGAACTCAAGCAGGAGACTCTCGCCGTTGCCGAAAGCTGCACAGGCGGCCTGCTGGCCCAGCGCATCACCAGCATCAGCGGCAGTTCGCGCTCGTTCCTGGGCGGAGCCGTGGTGTATTCGAACGAGCTCAAGACGGATTTCGCTGAAGTTCCGCCAGAGCTGATCGCGGCTCATGGAGCGGTAAGCGCAGAAGTAGCCGAATCCATGGCTCAAGGCATTCGCCGCCGCGTTGGCTCCAGCATGGGTGTAGGCATCACCGGTATCGCCGGCCCCGGCGGCGGAACGGAAGAGAAGCCCGTCGGCCTGGTCTACATCGCCGTCAGCTACGGCAACAAGACCGAATCGCTGGAATGCAAGTTCCGCGGCGACCGCGATCGAGTGCGCCTGTGGGCCAGTCAGCAAGCGCTGGATATGGTGCGGCGACGACTGATGTAAGCTTTGATTTCGCTTCCATCTCTGGGAATAAATCCGTAGGCCGAAATCTCAATCTTGTTTGGACTTCAATAGCCTCACAGTGCGAGCGGATATCACCGGCTAGGAGTATGTCGGCCATAACGATTCCTGGAGCGTCGCCAGCGTTATCGGCCCGACAGCGCTGCACAAGATCTGTTTGTCGGGGTTGGGCGTTTTCTACGATTCCATGCTTT
>Ga0302325_10018477_pt1 | contig 14692 bp, 14 predicted proteins | sample Palsa_T0_2_FD_201948 | JGI IMG/M metagenome (GOLD analysis project Ga0302325, IMG submission 201948) | Peat permafrost microbial communities from Stordalen Mire near Abisko, Sweden - Palsa_T0_2 | ecosystem: Environmental > Terrestrial > Soil > Palsa > Peat permafrost | place: Sweden: Abisko... | reverse complement strand
GGAGGGAAGCGGGAACATCAATGCGCTCGACGTGCTCCGCATCGTGCAGAAGCAGCCGGTTGCCGTCGAGGCGCTCTTCGCCGAATTTGAACCCGCGATGCACGATCCGCGCATCGCCGCTGCCGCGTGCGAGCTTCGCGCCGATCTGCGCGACGAGGACTCCGAGTGGCGCGCACGCTCTCTGGTCGAGCGTATGGCTATCCTGTGGCAAGCGAGTTTGTTGTTGGAATCGGCGCCGAACTACGTCAGCGATTGCTTTATCGCAAGCCGCATTTCTCCCGGCGGCGGGCGAACGATCGGCACGCTGCCGATCAAGACGGCGCTGCGCGCGATCGTCGATCGCGCCGCACCACGCGAGGCGGGTGCCGTCCCCGCCGGGTGATGAAATACCGCCTATTCGATCGTCGCACCAAACAGCTCGCGCACCGGCGTTGGACCAACGCCGAACGCAAGGTCGTGTGGCGTGGGCTGATGGGACGTTTCGCTATCGCGATCGAGCCGTTGCTGGGCGTGCTCTTCATGTCGTTCCTGACATTCGGGATCATCTATCGCTCGCAGCACGTTGCGACCGAGCATACCTTGATCAAGATCGCGTGGATCTTTGCGATCGGCGCCATTCTGTTTCTGGGCTATTTCATCGCCGTACTCGTCGCGCCGTTCCGCGCGTACCTGCAGACATACAAACCGATCTATAAGGTTGATGGCTTCGTGCGCTATCGTGCGCGAGACGAGAGCTCGGACGAAGATGGCCACGGCTACATTGCGACGCTCTTTGAGGATCGCAGCGTTGCGTGCGAGTGGGAATATTTCGGCAAACGCACGCTCGAAAATGCAACGATTCCCGCGATGATCGAATTTTCGGTCTTCGCGGGAATCCATAAGATCGACGGCCGCAACACGGGCCTGCTACCGGATGAGCTTCCTCCACTCGCCATCGGCATCGCTCCCCGCAAGGGTCCCCATCCCGACAAGTAGGTCAAGGTCCAACGCACGACCCTCACTCAACGCCTCGCGTCTTGGACAACTAATGTCAGGGTCCTCGCCGCTTCGGCTAATCCGTTCGGTTCACGCGTCGGACCTCGGCCTACTTGGGCATTGGTCCTAGGGGATCTCGCAACGTCGTGTTCGACGGCCACATGTGTTGGTAGCCCGAGAGGAACGCGGAGAGCCCGCCCATCGTGAAGATCATCAGCAGCCCGATGATCAGAACCACGATGGTCCCGCGACCGAGGCCCTGGGTCTTGGGAACTTCGGTGAAGTCGATGACGTCTTGATGTTCGATCATGATTACGCCGCCTTCGGGAAGTTACCGAGCACGCCCGCGCCGGCCAAAACCGCGACCACCGCGCCGATGCACAACAGCCCAAGCATCAATTTAAAGACGTTGTTGTCGAGCCCGGGCGTCGTCCAATCGTCTTTGAGCGCTTTTGCCGACACGATCGCAACGATGATGCCGCCGACAATCGCGATGGTTCGCTCGAGAACTGCAGGATCGATATGCATGCCGTTAGTTCCTGTAGGAGGTATGGGTTTTGGTCAAATTGAGGAGCCGACGCCCGATGCGTGCTTCGCACGCGAGGGCTGAGGCGACGAAGAGTTGAGCAAAATACATGCCTCCTAAATGAGGTAGAAGATCGAGAAGAGCACTACCCAGATAACGTCGACGAAGTGCCAGTACAGCGTGCCGGCCGTCAGGCCGAAGTACTTATCTTTGGTATAGACGCCGTGGATCGATTGCAAGAACAGGATGATCAGATAGAGCACACCGACCGAAACGTGGAAGCCGTGCATACCGGTCAGGGTAAAGAACGATGCGCCGAAGATGCCGCTCCCGGACCAGGTCACGTGCTCCTTATAGATCAGGTTCGTGTACTCGTAGGCTTGGCCCGAAAGGAAGCCGATACCGAGCACGATCGTCGCGAGCATAAAGAACGCGTAGCGGCCGAAGTTATTGTGCTTCCAGTTCTCGAGCGCATAGTGCATCGTGGCACCCGACCCGAACAGCACGACCGAGTTGAGCGACGCAAACGCGACGTCCAGCCGGCTGATGCCCGGCGGCGGCCAGCCCTGGCCGCTGTTGCGCATATACAGATACGCAAAGATAAACGACGAGAACAGGATGCAGTCCGAGACGAGGAAGAGCAGCATCCCTTGCAGCCGCAGTGCCCGCGTGTCGGCGTAGAGCTGGTCGACGCCGTCGTGGCCGGCGGCCCCGTGCGGTAGTGACGCAACGGCCATTAGTGCGCCCCTCGGTGCCACTGATGTGGCTCATGGTTAGGAGATGAGGGTCGACGTGTGCTATGGCACACGAGACCTGAGACGACGAAGCCAGGAGTCATATCAGTGAGCACCGACGTGAACCGGAGAGTCGGTGAGCTCCTCTTCAAGTCCCCTATACGGCAGCGGCTGGCCGAAGTCGTACGGAAGACCATACACCGTGGGGATGTGCTTGAAGTTGTAGTAGTGCGGCGGCGAAGGAATCTGCCACTCGAGCGTGCGTCCGCCCCACGGATTCGGACCCGACTTCTTGCCGTTACGGATGCTCCACAGAACGTTGATGAAGAACAACAAGATCGCGAAGGTCATCACATACGACGAGATCGACGAGAAGTCGTTCCAGAATGTAAACTGCGGATCGTACTCGGGCACGCGCCGCGGCATTCCAAGCATGCCCAGCCAGTGCTGCGGTAAGAACGTCCCGTTGAAGCCCAGCATGAAAATCCAGAAGTGCCACTTGCCCAGCGTCTCGTTCATCAAACGCCCGGTCATCTTGGGGAACCAGAAGTAGGTTCCAGCGAAGACGCCCATCAGCGACCCGCCGACCAGCACGTAGTGGAAGTGCGCGATGACGAAATACGTGCCGTGCACGTGAAAGTCGAATGGTACCGCCGCCAGGAAGATCCCGGTGATGCCGCCGAGCGCGAAGAGCCCGACGAACCCGACCGCAAAGAGCATCGAGGTCGTGAAGTGGATCTTTCCGCCCCACAGTGTCGCGGTCCACGAGAAGATCTTCACGCCCGTCGGAATCGCGATCGTGAAGGTTAGGATCATGAACGGCAACTGCAGAAACGGCGCGAGCCCCGACGTAAACATATGGTGCGCCCAGACCATGAAGCCCAGGAGCGCGATCGACATCGACGAGAACGCGATCATTTTGTAGCCGAAGATCGGTTTGCGCGCAAAGACCGGCAGGATTTCGGAGATCATGCCGAACGCCGGCAAGACCATGATATACACCGCCGGGTGCGAGTAGAACCAGAACATGTGCTGCCACATGACCGGGCTGCCGCCCTTGGTCGGATCGTAGAACGGCACGCCGAACTGACGCTCCATGAAGAGCGCGGCGAGCGCCGCTGCAAGGGCCGTCGTCGCGATCATCAGCAGCGGTGCAGTCGCGAGCTGCGCCCAGCAGAACAGCGGCATGCGCGTGAAGGTCATGCCGGGTGCACGCATCTGGAACATCGTCACGACGAAGTTGATACCCGTCAGCGTCGAGCTGACGCCGACTAAGAAGATCGCGGCCGCCCACATCGAGGTGCCAGGCCCCGCTTGCAGCGACATCGGCGGATATTCCGTCCAGCCTGCGACCGGCGCGCCGATTAGAAACGACGAGAACAGCATTAAGCCTGCAACGGGAAAGATCCAAAAGCTGAGCATGTTCAGCCACGGGAACGCGACGTCGCGCGCGCCGATCTGCAGCGGCATGATCACGTTGCCGAATCCACCGGTGATCAGCGGAATGATGACCAGCCAGACCATCGACGAACCGTGCATCGAGTAGACTTCGTTGTAGACGTCGGGGCTCACGAATCCGCCGTTCGCGTGCAAGAGCTGCGTGCGAATAACTTCAGCGAGCATGCCCGCGAGAATCAGGAAGACAAAGCCGGTGATCAGGTACTGAATCCCGATGATCTTGTGATCGATCGAGAAGATGTACCGCCGGACGAATCCTTGCGGCTCGGCGTGAATGTGATCGGCGATGCCGCCGGCGTGTACCGCTGTTGCTGACATGATTGATGAGCTCCCGGTTACTTCAGCGAAGCCAGGTAGGCGACGAGGTTCGCTATGTCTTTATCGGAAAGGCCGTTCTGGGTCGCGTCGGGCATGTGTCCCAAGTCGCCCGTAAAGCCCTTCTGGAGAATCGTTGCAACGTCCGCGGGTGTCGCGGCATCGCCGTCGACGAGCTTGGGATGCGTCGGGTCGTCAAGCACCCCTTTGAGGCCCGGCCCGACGATGCGCTGCGAGAACGGCCCGATCGCGTGACAAGCGCTGCACTTTTGCTGGAAAAGGGCTTGCCCGGCCGCAGCATCGCCGCCGGCAAGCGAAATCGTGCCGCTGGTGCTCGGCAGCGCGTTGCTCGCGTTGGCGTTCTTGAGTTGCACGGCGTGATACCACTTCTGGAAGTCGGCCGGCGAATCGACGACCACATACTCCGCGCCGGGATTCGCCTTACCGTTCTCGCCCGGAACCTGCGCGTTCATCATGCCATGGTCGGTGCCGCAGAATTCGGTACAGATGATCGGGTATCGCCCAATCACGGTCGGCGTGAAGCGAATCGTGTTGATCAACCCTGGGATCATGTCGGCCTTCAAGCGAAACGCCGGCACCCAAAATGAGTGGATGACATCGGACGACGTCGTGTTGAGCACGACCGGTTGATTGATCGGCAAGTGCATCTCGCCGGTCACTTCACCGTTCACTTGCGGATAGCGGAACGTGAAGTACCACTGGTGACCGAGCGATTCAACGACCAGACCGTTCGCCGGTTGAGCGACTTGGATTTGATACCAGATTTTCACGCTCAAGATCGAGAGCAGCACGACAAAGAGCGTTGGAATCAGCGTCCACCAGAACTCCAGCACGTTGTGGTCGTGAATCTGTATGCCGACCGCGTCGGGGCCGTCGGTCGCCTTCGCGCGAAAGACGATGGAAAAATAGATCAAGTAGCCGGCGACATAGATGAAGAGCGCCGTCCCGGAGGCCATCATGAAGCGCAGGAGTGTATCGACTTGTTCGCCCGGCTGCGCGCCGACCGCGGGCATGATCAGGTCGATCGGCTCGGCGTAGCAAAAATAGATTCCGATTACCGACAGAACCGCAAGTACTGCGGTGACAGTCCAAAAGCCGCGACCAAGCGAGACGGCCGCAGCGCGATTCTCAACCAACGATCTCTCTCCCTAGCCTCGCGAGTCTTCTCATCACTATAATTATCAGCGCCGGCGCCGGCATCGACTTTAGCGTGTGGGGTGCCCTTTAGGCGCTCGGGCCGCAAACTCCCCGACGAGCCAGTCCGTATTGGTGATCGCGCTGCCCACCACGACCGCGTCGGCCCCCGCAGCAAATGCGGCCCCTACCTCGCCTGGCTGCCGTATACCGCCCTCGCACACCACAAACGCGTCGAGTTCGGCGAATTCACCGACGAGGGGCAACGCGGGCAAGGGCGTCCCTCTCGTTTCATCAGTATAGCCGCAAAGGGTCGTGGCAAGGATCTCCGCGCCTGCGGCCAGCGCGCACAGCGCGTCCCCGGCGCTCGCGCAGTCGGCCATAGCGATGCAACCGGCCGCGTGGATGGCGCCGACCAGTGATTCGACCGTTGATCCGTCCGGGCGCGCGCGCGGCGTCGCATCGAACGCGACGATCTCAACGCCGCAGGCCGCCACCTCGCGTACCAGGTCGAGCGTCGGCGTGATATAGGGTGCAAAACCGGGATGCTCCATCTTAATGATGCCGATCATCGGCAGCGTCAGCCGCGCGCGCGCCGCTCGAAGGTTTGCAGTGCCTTGCATCCGCACGCCGGCCGCACCACTTGCTTGCGCCGCCGCAGCCATCGCGCCGAGCACGACCGGATCGTCGATCGCGGAACCACTCCAGGCTTGCACCGAGACGATCAACCCGCCGCGCAGCCGTTCGAGCGTCTTCACGCGCGCCTCGCCAAGATCAGCGCGCCTTGCGCTGCATCGGCGGCGGGTGCGACAATCTTGCAATCGGGCAGCGACTCGAGCGTCGCCGCTTGAACGCGCGCTTGGAACGCGGCATCGCTCAGCAATCCACCGGTGAAAGCGATCGCACACGGCCGGTCGAGGACGGTTTCAGCTGCAAGCGATGCAAGTGCGCGTGCGGCCGCAGCCGCGAACTCTTCCGACGAAAGCGCTATCGGCGCAAACGACGCGAGCCGCTCGCGCGTGATCTCGCCGCTGTAAAATGCACGCACGAGCGATCGTAAGTTTGCCGCATCGAAATACTCGAGCAGCGGCCGCACGAGCGCATGCTTTCTTGTCGCGCCTTGCACGAACATACGCGCAATCCAAAACGCGCTGCCTTCATCCCCGAAGAGATAGCCCCATCCGCCGCCGGTATTCGTGCGGCCGTCGGCCGCCAGTGCGTAGGCAACCGAACCCGTTCCCGCGATGACGATGACACCCGGCTTGCCCCCGAACGCACCCGCGTGGGCGATCGGTGCGTCGTGCATAATCACAAACTGTTTCGTCGGCATCCGTGGCGCGTCGCCATAGATACGGCCTTCGTAGCCGGAGACGCCGGCCACGATCACCTCGAATTGCGTATCGGCTGGAAGGTTTGCTGCGGCGACGGCGTTTGCAAGCGCGCCTTCGAGCGCTTCGCGGAGTCGCGTCGAGTTGCCACTCACCCCGACCTCATCGGCTGCACCAGCATGACCGCGCGCGAGCACGCGCTCGTCGTCGCCAATGACGGCGCACGTCGAACTCTGCCCTCCGTCGATTCCGGCGAACAGCATTACCGCAGCGCCAACATTGCTCGCGCGTACGCCTCAGCGGCGGCTTCGCGCGCGCGGCGGCCGTGCTGACGGCGTATTTCGCCGATGGCCTCGCGGTGGTGGTAAAGCTCGTGAAAGATGCAGTGCGCGATGAAGTCGTCGCGCTCGGTCGTATCGAGTTGCGCGACCACGCGTCCATTGATCCGAATCACCGGGCCGTACGGATCGTACTCCGAACGAAGCTGGGCGCAGCCCCACTCGCCGAGATCGGCGTATTCAATCGTCACGCCGTACGCCTGCGCCAACTCGAGCGCGTTCTTCACGAGGCGCGCCGCAAATCGACACCATCGGCGGTCAGCGTTGAACGCAAGAGGTCGGTATCGATCCGCGATACCAGCTCACTGCGCGCGCTTGCAAGTGCAGCGGCGGTACCGGCCGCTTGACCGAGCGTCATCACCGTCGGCGTGAGACGCGTCGATGCGAGCGCTTCATGGGTGGTCGAAATGCAGCGGCCCGCCACCAACAACTGCTCGCGATTGATCGGTACAAGGCATCTGTACGGAATCTCGTAGCTCGAACCCGGCGGCGGCCGATGGGTCGTTGTTCCGGTGCCCGTTGGGTTGTGGATGTCGATCGGATAGGCGCTGCGCGCGATCGCATCGGGAAACGTGCGCGCGTGCAAGACATCGTCGGCGGTGAGTGTGTAGCGTCCCTCGATACGGCGCGATTCACGAATGCCGACCTGCGTGCCGGTTGCGGCGATGCGCGCGTTCTCGAAACCCGGCACACGTTCCCGAAAAAATTGCAACAGTTGCATGACCTGCAGTCGCGCCTCGACCTCGGCGCGAGTCAGATCGACCGGATCGAGCGGATCGATGTTGGTGACGCGCGTCATGTTGACAGTCACTTCGTCCGGATAGGGCGAGATGAAGAACGATACGAGCTCGCGCGGGATGTCGACGGCACCCTCTGCCTGCGCTTGAGCCCAAAGCTCGTAGAGCCCGGCGACGGCAGTGAGCGCATGCGCGCTGCGTTCGTGCGCTTTGAGCGAGGTGCGCATTTGATCCGCGTGCGTGCGCAGATACGTCGCGGTTTTCGAGAGATCGACGTGGCTCAAGCGAAACATCAAGCTCGCGGGTTGGACGCGCCCGCGCTCGTCGCCCTGCTGCGTCGGCACACCGGCCGAGGCCGCAACGTGCGCATCCGCGGTCGCATCGATCACGACGCGCCCACGATAGCTGCGTCCTCCGCCGACGGTCGCGACGCTCGCGCCGACGACGTGATCGCCCTCGACGTGCGATCCGAGAAACCATGCGTGCAGCAACAGGTTGACACCGGCTTCTCGCATCATCTCGAAGAGCAGCGCCTTGTGAATCTCGGGATCGAACGGCGTGATTGTCGGCACGTAATCGGACGAGTCGGCGATGTGGCCGGGCGAGCCGCCGCGGCGCATCAAACGCTCGACGATCTCCTGAGCGATGCCGCCGACGATGCGCTCCGTTCCCGAATGAAAGCTCATCCATGGCCCGACCATCGCCGCGGTTGCGGTGCCGCCCAGGAACCCGTAGCGCTCGATCAGGAGCGTGCGCGCACCATGACGCGCCGCGGCCAATGCCGCGGCACATCCTGCGTTGCCGCCGCCGATAACGAGCACGTCGTATGCCCCTGCGGTACCCACCACGCAGGGGTACGCCTGTTAAGACAAGTATTCCGCTGCCTTAATGCTGCTACAACGTGTGAAGCCGCTCGCGCGGCTCTTGGCCGAGACCGGCACGGAAACCCACGGTCTCAAGAAGACGCTCGGTCCCGTGTCGCTCATGGCGATGGGCATCGGGGCCATTATCGGCACCGGCATCTTCGTGCTGACCGGCGTCGCAGCCGCGACCCGCTCGGGACCCTCGCTCACGATCTCGTTCATCGTCGCCGGAATAGCAAGCGCCTTTGCGGCGCTTTGTTATTCAGAGGTAGCGACGCGAATTCCGATTGCGGGAAGCGCGTACACTTTCGCCTACGCTTCGCTCGGTGAATTCATCGCCTGGATCATCGGCTGGGACTTGGTGCTCGAGTACGCGCTAGGCGCGGCGACGGTCAGCATTGGATGGTCGGGCTACTTTCTCGCGTTTATCAAGAACGTCTTTGGACTCGTTATTCCCCCAGCACTGCAGCAAAGCCACTGGATCGTCGGCATGGGCGGGTCCGTCGCCGAGACCACCGGCGTCTTCAATTTGCCGGCGTTCTGCATCATTTGTTTGATCGGCGTCTTACTGTATCGCGGCACGCGTGAGTCGGCGTTGTTCAACAACGTCGTCGTCACGGCAAAGGTGCTGGTCGTGCTCTTTTTCATCGCTTTTGGCGTCGGGCACGTGAACACCGGCAACTGGGTCCCCTACTTCCCGTTCGGCATCACCGGCATGCTCGGCGGCGCGGCCTTCATTTTCTTTGCCTACATCGGCTTCGACGCCGTTTCAACGGCCGCTGAGGAAGCGAAAAATCCCAAACGCGACCTGCCAATTGGTATCATCGGCAGTCTCGCCATTTGCACCGTACTTTACATCGTCGTCGTGGCGATTCTCACCGGAATGGTGCCGTACACGCACTTGAACGTGCCCTCCCCAGTGGCGTTTGCGATGGATCAGGTCGGGCTGGGCTGGGCCAGCGCGATCATCTCGCTCGGCGCAATCGCCGGCTTGACGACCGTGCTGCTCGTCATGATGTACGGACAAACGCGCGTCTTCTTCGCGATGTCGCGCGACGGGCTGCTTCCGGCGATCTTCTCGAGGCTGAATCCGAAATTCCGCACGCCCGGTGTATCGACGATCCTCTTCACGATCTTCATCGCGCTGATCGCGGCGTTCACGCCAATCGGCATCGTCGGCGCGCTCACCAACATGGGCACGCTCTTCGCCTTTATTCTCGTATCGATTGCGTTGCCGATCGTTCGCAAGAAATATCCGAATGAAACGGGGTTCACTGTACCGGGCGGCCCGTACATCGTGCCCACGATCTCGGCGGTGTTGGCGTTCCTGCTAATCATCTCGCTCGCGTTCGGCAGCCCGTTGTGGTTCGGTATTCCCTCGCCATGGTTCGGCTTCATCGTGTGGCTGATCGTCGGGTTGTTCATCTATTTCGGGTACAGCCGTTCGCACAGTACGGTCGGCAAGGACGCAGGCATACGTTCTTAGGCGCGTCGCCTCACTGTCACGATCGTGACCGCCTCGCCGGGTTCGCGCCCGGTGACCTCTTCGCGGACCAGTGCTCGCGCCTGTTCGATGCTTCCGAGTCCACTGAAATCCGCGATGTGACCATGATGCAACACGTAGAGCTCGGGTAGCGCGCGACCGACGTCGCCGAACGAGGTGGCCGATTCCATCGCCGCCCCGAGCACTCGATCCAGATCGCTCACGGTCGTCTCCGTTACGCGCGCTCCATGCAGCGCGAGTCGAACGACACCGCGCTCGTCAACGATTCGCACCGCCTGGCCGCTTCGCTCAACGTGCAGCGACGTTGGGGCGGCTGCGGCCTCGACCATCGCGGTTGCTCCCGACGCCGTCGCGCGAACACGATTGTGCTGTGCGTCGATCTCGATGCTGACCTCGACGCGATCGGGAGCGGCACCGGCGGCGATGACTCGATCGGCTGCCTCGCGACGGATCCGCACGATGTCTTCGGGCGTCGGATCGACGATCGTGCGTTCGACCACATCGCGCACCAGCGCGAGGGCAACGCCAATCGGCGAGATGACCTCGGCGTCGCGCGCAATGCGATGCTGCAATCCATAGCGTTCCGCAACGAACGGGACCAGCGCCGCCGCCGCCCCGCCGCCGCCGACCAGCTCCAACGTTTGGGGCGTCAGGCTGTATTCGGCAATCAATGTTTCGATGCACGCGTGCAGCTTGGCCGCGGCGCGTTCAAGCAGACGACGCGCGTGCGTCTCGGCGTCGCCGCCGAGCTCCTGCGCGAGCAGAGCGAAGGCCGCGCGTGCCGCGCCGGCGCTGCCGCGCGCGAAGGCGGCCGGCGGCACGTATCCGAGGAGATTGCTCGCGCAAGTCGGCGTAACGGTTGCATATCCGCCATCCTGCAGCGCAAAGCGCAGGTAGTCGGGCGGATCGTGCGCCGAGGGAGCAAACCGCTCCACCCGTGCACCCGCAAAATCGGTCTCGTCGCAAAACACCGCGTAACGCGCACCGGCGATATGGGCCGAGCGCGGCCCTACCTCGACGATCGCATGCGCATCGATGCGCGCCATGCTGCCGCCCGCTATCCCGAGCGTACGCGAATCGATCGTATGGAGCATCGTGCGATGCCCGCCGATTCGAGCCGAGCGCACTTGCGGACGTCCCCCGCGAATCGCGCAGCAGTCGGTGCTTGTTCCGCCGACTTCCAGAAAGATGCCGTCGGTAACGTTCTCATAGAGCAGCGCGCCGGCAACGCCGGCCGCGGGGCCCGAGAGCATGGTAAGAATCGGGCGGCGCATAACTTCGCGCACGTCCATCACGCCGCCGTCGCTGCGCATGATCATCAGCGGCGCCGCAATCGACGCGCGCTCGACCGCCGCGCGCGTCATCTCCGCAGTGCGCACCATCTTCGGCAAGATCGCCGCGTTGAGTGCGGTCGTGCGCGTACGCGCGCGCAGTCCGTAGATCGCCGTTACGTCGTGGCCGCTGGTCGCGAGGAAGCCGCGTTCGCGCGCGGACTGGGCCGCAGCGCGCTCGCGTTGTGGACGATCGACCCCAAACGGCTCGCTGATCGCGACGGCCTCGATGCCCTCGCGCTCGAACGCATCGAGCGCGCGCTCGAGCGCAAGCGGATCGTGTGCCGCAGCAAACGCGATGCGCGGTGCAAAACGCACGCCGGGCGAGAGTTCGACCGGACGAAACCGCATCTGCGCGCGCGCCAGCCAACCGGCGCGCGGAAGAATTCCGATCACGCCGACGCGCGCCACATCGCCTTCGAGCAGCGCGTTGGTCGCCTGCGTCGTGGAGTGCGCGATAAACGCGACGTCGTGCGCGCTTACTCCGCTCTCTCGCAAGATCCGCTTGATGCCCTCGACGATTCCGGCCGCGACGCCCTCCGGGGCGGTATGAGTCGTCGGCACCTTCACGCGCGCGACCAGCACCCCGCGCGCTGCGTCGATCGCGACGACGTCGGTAAACGTGCCGCCGACGTCGACACCCAACCGCAGTTTGGTCATTACTATGGCATCGCGCGGGCCGCAGCCGTAGCCGCCTGCGCTGCGGCCGCGATCACCACGTCGCGATCGGCATCGCTTCCCCGCGCGTTATGCAACATCGCAACCACGATCATGGTGTGACCGTTAATGTACGCGATGCCGGCGTCGGCGACTCCATCGTTCGCCGCTGCGGTCGCGTGCTCTAGACGCACGGAAGGCGGAAGGCCCGCGCGCAGGCGTCCCGCACCGATCTGGACGCGCGCGAGCATATCGAGCATGCCTTTCGTCTGCGCGGGCGGCAGAAATTCGCCGCCCGCCAAGGCGGTCAAAAAGCGCGCTAGCGCATTGGATGACGCGTAGCCGCCATCACGCGGCGCGATGAAGATCGCATCAAAGGCGAGCGCGCGTAATTCGGTATTCAGCGCTTCAGCGCCGCCGGAAAGGCCGATAAGCTCTCTCGCCGCGGCCTCGTCGTCTTCGAGCAGCGCGCGTGAGACGACCTCTTGCGGTGGAGTCTCGGACTCCCGATACGTCAGCGCCGCTACGACGAGGTTCTGAACGCTGCCTATCGGCAAGTTCGTGTCGCCGTTGCTCATTGCGCTCGCGCCGGTAGTCGCATCGATGATCGTCACGCCGAGCGTTCCGCCGAGCGCGCTCGCGCGGGCCTGCGCCGCATCGATGCCGTTTTGGAGAACGGCGCGCTCCGAGATCGGCGCAGGGGCCGGCGTCGAAATCAGCGGCGCCGGAGTGGGTACCAGGGGAAGCGCGGCCAGCAGCAGCCCGATCACGTGTTCGCGAGTTCGTCGTACAGCGCCGTCATCGTGACGATGCCGCCAAAGAATTGCGAAAGATTGAATTTTTCGTTGGGCGCATGAATGTGATCGTCGGGAAGTCCGACGCCAATCATGACTTGTGGAATCTTCAGAATGCGGTCGAAGCTTGCAACCGGTCCGATCGAACCACCCGTGCCGATATGGACCGGAGCAGCGCCGAACGCCGCGTGCATTGCGCGGCCGGCAGCGCGAGCCGCGGGATGATCGCGCTCGAGCACGACCGCCGGCACGTCCCCGGCTGATTCAACGTCGACGCGCACGCCGGGCGGCGCGGCGGCGAGAATTGCATCCGTGACGATCGTTCGCACGCGCGCGGGATCTTGCGATCCCACGAGTCGTGCCGAGAGTTTGGCTCGAGCGAACGACGGAATGATCGTTTTACTGCCCGGCCCCTGATAGCCGCCCCAAATACCGTTGCACTCGAGCGTCGGCCGGAACCACATCCGCTCGAGTGGGGCGCGCCCTTCTTCACCGGTTAACATGGGCACGCCGAGTTGTTTCGACTCCCGCGCTTCATCGAACGGCAGCCGGGAGAGTTCGTCACGCTCGGATGTCTCGAGCTCGCGAACGCCGTCGTAAAAGCCCGGAACGCTGACGCGTCCTTGCGCATCCTTCAATCCCGCGATGATGCGCGCCAAAGCTTCGATCGGATTCGCGACGACGCCGCCGTAGTACCCGGAGTGCGTATCATCCGCGGGCCCGTGTACCGCGACTTCCCAATGCACCAAGCCGCGCACACTCGTGGTCAGCGATGGAACATCTTCAGCGAAGACGGCCGTGTCGCTTATAACCGCCACGTCAGCGCGAATGAGGTCGCGATAGCGCTCGAGCGCGCCATCGAAATTTGGAGAGCCGATCTCTTCCTCGCCTTCCACCACTACCTTGATGTTGATCGGAAGGCGTCCGCGCGTGCGCATGTGCGCTTCGATCGCCGCCACATGCATCAGCACTTGCCCCTTGTCATCGACCGCGCCGCGTCCGTAGATTTTGCCGTCACGAACCTGCGCTTCGAACGGCGGGCTCTCCCACAAGTCGATCGGATCGGCCGGCTGCACGTCGTAGTGGCCGTAAATCAGGACCGTGGGTGCACCCGGCGCGCCGAGCCACTCGCCGAATGCGAGCGGATTACCGGCTGTCTCGAGCACGCGGGCGTCGAGACCGATCGCGCGCATGCGCTCCACCAGGCGTTCGCAGCACGCGCGCACGTCGTCGCGATGCGCGGGGTCCGCAGAGACGGAGGGAATGGCAATCCACGCTTTGAGCTCTTGGAGATAGGCATCGCGATGAGCATCGCAGTACGCCGCGAGATCGTGATCGATGGTCGTCATTGCGTTGCTCCCCAGAGGGCGATATCGAGCGTACGGCTATCCCGCTGGATCTCAAACGTGTGCGGTTTTCCGTCGTAGACCCGCTGTTCGGTTTGGTAGGTCCCGTATTCCCACCAAAAACGCCCGTCCAGCTTCTGGATCACGTCCCCGGTCCGCAGCCCCGCATCGTACGCCGGTCCTCCGGCGCGAACGTAGGCGCGCATGTTCCCGTCGACCGTCTTGAACAGTGTATAGAGGTAGCCGGGTGACTCGTCCGGTGCGAGCGCGATCCCGCGGGCGAAGAGCGAGGGCGAGCGCGGATCGCTCGCCGCCCACGCAATGAGCCTGGCGGCGCCCTCGCTTGCAAGCCCCTGCGCCTGCGTCGCCGTCGGCGCGCCGGCGGAGATCGCGTGATCGTGCCATTCGTCGACGATCCATCCGCCGCAGTCTTCTAAGCGCAGCCCGATATCGAGATCGGTTCCTTCGATCAACCGGAACGTGGCCGCGCTTACCAACACGTACGCCGCGAACGGCTTGGTGGAGCAATCGCTCGCGTTCGGATCGCCATGCCACGCAAACGCGCTCCAAGGCGCGCGCTGCAGATCGGCAAGGACGGTTCGCGACCCCTCGGCCGCCAGTGCCGTCCCAT
>Ga0302325_10018476_pt1 | contig 14693 bp, 17 predicted proteins | sample Palsa_T0_2_FD_201948 | JGI IMG/M metagenome (GOLD analysis project Ga0302325, IMG submission 201948) | Peat permafrost microbial communities from Stordalen Mire near Abisko, Sweden - Palsa_T0_2 | ecosystem: Environmental > Terrestrial > Soil > Palsa > Peat permafrost | place: Sweden: Abisko... | reverse complement strand
GATTTCGCGCGTCTCCTCCTTCAACCTTCACAACAATGCGTGCTCCAGGAACCCAACGTCAATCCCTAGGGGAGGTCTCACCTAATACTAGATCACGAATAATAGGCGCTCGCGATCATGGCATCAAGTTTACTGCAATTGGGCGCATGGAAGAGCTTATGGATTCAACCTGCCGAACGATATATAAAAACGCGTCTCACCAGGTTTCTTGTATCACCCCCAAACGCAATGGTGCATCCTCCGTCCTTACAGTTGGGGATCACAGACTTATACGACGCGCAATCGTTATAAATCCGAAGATAATTGCCTAGCAGCTTTTAGTTTCTTGCGCGCCGCACTCCTCCAAGAAGACGATTTACCGGTACCTCAAGAAATCGGGCATACAAAAGTGGAGGGTAAAGCAACGGCCGTTTTTGACACCTGAGCATGCCGCTATGCGTATGGCATGGGCTCTAAAGTATGACGGGAAGCCTGTAGAGTTTTGGCGGAGGTTACGGTGGTCAGATGAGTGCTCAATTGAGCGTGGGAAGGGAGGAGCCATCCAGTGGGTATATCGTCGGCGGGGTAAATCTCCCCCTCCATCAAGACCCCTTGTGCCCCTGCTAATTATTTCTTAACGCCTGCAGGTAAAGCTCTTGAAATATGGGTAATCCAGACCAAGGCACCTAAAGGGAAGACACAAATGTTTTGGGCCGCGTTCGGCTTTGGAATAAGGAGTGATCTAATGATTATGGAAGGAGACCAAAACGCGAAGAGAGGGGGCGTTATAGCCAAAGTATACCTGGAGGTTCTGGCCGAATACCTCCCTACGATCCTTGAGCACAATAGCATCTTTATGCAAGATAATGCCCCTATATACAAGGCCAACAAAGTTACCGAATGGTTTCAGGAGATGGGGATAGATGTGATGGCCTGGCCTCCATATTCGCCGGACTTGAACCCCATTGAAAACCTGTGGAAGATGCTAAAAGCGGAAATCGACAGAGTATATCCTGAACTCAAGGGAATGGGGAACAGTAACGCAGTAATGGACTTTATGATCAGGTGTGCACAGGAAGCTTGGGAAGCGTTGGGGCCGGAGCTCTTAAATAAGCTGGCTGAGGGGATGCAAAAGAGGGTAAATGCAGTGAAGGCCGCAAATGGGTGGTATACGAAATACTGAGTTAGCGAAATCGTTATTTAAGTACTGCGCAATCGATCTCTTTAATTGGATTTTAAATGGCTGTAATATTACTTATTTAATGGGATAAATAAGAGCGTAAGTTATGGTGGGGGAATAATCAATTTAGCGAGTCGCGTAGACTTGTGGCCACCCACTGTAAGGCTTTTAGGCGTAGACAGAATCACAGACTCAGCACTTGAATAGGAGGCGAAGAGTCTTGCAGAAAATTCAATATTGAGTCGATCCAGTCGTCTTAAAGACAGGTGAGCATCTATTTTTATGCAATCAGATAATGCACATCCTTTGTGCTATGCAGTAAAATACAATGCAGAAATCTTTCAATCTCAATACACGCAGGTGAAGCTCATGCTTCCTTGCTTCCTTTCCAGAACTAGCCCAACCATATAGTATTATCAAGTTAAACAACTTTTTAAAGAATCTGGGTGCAGAATCCTTCATCCATCACAATCTCCTGCTCATGCTCTTTGGAGCTGAGCTTGAATTTACCCTTTTCCATCACATGACAGCCGTCATCTATGGCTGACTGGCCTGCAGGACTCGCTGCATCTCCTCGATATCAGTGATGGTCTCGTTGAAGACACTTGCCAAAGAATTCGCAACTTGGATGCGGTTATACTCTCCTCTCAGCTGCCAAAGCGTCTCCATCAGCTCCCGATTGATCTGCTCCAGTTGCTCAATCGAACACCCACTGGATCCCTCCACGAGTCTTTTCAGTAAATCGTCCACGAACATGTCGTCAACGATCAGTTCCTTCTGAGACGAGGCTTGAGAAGATGTCAGCTCAGTTGGAGAGTCGTTGAGAAGATTGGCAAAGCCAGAAGGGCGAGATTTTGGTGCCTGCATGCGAGGCGGTGCGCTAAAGGATGGAACGGCTGGGTTTTGGGACGGCTGACTTCCAGAGCTTGGTGTTTGCGAAGGGTAGCTTTGACGCAAGTTCCCACGTGCCAAGCCATGGGCTTGTGAATGAGCCCATTCTTCACTGCTCGTATCTGTTTGCGTATTCCTCTGCGTATCTGGTAGTTCTGCGTCATGAGGAAGTCTGTCCACTGGGCTTGAAGAGTTTTGATGGCTGATGCCATTTGTAGCCTGTGTGCTCCAACCATCTGAAGTCTTCTTTCCCGAGGTAGTCGTTGAAGCGTCATTGAGCAAATCTCTCGGAGAGGTATCATGAGAAATTTCTTGGAAAGCCGATATCTGTGAAATCTGGGTATTCGGCTTGGTGGTCGATGGTCCACTGACCATACTCGGATGTTGCGGTGGTTGCATGCCTTGTGACTCCGACTCATCGGTTCCGCCCATTTGAACATCGTCCCCAGTTCGTGAAGGCACGGAATTGCCATTGTGGCTATGGGGATGCTCGTTATCAGCTGAGTAGCCATTTGACAAGCCACTGGAGGCACGGAAAGGAGTGGCCAGCGAAATCAGCTGTCTGCCAGGAACTGCTTCACCAAGGGTGAGTGGACCTGAAGATGGCTCGGAATCTAAACCACCTTCAGGTATATCCGACCTTACAACTGAGTCGAACACTGTTTCATCTGCAATGCGTTTCTTGGCTTTCTCCTCCCGCTCCTTAGTCCTCTGCAGCTGCCTCTGATACACGTTCTCACAGTCCGCAAAGACCGGGTTGGCTTCGATGGCGCCAAGATCGACCTCTACGTTAGCGAGAAGTTCATTTGCTTTCAGCGTTCTCTCCTTGTCGCCAATGTGCTTGGCATCCTTCGCGAGTGTTCGAATATCTGCGACAAAATCTTTGGGACGAGCGTAGAATCCATTCGAGAGCCTTTCCTCAATGGTTGTAGTCTCAAGATTATAGAAAAACTTGCCGCTGGCAGTCTCACGAAGCCCTGGCACACCATCCTTGTCTGTATCTAATTCAAAAGGACGGAATTGAGGAATGTCTGGACGAACAAAATTGGGATCAAGTTCGTCGAATAGATATTGGATCTGAGATTGTGGTATGACTGGCGTTCGGAACTTCCTGTATTTCCGCTGAATCTGATCCATGATTGGCTGAATTGCAACCTTCAGCATGTTCAGTAGCTGATGATCTCTCTTCTTTTGTGCCTTGATTTCTTCTTTAGTGGGTTCTTTGGGCGGTGGAGGTGGTGCAATCTCAAGGACGTCAAGCTTCCGCTTCTTGCGATTCATCGGCTCGGGGAAGTCCTTCGGGGATTTCTTGACATATTCAATGATTGTGGAAAAGAATTCTTGACGATGTTGCTTTGAAAAGTTAGCAATACTCAAGGAAGGCAAAACTTTGTAGACATACTTTCGACGGACGTTCAATCATGAAGCGGTTATTCTTCGAAAAGCCAAACAAATCCCGAAGCATGTCTGGGTTCACTTTATCTGTAGGTGAATCCGTGATGCCAAGCACCAGCACAGGATCTGTAGGGGGGATTGCTCGGAGTAGCCCGAGGAAGGTAGTAATCACAGCTTCACTGAGAGTGTGATACCAGGTCTCGATGCCAGGAATGTAGATGACACTCGGTTTGTGGCGTTTCACCTCTGCAAACATTTGTACGATGGCAGCTTCGGGTGACTACTAAGGTTAGTGAAACTCGAAAAGATATATAGAGGAGCTTACTCTCGCCGAGTCGCTGAAAATCGTAGGCAAATCAAAGCTCTGAACATGAAGACCTTCGAAATGGTTCAAGATCGCTCCACCAAGATACGATTGGCCCATGCCAGGCTCTCCACCAATGAGTAATCTCGGGCGGAATACTCGAGACTTCTCGAATTCTTGCTGAAGAGTCTCGCGTCCAAAGCCGTGGTCATCGTCCTCGTATTGCTCATACATTGCCTCTTGAAGAGCCGTTGTCTTCTTCTTGATCGGGATCAATCCATCAAGAATAGCTTCTATCTTCCTCAGTTGATCTCGTAGAAGAGGCTCAATACCCTTGGGAAGAGGGGCAGCACCAGATGATGTTGATCGCTCAGATGAGGGAATCATTTTCTTGACAGAGAGCATAAAGTCCTTAGCAGTGATTTTGATCTTGTCGGCATCGATTTTGAGCTTGTCATTCGACGAGTATATTTGCGGATAAGTTCGTTGAATAGAATTGAGGGCTGCTTCTGTGCAAAGAGCACGAAGATCGGCGCCTCCGTAACCTTTGGTGATGTGAGCCAGCGAATTCTTGAAGGCATCATCAATACCCCAGTCCTTCGTGTGGATGTTGAGAATGGACTTGCGAGCCTCCAGATCTGGAAGGGGGAAGTAAAATTCTCTGTCAAAGCGACCTGGTCGTCTCAAGGCGGGGTCGATGTTATCAGGCCTGTTTGTGGCACCAATTACAATGACTTGCCCTCGGCCATCCATGCCATCCATCAGCGCAAGCAAAGTGGATACAATTGAAGCGTGGATTTGCTCTTGTTTGCTGGAGCGCACAGGCGCAAGACCATCAATCTCATCAAAGAAGATGATGCTGGGCTGAGTCTTTCTTGCTTCCTCAAAAAGCAATCTTAATTGTCTCTCGGCTTCGCCAACCCACTTACTTAGAGCATCTGCCCCCTTGCGCATGTAGAACGTGATCTTTCGGCCCCCAGATCCAATACTAGCAGCAAGAGCTCTTGCAAGGAGGGTTTTGCCCGTACCCGGAGGCCCATGAAACAAGACACCACGTGGAGGAGTAACGTGGAATTTGAGGAAAAGCTCAGGATAAAGGAGAGGCATCTGGACCATTTCTTTGAGTTGATCAATGTGACCTTCTAGACCGCCAATCTTACTGAAATCGACATTTTGATCAACACCGAGAGGGTCGGCATCAGCCAACGCCTTTGCGCTCTTGATCTTTCCGAGGTTTGCTGGCGTTCCAGAAAGTCCCGCGATCGCGTCTGTATTATTCGTTTGCCCAAGACCCGGTAGGAGTCCTGGTGGGAAGGCAGAAGTCGGGGTCATGCCAACATTTCCGCCAACACCTGACGGACGTTGCATCGTTTCGTCGTCGCTGCTATCGGAATCAGCTCCACCAGCAGCCCCCGTTCCCCACGGCCCACCGATGACAGGTGCAGGACCACCACCTCCTCCAAAAGGCCCATAGGCAGAATACAGATTCCGCTCCCATGGTTGACTCGCTCCATTACGACCTCCTCTAGCTCGTTTTGTGGGCGTAGGCGCCGCATCATCTACATCTTCGTCTAGAGCATATATTTGGTCCATCGGCTTGATGCTATAATCGACCTTCTTGCGCTCTCGACCCCTCCGTTGTTCATAGATTATGGCTGAGTTGTCTCTTTCTCGACGGCGTTTACGATTGCCTGCTGTAAGGTCTTCCAACTCCTCCGCCATTTCGTCTTTGTCAAGCTCATCGTCCGCGGAGTCCAGGCTACCACGTCTTCGAGAACTGCTTTTCGATTTTGCTTGTGCTGCACGCCGTCCCCTGCGAGCGTGGCTTGATTCGGACTCGGAGCTCTTATTCCCTTTCTTGGGTTCTGCGTCGGACACCGAAAGCTCATCTTCAGAGGCTGAATTAGCAGGTTCAAAGTCGCTGCTCGCCTCAGCACCACTCTTCTGACTCTTCTGCTGTCTGGATTTTGATCCTCGAGTCAGACGTCTAGACCCTCCAGTTATCTCTGCTGCTGGGGTATCCTCTTCTTCTGGGGCGGGAAGGCCTGCTCTCGAACCTCGTGTGCGTCCAGTGCGTGTCACAGGTATATCATCATCGTCGTCGTCGTCATCTATCACTTGTGGTTGAGCGCCGCCCTCGTCAGGCTCTGCAAGCTCGTCCGCCACGTTATCGTCGTCTTCGGGCGCTGGGGGTTCTGATCCATCGAGTGCCTCTTCCTGGTCATCGGTTCCAGCAATCTCTGTCTCCATCATGGTGTCTTCACCGTGCTGTTGGTTGGAGCTAGATTCGTGAATTTCCTCTTTGATGGTAGACGCTGGCTGCTTGACCCCCTTTGACCCTCTCGTTGCTCTTGCGCGACCGATTGGCTCTGGGCTGTGGCCAGGGCGAATGATATGATGTCCCGAGTTGGACAAAGCAACCGGTTCGTCACCCTCTTCAGTATGTGCTCTTGTGCTTCTTCTGCCAGGTATACCAGCAGATGTAGGCTCTGTGCTTCGGAGTCGCGCACTAGCTCCTCTTGTTGCCCGAGTCGTTTGTGGGGTATTGACCTTCAATTTAACGATTTTCGATCGCTTTGGCTTCACGTCAGAGTCGTCATCAACTTCCTCGGGAGTCGCTCTCGATTGTTTGCCTGGCCGACGCTTTTTAGGGGAGGGTTCGGGGTCGCTTTCGATAATGTCACCAACAACTTCGGCAATGTCGCTCTCATCTGTCGGCTCCTCATAGTTAACCGCTTTCTTTGCAGCCTTCCGGACAGCTCTTCCGGTCTTTTCATTCATTTCTATCTCCTCGTCCTCCTCTTCTGGCTCGTCGGAAAATGATTCTTCTAGCAGGCTGTCCTCAACGTCATCCTCCACGTCTGAACCCCTGTATCTCGCTCTTTTCGCCTTCCGCCCGCCTGAACTCCGTTTCGAGGATGACTTTCGAGATTTCTTAACTGGAGCTCTCGCTTCGCTTGGGTCGAAGTCCGTGTCGTTGGAGTCCGATTTGTTGGGGTCGAAATTATCGTGCTTGCGCTTTGTTGGCATGGCGATTCGGAGCGGAAATTGTGGTACTTCGAATTACCACAGCACCAGAGATCTGCGAGTCGGTTTATGATGTTGCTGGACAATCGGGAGGCGGCGTTGGTCAAGCGTGAATCATGTCGGGCAACTTGTTGTTGTGATTTCGATCTTTTCACTAAACCGTGGAAATATGTCCACGCGTAATCATAGAACAAAAAGGGTATTGAATAAGAAGATCAAATACTACGCGTACGCGCAGTTTGATAGATGGAAAGTAGATGCTGATGGATTGATATCAACGTGAAGCAACTCAGCTCCAGAGTGAAGTCCGCTTAAACGCAGAGGCCAGAAAGGCGTGGCGAACCGCGCTAAGAACGCCACACCAGGCAGAACCCACCCCCATCTTAAACAACGACGCGCATTCAGATTGTCGAAAGCGATCAGGAACAGATTTTCAAGTTATCGAAATAACTTCTTCAAGGTTTCTTAAGGGCAATATGGATTCGCCGAAACGGTTAGCAAACGTCCGCGACTCGCCTTGCCAGCTTCACGAGGCTTAAATCAGGGGAGTTGGGGTCGATTGAGACCACGGGAGACGCGTTTTCTTAATCATGGGCTTTTTTAAATGTCTTTTATATCAGGATGAGGCTCAAATAAGGTTGTGCTATCCGAGGGCCCCTGTTCTGGGGAAAGGTACGCAAATAATCACGTGACTAACCAATCTGGGACGGCCACGTTTCGCTCCGTACGTAATTCATCGATGCCTGCTTGCGTGGTGAAATATTGCTGATATTGCTGGTGTTGTGCTGTTGGAGTTGGGGCGAAGAGAAGCCTGCACATCTCGCTTCCAGTTCTCATGATCTCTTCATAATTCCCATCAAGTGAGGAGAACCTTGTGCTAAAATTTTCGAACCATTTTGGTGGCAGCGATGTCAAAACTTCTGGTTCAGTTCCAAAGTATTGTACTTCATTGTATTTCTTTAGGTTGATGACTACCTAGCTGAAACTTGAAGTGACTGAGTTTACAGAAGTCCGCCTCGATCATGGGCAATCACGTGACCGTCTCCGTAATTCTCGGATGAAGATGAGGCGAAATCCTCCTTGCCTGGGGCAAAGCGAAGGTAGAAGGACCAACCGACTATTAGTCCACATATATTCTTTTGGGAGGCGTTATGTTTACGCTAAAAAGGAGGGGGATATCCTCGTCCACTTCAAGTCCACCATCCGTCCGTCCACCTTTTCCCTGCACGGCGGTCAATTGATCCTCATGTAAAAGACAGATTTCTTCATGTCAGTCTCATCTCAACAGATCCTGCCTGTCCCAAGTGTATGGACATCCAATCGCAGGCAGCCGGGCCAATTCCCGACTTTAACTGCCAGCTAGAAGAAATCTTCTAGTATGTAGGTAGTCGCTCTCCTCCGTGGGGCACCCGGCACACTCTATTCTGTTGACAACTTTAAAAACGAGTATAAATCTCATACTCCGCACCTCCATCCTTTGAGCTGTTAAGTATCTCCTTCTCGAAACCTTTTCAAGATGTTAACGCTCAGCATTCTCTCTCTTCTACTGGGTGCTTGCGTATCCACAGTTGCAGCAGTTGCATCAGTACAAGCGACATTCAGTAATTCCATCCATTACCAGTTCGATACTGATGGCAATTCCATTGACCTCACATCTGCAAAGATCGACTTCCTCGGAGGTACCTATATCTGGTACGGACTTCCATTTGGTTGCGGAGAAGCCTTTTGTGGAATTACTTCCTATTCTTCATCAGACCTCCAAACCTGGCATTTCAATGGCTTCCTCTTCGACCCCAATACCCCAACAGTTCAAAATCTCTGCTCAGCACCCCTCTCTGGTAACTGTGGCCGACCCCACATCGTCTACAGCGAACAGAACAAGAACTATGTTCTGTGGGTAAACCAAGCTTCTCCTGGATATGTTCTCTTCACAAGCAGCAACCCAACTAGCGGCTTCACCATGCTGCAACAGAGAGCATTAGTTGGCTTTCAACCACCAGGACCCTTTCAAGCGGGTGATTTCAGCGTTCAAACAATCAACGGCACTGGCTACCTGGCCTACTCTTTGATCGACTTCACAACAACTGGTGCCTCGATCTGGCCTCCCTTCAACCAATCCATCTACTTCCAGCAATTGACGCCTTCTATGCTCAACACAACTGGCAGCGTCTCACACGTTGTCAGTTCCGCCGTCGACTTGGTCGACTTCGAAGCCGAATCACCAGACATCTTCAAACGCGGCGATTACTTCTACGTCTCCGCCTCGAACACCTGCGGTTTCTGCACCGGCACCCTCCTCCTCATGTACCGCTCCAAAAGCATATCCGGACCATGGAAACGCCAGATCATCAGCGCAGACACATGCGGCGGACAAAGCAACGGGGTCCTAGCTCTCCCATCGCCCTCAGGAGGCCCAACCTCCTACCTCCACATCGCAGACCTCGTCTCTACCGCGCCTCTGACCGGAACCCGCACCGCCGCCCACGGTCACCAATTCCAGCTCCTCTCCTTCAACCCCGACGGCACAGTCAAGGACCTCAACTGCTCGCCCTCGCAAACCTTCACCGTCGCCCTCACCCCCGGCAGCGCCGTCCCCTCCACCGGCCTCGCAACCACCGCCACCGACAGCTCAGGCGAAGTCGCCGCCTGGATACCAACCTGCAACCTGCCCACCTACCAACTCTACCAAACCTGGGCCTCCTCCAGAACCGGCACGCTGTCAGAAGTCGGCGTGAACGTAGCGGGCGACAACCCAACGGGAAACCTCACCCTCACGATCTTCCGCTACCAGGCCAATGACGATTTCTTCACTCCGCACTATGTGTGGGGGACGCTTGCCACGGTCAGTGTCCCACCATCCGGCATCTCGCAAGCGTTCGAGGTGATCCGTGTCCCGGTTGGCAAGGCAGTGTCTGCGGGTGACAGGCTGGGGATAGCATTGGTGAGCGGGAGCGCGACGCCGATGTGTACGCTGGTCAAAACGAGTCCGAATGTGCTGTTTGATGCAGATACCAGCACCAGGACGCTGTTTGCGAATGGCGCTGGACAGGTGAGTCTTCGGGGGCGGGGTGGGACGACGCCGCCTGTCGTAGTCATGCCGGGAGCGGAGATAAAGTGGTATGCTATTGTCGTGTAGGTCTCATCGTAGTAGCGGTCATGATGAGTAAACGAGATACGTGTTTGCGTTTGCATGAATTGAATAATGATATAATCAACTTATAACATGAAACGGCTATGAATCTATATATCTGCATGTTGTTCCTTCACCCAAACTCCGCTTTCAACACACCTCTTCACGAAATCATGAAATCGTGTAGGTTCGTGTCCTGTAATATCTAGGATAACACTATTCAATTTCTCTTCCTCTCCGATTTTGATCACTGTATCAAGCTGTGCAAGAAATTTCGCATAATCTACTGGAATGCCGAAACTTGTCATTGCTTCTGCCAATTGAGATTCGCTAAGCTTGACATGCGTGATCTTCCTTCCTAATCTCTTCGTGAGGAGTTCTGCTACCTGAATAGGAACGTTAGCATGAGTTATTCTAGTTATGAGTTCAAGAAGAGCTAACCTCGTCATATGACCACAACTCAGGTCCGAGAATCAGGTGATCTGCATTATGAGGCACCTCATCCGTGAGTGCATGGAATGCGACAGCTGCAATATCATCTGCGGACACGAACGGGACTTTGCCTTCACCTGTAGCAGTGATGATCCTGTCTTCATCTCTAACCGAGAGCATATGTTCCTCTTCGGAGAAATTCTCTATCACACCATTAGCATGATTCAACAGAAGTGAGGAACCGGATAGCAACATACCCATAAACCAAGTTGGTCTCAATATTGCCCACTCAACTCCTATAGAAGAGATATGTTTTGATACTTTTCCCATCATGGGACCATCAGCAACATCCAACACGCTGCCGCTCAGCAACACGAATCTCTGCACGCCTTTCTCGACAGCTAGATCGATGAGGGCTTTCATCGGAGGAAAGCAGTCGATGATCGGCGGAGCGACCAGGAAGATTACGTTGATTTCCGACTGGGAGAAGGAGCTGGCATATGTTGTCGAGTCGAACCAATCGAACTTTACTCCAGTGGCGTTCGGTAGTGATGGGCATTTCCCGCTTCGTGAGGCGACGAGGATGGTATTGCCATTGGATGAAAGCAGCGGTATAATGCGACTTGATACCTTGCCCGTTCCTCCTGTCAGAAGTATGCTGCTTTTCGAAGACATGATCCTGTCAAGGTAGGTTGATCGAGTGTAAAGTTGCAGGCTACTGAAGTTATACTCTGTAGTTGATAGTTCTCGAATTTTCCAAGCCAATGGGAATCAAACAAAGAGATCCTTTGAATCTTTGGTGGGTTGGGTGGAACTCGAAGGGCCGCCGGTGTGCTGTCATCTGGATCTTATAATCTTGACGTAGCGTGCTGCAGGTACACGGACATACGCATGTAATTCCCGAGAATACGAGTCCGATCCACCTTATGCATACCGCATGGGGTTATCGTGCATGATGTGCTATGCTGTTCTAGAACTGGAAACCGATTCGTCTCGTGTAGGCACCATTCTCTGAAGCCTTTCACGCAAGAATAAAGCTGTTGCACAAGCCGTCAGTGGACTTTTTCGACCAGAACCCAGCCTAAAGGACTCACATTTGGATCTCCATCTGAATTTGTACTTCTCTCCAATCATACTTCGCCCCATACTGATGTTGTCTCTTCCATAGCACTTCAAGTAATTCTAATGCTCGATCTGCGTGCTAAACACATATCAGTCGGGATCAGAAGGAATCTAAGTGTATACGTACGTAAATGCTGGAGTTAGAATCAGCTTTCATGCTCCGTCGAATCAAGTCCTCAGCAACAACATCGTTGAAAATAGCTACTCCAGCCATGAAGAGGCCCCAGTAGATCCCCATTTCTAGTCCGTAACCTTCCGGGATCTCTCTCGCGATCTCTAAGATGTCTTTGATAGCTTCGATGACCTCCAATTTCTGTGGTCCACGGCCAAAAGGGTCGAGTATATGATTGAGATAGATAATGCATCCTTGCATACAGGATTTGGTGCTCGAAAATGCTTCTTCCTCCAGAGTTTCTGGAACAGTGAGTTTCCGCGGACGACTCTGTCTTCTCCAGTCATTGCTTTGGTCTCGTAACTCCGGCGGGCAGCGCTGCCACCATGCTAGCAGGTCGTCGTGAATCTTGTATGCTCTCCGGACAATGATATCTGGGTGGTGAATGCCAAGTTCGCCCATTGAGTCGGCGGAGAGACGCGACAGCTGGGCCATAAAGATCATCAGTTGGCGGAAGTGGTCCGCCATTACATTGCCATCATCGTAGTATGGCCACTGCAATTTCTTTGGGCGGTCTGAGCCATCTGCGGGATTGGTATCCTCCAGCCAGTAGTTTCCCTCAAGGAGAGGTCCAGCGCCAGAAGATAGGGAGCCCGACACGTCGAGAAAGGAGAAGAATCGAGTCAGATACTCGCCACTTTTAGGGCCTCCTCTGAAAAGAATCAAGTCCCTAGCACCTTGTAGATGATCAAGCCAAAGGCTAGTTCGAGAATGTGATATCTACGAAGTATGAGGGAATGGATCATCAAGGGAGAAACTACACTACTTACTTCGTATACACACAAAAGTAGACACGCACCTAGAGTCGAGTCCGCACGTGCAATCACAGGGTCCGAGAGGGACTCCTGCAACTCATGCAGAGCCATAGCATAATGTTTGGTAGCTGCCATGTCGTGCTGGGGCTGACTTCTGGCTAAGTGTCCCGCAGCCAGGGCAGCCATAGAATGCAGTAACGCTGGACATGAAGTGGCTTGTGGGATCAACTCCTCCTGAAAAGGATTCCCTTCATTGTCGTTGGAATAGGCCAGAAAACGACAGACGAATGTCACGAAGTGGTGGATGTAAGGCACGGTCGACCTATCGACATTCGGAAACTCAATGACAAAGTTCTGACCGGATAAACTGTTCATCTGGATGCTCTGCGATCTGGAGCTGCCGGTTAAGATAGCAGCTATTCCGTCTGCCGTCTGTCTGTGCGGAATGACCTGCAGCTGATCACTCCAAGTGCATTCCCTCTGCAAGCGCAGGCAGCGGCCACACTTGGGTTTCATCTCGTCACATTTGACTTTTCTCTTGCGGCAAGTCAAGCAGCCTAGCCAGTTAGCGAAAGTCTCGAAAACCTCGGCTCGAGGAGTTCATCCCAACTCACCGGTCCGCGTCCGAGGAACTGGGGCCTTGATACCCATTCCGGGAGCCATGCTCTTGGTCAGGTTTGATCGGGATGATGAGGGGTGGTTGCTCAGCGGCGTGGCATGCTGTGATCGTCGCTGGGTCAGTGACGATGATGACGATGATGATGATGATGATGATGATGATGATGATGAGGATGATGAGTGCGAATGCGAGTGCGTGTGTGAGTGAGTGCGCGCAGGTGGATTTTGAATGGGAGGAGGAGGAGGAGGAGCAGGAGGAGGAGGAGCAGGAGGAGGAGGATGTGAAGTGATGTCGGTGAAGTCCATGTTGTCGATCGGCCTTTTCTCAGCCAAGTACAACTAAACCTAGTCTCCGACCCTGGGGTCTCTGGGGGCTGTCCGCCACGTGCTTCTGCCGGGGGGAGCCCCTGCTACAGACGGCGGCCCGTTAGTTCTATTGGGCGGCGCTAGGTGGAGTGTAGTGTGAGACGGTGGGTGTTGTGGAGGGGAGACGGATGGCCGATGTGGACTGGTACAGCACTGGCGTCTGAAATGAAAGGTAATGTGGTAGGGAACGCGGGAGGGCAGAACACGCAAGGAAGAAAGAGGAAAGAAGTCCGTAAGCTAGAAGGAAAAGAAAAGAAAGCAAGTTCGCATTTCGCAGGCCAACCACTTCAGCCCATAGCCCAGCTCATATGTGCGCGCTCCAAGATCCATCTGTCTGCAATCTGCATCTGCATCTGCATCTGCATGGGCTAGGACAAGTACGAGCAGATTCCAACACTTGACCCTGCCAATTAATTGCCTTGCCCATTGCCTTGTCCTGTCCTGTCCTGTTCACAGATGACTGGCATCGCAGTCTGACGGCCTCTGCCGCTGACACTCTGTCTGCATCAATCACCGCACCGCTTTGCACCTACGTAAGTCGGCACGCTGTTAGAACAGAAGGAGCATGCCAGCCATGCTTTGCTTTGCATGTCCCCTGTATGCACCGCACTGCACTCACTGTACTGCACTGCCGTGTGGCCGGGGCAATCTGAGGAAGAGTCTCCCTCTTCGAGATCATCGGTCCGGTAGTCCTTGGATTCTCTCTCATACTGTACCGTACAGGCCTTTCACGCTCATCCCTGGCATGGCGCCTTGAAGCAGGCTTGATAGGGAGACTTGCAGCAATCCCCGTCCAACAGGTCGATCAGAGTGGTGCGTCGCCCGAGCATCCAATTCCTGGGGTACCGTTGCTGCCAATCAGAATCACGACGAGTCTCAGCGGCCGAAGGAATGGGGATTTGCCCCATTTGCCGCCTTCGAACGGCACAGATTATTCTGGAACTTCTTCGGGGCCTCTGAGTGGCCGTCCTCGCCCTGTCGCCGGGCGGCGTGTCTGCCACGCATTTCTTACTACTAAGTACTTCTTAGTCGTCACTTCTCACAAAGCGGACCGAGCGCAGAAGCCTTACTGAGGATGGTCGAAGGGAAGTGCCGGCCCCACGTGGAAAATCCGTAACGGGGGGTGGGGATGGGGATGGCCCGGGACTGAGGGGAGGGCAACGGCCTTTGCTCCCCCTGAAAATGATCACTATGACACTGCAGCACTGCAGCACTGCAGCCCTGGGGCACAGCGGGCACAGTGGGGGCGGCGGGGACGTCGTCCCTTCCAAACTTCCAAAACCATCCTGCTGGCCAATTTGCGTTTCATGTACTAGTATGGG
>Ga0302325_10018473_pt1 | contig 14695 bp, 14 predicted proteins | sample Palsa_T0_2_FD_201948 | JGI IMG/M metagenome (GOLD analysis project Ga0302325, IMG submission 201948) | Peat permafrost microbial communities from Stordalen Mire near Abisko, Sweden - Palsa_T0_2 | ecosystem: Environmental > Terrestrial > Soil > Palsa > Peat permafrost | place: Sweden: Abisko... | reverse complement strand
ATAAAGAGAAAACAGTGTAATTCTTAAAGCCGCGCGCCAAGTGGATGTTGGAATCCAAACCGCGATATTCTCCATCTTCATCCTCATAAAGGCTGGGCGCCAGAAAGCAGTGATACATGCCAGTGTAGAACGTTTCCTTTTGTTCCTGTGTGCCCTCAATTTGGAGACTGGCCAGGGCTTGATCCCATTTTTCCCGAGTCTCATTCCGCACCCGGTCAAAGTCCCAATCGGGGATTTCGCGTTCGAGATTTTGCAAGGCATTGGCGGCGCTGACGGCCGAGACCGCAACCTTGACCTGAATGACCTCGCTGGGGCGTGTTTTATATTCGGCCACAAATTGAAGATTCGTCCCGGCGGCTTCGTTGCGGCTGCGGAAACGGTAGGTGTTATACTTGACTTCGTCGCCATTGCTGAAAATGCGATGGCTGTCAAACGGCCGGGAATAGCGGGCCGCAAAATAAAGATAACGCTCTTTGGCCCAGCCCCCCACCAGGTGAAAACCCGTTACCGTCGAATTGTCCTCCACGCGCACATGCGACCAAATTAATTTGAAGCGGCCCGGCGCATCCACGTTGCCGTTGAGGAAATGGCGCAGATCGGTCAGGATGGAGGCATGGTCACTCGCGGGAAAAGTCATGCGCATGATCCCGGCGCGTTCGGCGGCAGTCAACTCTACGGTCACATTGTTATTGAGCAACGTGACTTTGTAATACCCTGCGGAAGCCGATTCCTGGTCATGCGAAAAACGGGCGCGATAACCGCTGTCAGGGTTGTTCGTCGGTCCTGGCACCAGCTTTGTTTCGCCAATTTGGGGGATGAACAAAAAATCACCTCGGTCCGGAATGCCCGTGCCCGACAAGTGGGTCATGCTGAAGCCCATGATGGAAGTGTCCGCATACTTGTAGCCGGCGGCATTGTCCCAGAGATCATCCGCCGTGTCGGGGCCAAGTTGAACCATACCGAAAGGGGCGGCCGGCCCCGGAAAGGTGTTGCCTTGGCCCTTTGTTCCGACGAACGGGCGAATGTAATCCGAAAGCGAAGGCTCACAGCGCACATTCTCAGCCAGCATCACCAGGAGCAGTAGTATATAAGAAAAAAAAGATTTCACGTTGATTCGATTCCGCACGGCTTCCATAGCGCGCGGGGAAAAGGTTAACTGAATCCAAAGCTGACGGTCAACGGGGATGTAGGGTGGCAAGCTTCAGGGGCTATTTCCCCGCTCGCAGCGGCATCAGGCCGAAATGCAGGGCCAGCCATATAGGCACGGCAAAGATGACCACGGCGGCCAGCCGATCCCAGGTCCAATGCAAGGCATTGGCCTGCATGGGATAAATAGTGATCATGAAATAGTTGGCGAAGCGCGTGTGGCCGAGGAAGCGGCCATATTTCGGGAAACGTTTTCGGACGCCGCTGATGAGAGCCGTGAAGCCGAGCGCGATGACCATGAGGGTAACCAGAATATTAATGGGCGTCATGGCATTCCATTCGATCACATGCTCGCCTTTGTTGGAAGGCACGAAATAAGGATAGAGCCATTGAGCGCCCGCCCAGATAAAGCTGAAACCGGTTTGGAGAGCGGTACGGAAATTGGCCTTAGGACCCGTGGCTTCGTTCAGAAGCAAACCAAAATAAAGCGGCACTATACCCCAAACGAGCTTGATATGCTCAAAGGGCGTAACTAGCAGCGTGACAAAAACAGACCATTCATGACTCATGCCTCGCGGAATCTAAGAGCACCGAAGGCGCCTCGAAAGGAAATAGTTTGTCGCAATTTATGCGAGCGTAATGGGCAAAATCCCCCGCTTGTGCTTCCCGGTCGGATTTGTTAGTTTTGGCGGACTAAGGTTGATTGAACGGAACGTTACGAGATAAACATAAAGGAAAGACACATTATGGCATACGAATTACCTCCCCTCCCATACCCCAAGGACGCGCTCGAACCCCATATCGACGCGCTCACGATGGAAATTCACCACGATAAACATCACAAAGCCTACGTCGATAATCTCAACAAAGCCGTTGCGGGCAAACCAGATTTGGAAAAGAAGACCGTTGAAGAGCTGATTAGCGGCATTGAGACCGTTCCGGTGGACATTCGTGGACCGGTGCGCAATAACGGCGGAGGACATGCCAATCATTCCTTTTTCTGGAAGCTCCTCGGGCCAAAGGCCGGCGGCCCGCCCTCGGGCCCGCTGGGCGACGCCATCAACTCGACCTTCGGAAGTTTTGATGCATTTAAGGAAAAAATCGAAGCCGCGGGCGTGGGGCGTTTCGGGAGCGGTTGGGCTTGGCTTGTCGTCCATGGCGGAAAATTGGAGATTTGCTCAACCGCCAACCAGGACAGTCCTCTCATGGGCAAGAATGTCGCCGGCTGCGAGGGGCGTCCTGTCTTCGGAATCGATGTTTGGGAGCACGCTTATTACCTCAAATACCAAAATCGCCGCGCCGAATATCTCAAGGCCATTTGGAACGCCGTCAACTGGTCTGAGGTGGCCAAGAATTACGCCGCCGCCAAATAGCACGGCGCTCAAAACGGCGCCGCCAACACCATGATTTTGCGCGCGCGCCAGTTTAACTTTTCGTTTCCACGCCCCGTCTTATTGATGGGCGTGGTCAACGTCACGCCTGATTCCTTCTACGATGGCGCCCGCTTTAATGATGCCAATAACGCCGTGCAACACGCGTTGCGTCTCGTCGAGGAAGGCGCAAATATAATTGACATCGGTGGGGAATCATCCCGGCCCGGAGCCGAGCCCGTCACCGAAACCGAGGAATTGCGGCGAGTGCTGCCGGTATTGGAGGCGTTGGCCAGGACCACGTCCGTGCCTCTCTCCATCGACACTGTCAAACCCGAGGTAGCCCGGCAGGCTTTGCGCGCTGGAGCCTGCATCATCAACGACATTGCGGCCAATCGCGAGGAAAAGGCCATGTGGCAGTTGACAGCCGAAAGTGGAGCCGGTTATGTGGCAGTACACATGCAGGGCGAGCCTGCCACCATGCAGAAGAATCCTACGTATGATGATGTAGTTGCGGAAGTAGAACATTTTTTCGAAGATCGTTTGAAACGTTTGGCTGGCTTCGGTGTCAATGCAGAACAGGTTGTGTTGGACGTGGGATTAGGGTTTGGGAAAAGGGTCGAGGACAATTTGCGGTTGCTAGCGGATTTGCGCCGCTTTACAAAGTGGGGGCGTCCGTTGTTGCTCGGAGCGTCGCGCAAATCCTTTACGGGCGCGATATCCGGCGCCAAGCCCCAGGAGCGGTTGGCACCTTCGCTGGCGTGCGCATGTTGGGGCGTTGAAAACGGGGCGCAGATTATCCGTTGCCACGATGTGGCGGCTACGCGACAGGCCTTGCGGATGACGGAAGCCCTGATGAACAGCAAATGAATGCCAAACATTTTTCACATCCTCAATGATGGTTTGCAGAACGGCTGGCGGCCGGTGCTGGAGATCGCCATCCTTTCGGTGGGCATTTATTTCAGTTTTAAATTTGTCCGCGGCACCCGTGGTGCGCCCGTGGTCTATGGCTTCATTTTACTGGTCCTCAGCCTGACCGTCCTGGCCCACTTTCTCAACTTGGAGGTGATCCGTTGGCTCATCAGCTCTTTTGTGGCTTTCGCCGCGGTCGGCGTTCTCATTATTTTTCAGCCGGAGCTGCGACGCATTTTGGCCGAGGTGGGCGCGCATCCTCTTTTCGCCACCAGCCACGAACAGCGCGAAAACATCGAGGTGATTATCCAAACCGTGGAGCGCCTCGCGGAAGTAAGGATCGGAGCGCTCATTGCTATCGAACAATCCATTAACTTACAGGAAGCGACGGAGTCCGGTCTGGTGGTTAATTGCGAAGCGACGCCGGAAATGCTCGAGACCATCTTCTTCCCCAACAACGCCATTCATGACGGCGGCGTTATTATCAAAGGCGACCGCATCGCTTTCGCGGCCTGTATTTTCCCTTTGACGCAACGCCAGGATCTGAATGCTACCCTCGGCACTCGGCATCGCGCCGCCATCGGCTTATCGGAAGAAACCGACGCCGTGGTGGTGGTGGTGTCTGAGGAGACGGGGTCCATTTCGCACGCCTACAAGGGGCAATTGGTGCGCGGCGTGACCGCTGAGCAGCTCCGTGCTTTCCTCAGTTCAGTGCTCCTCAAGCCCAGTAAGACGCACAGCCTGGCCAGTTTGTTTCGTCCGGCGGAGCCTCTGCCCAAGAAGGATAATCCCGCCTTGATCGCCCAGGAACCCAAGACCTGATGCCCTTTCGCCACATCATCCTGCACAATTTTTGGCTCAAGCTTTTCTCCATCGCCTTGGCGACCGTGATTTGGCTGGCCATTCACAACAGCATTCACAACGAGCAAACCACCAATCAGATGCTGGCCGCCGATTATGTGCGCGTGCCCATTTCGGTTCAGACGACGCCGGGGGATAAACGAGTTTTTCGTGTCACCCCCAACGAAGCTTTTGTGATTGCTGTCGGCAAAGACCCCGCCTCGTTTCAAGCGACAAGGAAGGACATTCGAATAAATCTTGATCTTACCCACTTTGACGCCAAGGGGTCCTCCACGGAAGAACTCAGTGCGGTGCCTCCTCCTGGCATTAACGTGCTGGAAATCATACCCTACACCGTCCAAGTCCAGCAGGTTTCGCCGTAAGCCGGTTACTTGGTGGAAACCGATAAAATTGGCCGGACGGCAATGTGGGCGAGCACTTCGTCATGAAGATTCTTCATTTCCTCGCTCAAGCCCTTGAGAAAAAGGGCGCGCTCAGGCTGGGAATCATTCTCGCCGGCAACCTTGGCAAGATGAGAGGCATAATTCAACGCCTCAACCTGCGTGACAATCAGCACCAACTCAAATGGATTTCCCGAGTCGTGCAATAAGTCTTTCTCTTCCATTTTACTGATCGAAGCCCTTGTCTTTACCTCTCCTGGAGGCAAGTCGTAATGATCCAGCGCCAGCGTTGGGTCCTGTTTGGCAAAGGCCTCGAGTTGGCTGGAGCCGGCCTTGGCCGCAGCAGACACTCTTTTGATGAGGGCTTTCAAATCTGTATCCTCCCCCTTGATGAAGCGCAGCATGCTGACGTCCTTCTCGTCATCCAAAAGCTGGTGCAGCAGGCTATAGCAATTATTGCGCGTGGTTTCCGTCAGCCCGGCTTGGGCTCGCGGCTCAGGCGGGGGCGATTTGCAACCAGAAAAGAGGCAAAGCAACGCCAACATGGCCATGCAAAATTTTGTTTCCATTTAAGTTTTACCAATGCCGTTTGCCTTAGGCCGAAAGCTGGACGCAAACATCAAACCTTTCTTGCTGAACCTCTGAAGCTCGCATAGGATTGTTTTCAGCGCAATGGTGTGTTTTCTCGCCGCCAAGCGGAGACGTGACCGTTCGAGCCGAGAGTTTATCTTTTTTATGAAACGATCCATGCATAGACGCCGGTTCCTTAAATTGTCTGCCGGAGCGCTGGGCGCCGCTTCCGCCTTGTCGATTGTCCCGACCACGATTTCCCGGGCGCTGGGCATTCAAGCTAACAACGCCACGGGAACGATCATGGACGTGGAGCATGTGGTCATATTCATGCAGGAGAACCGGTCGTTTGATCATTATTTCGGCGCGCTCAACGGCGTCAGGGGTTTTGGTGATCCGCGAGCGATCAAGTTGCCCGGACGAGCTTCAGTTTGGCAGCAGCCCAGCGGGGAGCATCCGTCCGGTTACGTCATGCCTTTTCACGGCGATTCGACGGTGACCAACGCGTTCCGGGTGGACGGCTCGGCGCAGGGTCACCAGGCCAGTTTGACGATTTTAAACGGGGGCAAGTTTAACCAATGGGGGCACACCCACGAATTGCACCAACGCATGGCGCATTACACCGCCAAAGATCTGCCATTTTATTATGCGCTCGCGAGTTCATTTACGATTTGCGACGCTTATCATTGCTCGACTTTAACGCAGACTTATCCCAATCGCATGCACCTGTGGACCGGCTGCAACGGAGGCGGCAAAGTGGGCGGCGACCCTGAGATGGATAATTACGGCGAAGATCAAACGCCGACTTCCGATATGGCCACGGACAAACCGCTGCCGCGAGGGCCGCTGACTTGGACAACCTATGCGGAACGCCTGGAAGCGCGTGGAATTAGTTGGAAGGTCTATCAAGAGTACGACAATTTTCAGGACAACATTCTCTCGGTCTTCAAGCCTTTTCGGACTCTGTCCAGCAAGGATTCTCCGCTGTATCGTCAAGGCCGATCCTGGGTTTCCGAGCATGAGACCGATCCGGCCAAGCGCACTCGCTCCGACGGGGAGCCTTTGGTGGCCGCCTTTCGGAAAGACCTGGCCTCAGGCGCGCTGCCGCAAGTTTCCTGGATCGTCACCTCAGCCGATCTCTCCGAGCATCCTCAATATGAGCCGGCCAAGGGGGAAAATGTGTGCGCCCGCCTCATCGAGGCGCTCGTGGACAATCCCGAAATTTTCGCAAAAACCGTTTTTATCATCAACTACGACGAGACTGGCGGTTTTTTTGATCACATGCCGCCCCCGTTGCCCCCCTTCCATCCAGATCGCGGCTATAGCAGTGTTTCCACGGCGGGGGAAGGCAAGGATTATACCAAAGCAACTGCGCCAAATCGAGGAATCCATCCCGTCGGCCTTGGCATGCGTGTGCCCGGAATTATTGTTTCACCCTGGTCGCGCGGCGGCTGGGTTTGTTCGGAAGTTTTTGATCACACTTCGGTGTTGCGCTTTCTGGAAAAGCGTTTTGGCGTTCGTGAAGACAACATCAGCGATTGGCGCAGGGTGGTGTGCGGCGATCTTACGTCCACCTGCGATTTTCAAACTCCGAATCAGGATTGGACAAAACTGACCTTGCCCAGCACGGCCGATTTCCTGGAACGGGTGGCCAAGTCCCGGCATTCGCCGAGCCTGAAAATTCCGCCCGAGCAACTGCCGACGTCGCAGGAAGGGCCGCAACGTCTGGCGCGCGCATTGCCTTACGAACTTCATGCGCAGGGACGCGTCGAAGACGGGAAATTCTGGATTGATCTCCGTAATACTGGAAGCGTCGGAGCAGCATTTCAAATTTACGACCACACCGATCGCCTTGGGCCGTGGCATTACACTTTGGAAAGTGGAAAAAGCCACGCCACCAGCCTTTGGCATGAAGGAGCGAGCACGGAGAGCTATGATCTGAGTCTTAATGGGCCAAACGGTTTTTTTCGCCAATTTCGAGGCGATGTCTCAAATAACGGCCAGTGCGAAGTCCAACTCCAGTACAACGCGCCCGCCGGCAAAATCGAGCTGCTGCTTGTCAACACTGGCAAGGAAACCTGCGTGTTCGAAGTAAGGCAGGACCCCGCGTATTCCGTGGCGCAGGGCGAGACCAGAAGCCGCTCTTTCACCGTTGCTCCAGGCTCCAGACAATCTGACCATTGGGATATTGCGCCCGCCGATCACTGGTACGACCTCACCGTGACGGTGAAGGACGATCCTCAATTTTTAAGACACTGTGCGGGACATGTGGAGACCGGACACTTTAGCAAAACGGATCCAGCCATCGGCGCCATGCGGGTTTGAGCATTTGCTGCAAGGCAGGCAAAGCTGGCGAACTTTCCTTTTCGCGCACCCGTGTTACAGTCGGGTCATGAAAACGATGGTTGGTGGACGAAAATGTAAATCTATTCGCTTTTGGAGCTGGCTGGGGGCAGTGGTAACTTCCGCTACGATTTTGGGCTGCGCGAGGGCACCGGGGCCCGGAGTCGCTTCGAAATCGTCCGGCGGCGAAAGGGAAAAGAGTGTCTTGCGCGCTGAGTTGTCCAATGGCTTGCGCGTGATTATCGTGCGCAATTCTCTCGCGCCCGTGGTGACGACGATGATCAATTATGAAGTTGGCTCGGATGAAACACCGCCCGGTTTTCCCGGCACCGCCCACGCCAATGAACACATGATGTTTCGCGGCAGCCCCGGCTTGGATGCTTCGCAATTGGACAATATCAGCGCCGCCATGGGCGGCGACGTTAATGCCGATACCCAGCAAGCGGTTACGCAGTATTTCTTCACCATGCCGGCGGAAAATCTGGACCTGGCTCTCCACATCGAATCCATCCGGATGCGCGGTATTGATGACACGGAGAAAGACTGGGAAAAGGAGCGCGGGGCCATCGAGCAGGAGGTGGCGCAGGATTTGTCCAATCCAGAGTATGTATTTTACACCAATCTCCAGGCGCTCATGTTCAAAGGCACGCCTTACGCCTGGGATGCGCTGGGCTCACGCCCTTCATTTGACAAGACCACGGGCGCCATGCTCAAGGAATTTCACGATACCTGGTGTGTTCCCAACAATGCGGTGCTGGTCATCGTCGGCGATGTCCAACCTGACCAGGCTCTGGCCAAAGTGAAGGAAATTTTCGGCGATGCGCCGCGAAAAAACCTCCCGTCCCGCCCCAAATTTAAATTCCAACCGGTGGAACCCCAAACGATCAAAGTGGAAACGGATCTTCCTTACGGCGAGGCCATCATTGCCTTTCGCTGGCCCGGGTTTGACAGCCCCGATTTTGCCGCGGCGCAAGTCTTGTCCGACGCCTTAAGCAGCCAACGCGGCCGTCTTTACAGCTTGGTGCCGGAAGGCAAGGCGCTGGCGTCCGCTTTTTCCTACGATACTTTGACGCACGCCGGGTTGGGTTATGCGACCGCCGATTATCCCGCCGGCGGCGACGCGGAGAAGTTGCTGGAACAAGTGCGCTCGATTCTCGCCGCAGAATTGAAGGATGGCCTCTCCTCGGATTTAGTTGAAGCGGCCAAGAATCATGAAGTTGCCAGCCTTGAATTTCAAAAAAATTCCATTTTCGGCCTGACCATGGCGTGGTCGCAAGCGGTCGTGGTCGAAGGCCGCAAATCGCCCGAAGATGACGTCGAGGCGATCCGCAAGGTGACCGTGGCTGATGTCAACCGCGTGGCGCGGAAATACTTGCAGAGCAATCACGCCATTACGGCGATTCTTTCGCCCCATCCCTCGGGCAAACCCGTTTCGCAAAAGACTTTTGGGGGCGCGGAGTCATTTGCCTCGAGCGATGCGATGGCCGTCAAACTGCCGGATTGGGCGGCTGCCGCCGTCGAGCGACTTGAGCTTCCCCAGAGTATGCTTCATCCCGTCGTCACGGTTTTGCCGAATGGCTTGAAGCTTATTGTCCAACCGGAATCGGTCAGCGACAGCGTGAGTGTCTATGGCCGAGTCAAGAATAATCCTGACGTGGAGACAGAACCGGGCAAAGAGGGAGTGGATGACGCGTTGGGGCAGCTCTTTTCCTTCGGCATCCGCACTCTCGACCGCGTCGCCTTTCAAAAGGCGCTCGACGATATCGCGGCCAACGAATCGGCGGGGAGCGATTTCACGTTGCAAGTCTTATCGGAAAATTTCGAGCGCGGAGTGCAATTGCTGGCCGACAATGAACTTTCCCCGGCGCTGCCAGAGGACGCCTTCAACATCCTGCAACCGCAATTGGCGGCGGAAGTGGCCGGCGAGTTGGAGAGTCCCGGCTTCCTGCATCAACGCGCCATTGCCAAAGGATTGTTCCCGGCCAGCGATCCGGCCCAACGCCATGCCACGCCTGAGACCATCAAAGGCCTGACCATGTCCGACGTGACCCATTATTATCAAAAAGTTTTTCGCCCCGATCTTACCACCATCGTCGTTGTCGGGAATGTAACTCCAGAACGCGCCCAGGCCGTCATCGAGAAATACTTTGGTTCCTGGCATGCGGAAGGAACCAAACCGGACACGCTCTGGCCAGCCGTGCCGGCCAACGAACCTTGGGCTACGACCGTGCCGGATTCGAGTCGTGTGCAAGACGATGTTGATTTGTCTGAGACATTAGGGCTGACGTTGAGCAACCCAGACCGCTACGCTTTGGAATTGGGCAACAACGTTTTAGGCGGGGGACTTTCCACCACGCGTCTTTTCCATGATTTGCGCCAGGAATCCGGGCTGGTTTATTCCGTTGGTTCCACCATGACCTTCGGCGAGACGCGCACGATTTATACCGCCTCTTACGGCTGTGACCCGCCCAATGTGGCCAAAGCCCGAGCCATGATTGTGAACGATTTGAAAGCGATGCAAGACCGCGACGTGACCCCAGGCGAATTGCTCCAGGCCAAGGGGATGTTGTTGCGGGGCATTCCGCACTCCGAATCCAGCCTTTCGCGCATTGCGCAAGGTTTTCTTTACCGCGCGACGCACGATCTGCCTCTCGACGAACCGATGAACGCGGCGCGGCATTACCTCGAGTTGACCGCTCCCGAAGTGCGGGCGGCATTCGCCAAATGGATTCGCCCCGATGGGTTGGGCCAGGTGAATCAGGGGCCGACACCGCCTTGAGTGCTCTTTCAGGGAGATGACCAATCCCAAACCCAGTCTGGCCTTGTGGCCGTTTTTGGTGGCTGACGCCTTCTTTGCCATGGCTGCTTTATTGTTGTGGCAAGGTCACAAACCGATGCTCTGGTGGGAAGCATCGCTTCTCATTGTTTGCATGGCCGGGGCGGCGGGGTGCTTCCTGTTCCCGTTCCTTCAACGCAACAAGGATGAACAGTCCTCGGCCCAGGCCCGGCTTCTGACAGAATCCTTGAAGCAAATACAGAAAATCGATCAAGTGGCCGCGCAAATTGTCGAGGCGACCCGTCAATGGCGCGAATTCCACCAGCAAGCCGCCGAAATCAGCGACACGACAAAAGCACTGGCCGGCTCCATCAGCGCCGAATCCAAGGTGTTCAGCGAGATTCTGCAAAAGGCCAATATTGGGGAGAAAGCCCATTTGCGCCTTGAAGTGGACAAGCTGCGGCGAGCAGAAGCGGAATGGTTGCAAGTAGTCGTTCTCATGCTGGATCACGTTTCTGCCCTCTCCCTGGCAGCCCGGCATTCAGGCCAGCAAAATTACATCGAGCAAATCGGCCATTTCCAAAATAGCTGCCGGGAAGCAGCCCGTCGCATAGGACTGGCTCCCATGACCGGACGCGTCGGCGAACCCTTCGACGCCAATTTGCACCAGCTTAGGGACAAAATGACACTCGATGAAAACGCGATTGTCGAAGAAACTCTCATGCCTGGTTACACTTTCCAGGGACGACTCGTGCGGCGGGCGCTGGTGGCATTAAAAGAGCCGGTGGAAACGGCCCTCGCCAACGGCTCTAAAACCGTCAGTGTATAGTATAATTAGCTGACTGGCACCAGCGACACTCGTTCGCCCATGTCATTGCGGGTGATGCCTTGCGCATGGGGGTCCAGACTCAGCACGCCGTCAATAAGAAAAGCGTATCGATGGTGGCCATGCTTGAGGTTGATGGTCGTCAGCCAGGAACGATCAGGCATGTGCTTCATGGGATTCGCAGCAGGATTCCAGTTATTGAAGTCGCCAACAATACTGACCTTGGTCGCTTGGGGGGCATGGCAGATAAAATTGATAGCCCGCATGGGCTTCTGATAACCGTAAGAACTCATAGGCAAAAACTAAACACCCGCAGAATCTCACGGTTTGCCGCCGCTACGTCAAGTGGTTCTGTAAAATGGTGGAGGCCGTGCGCCGGACTTGCTCCGACTGAGTCTCGAGATGGCGATATAGTTGAATCCAATCGCCCCGGTATTGGTTACGCTCACGCCACATGGACTTGAGCACGCGCTCGGTGCGCTCGACTTGCTGCAACGCCGGGGCCAGCGATTCGCTGCCACCGGGCAAATCCGAAACGCTCCCGACAAAGAACCTGCTAATGCGTTTTTTGCCAAAGACCGCTTGCAACAACATCACCACCGTCTGCTCGTAAGGATACCAGCGCTGTGTCAAAACTTCGTGGAGAAAACTATGACGAACAGCAAAAAACTCCGAACGAGGCCGCTCCGTGAATTGCCGAATTTCCTGCGCCTCCCCCGGAAACCATGTGTAGAGCAGGGCGAACGTGCCATAGGTGTCGATCAGATGTTTGGAATTGTTGTGGCCCGTGGCGATTTCGCCCACGCACACGTCCTGGTCCAACTCCAAAATAATCTCCGGCAGGTCATGCAGCCCGCCCAGAACCTCTTGTCCCGCCGGAGTGCCGTAATCGAAGTCGCCCGGGATCAGCCAATAGACGTCGTTTTCGCCCCCGCGCTCGAAGGCAGCGCCCAGGCCCACGTACCACATTTGGCAGGTATCGACACACCAGGCGTCGATAATCTCCGAGTGCAGCGCGACGGTATTGGTTCGGAAATCCTGAAACTCGCGATGGCCCTTCATGGAATAATAAGTCTTGCGGTCCATGACGGTAATGGGGCGCGCATAACTGCCCGGCTTGGCTGCCAATCGAGCCACCAACCCATAGAGCGACTCAAGGTCCGAAAGGTGGTTCGGCTGTTTAAAAGGGTAAATGACGATGGGATGAATCTTGCCGGCGGAGGCCTTCGAGGTTTTCGCTCCGCGGACGGGTTTCGCGGTCTTTGTCATAGGCGTTTGTTCAACGGCTCCAGTAAATTGGGAACTTGCTTTGAAAGTAGCGCGGGATAATGCGGCGCGCAACGAAATTCCCATTCAGCATAATTCCCCTTTTGCCGGCGACGGGAATTGTCCATGCTCAACGCCGATGACGAATTCCATCAAGAATCTGGCCAAACGCATCCCTGGCGCTGAAAAGATGGCCCATGCTTTGGGATTGGCCCCGGACAGCCTTAAGCAGCGCATGTTCTTGTTGGATCTGCTGCCCAAGAACTCCATCGGGGTGGAAATCGGCGTCCACCTGGGAGATTTCTCGCAGAAGATTTTGCAAATTGTCCAATCGAAGGAATTTCATTTGATTGATCCTTGGAAACAGGAGACATCGGACATCTATGGAGACGCTTTGTACGGCGGCCGGGCCAAAGAGGGCCAAGCTGAAATGGACCGGCGCTAGGGCCTTCGATGGCAGTGGGCAAGAAACCTTCGGGAATGCCAGATTAATTTTGCGCTTCCAGTTCCGAAATCTCGCCTTGGATGGTTGACGGAACAGTGTGCGAAAACAACGAAAGTTGACCGGAGTTATGAATCATAGCCACTCTAATGAATAACCAGAATGCGTCCCGAAAACGAGCGACGCGTCCGCGCGCCGTTGGTTGGTTTACGTTGTTCGCGGTCGTTGGATGGCTAGCCGCCAGTGCTCACGCGGGCTCGGTCTTCACCACCCTTTATACGTTCACTGGCACCAACGATGGCGCAAACCCCAATGGGCTGGTGCAAGGCAGCGACGGCTTTTTGTATGGCACAAGCACAGACGCAGGCGGGAGCTTACAGGTATATGTCGCGAGAGTTAAAGGAGAACTCATAACGAATTCGTATTACGGCTCTGGCACCGTGTTCAAAATCAGCACCAATGGCGCGCTATCGACTCTGTATGTTTTCGGGCCTGTCACGAATGCGGATCACGGCCCGCTGGATGGAGCAGCTCCCAATGCCGGATTGGTTCAGGGCAGCGACGGCTATTTCTACGGCACGACTTACGCCGGCGGGACCAGTATCTCCCTAGGCACTAGCGGCTATGGCACGGTGTTCAAAATCACGACGAATGGGGTTCTGACTAGTTTGTATTCCTTCGCCGACGCCAACGATGGCGCAAATCCCGTGGCCGCTTTGGTGCAGGGCAGCGATGGCAATCTCTACGGCACGACTGAAGGAGATGGGACTTACACTTACAATTATGGTACTGTGTTCGAAATCAGCACCAATGGGGCGCTGACCAGTTTGTATTCCTTCGATGGTTACGATGGCGCGATTCCTCGGGGCAGCCTCGTGCAGGGCAGCGATGGCAATTTCTATGGGACGACCTGGCTCGGCGGTACTGGATTCGATGTTTACAGCGATAACACGGCCTATGGCACCGTGTTCAAAATCAGCACGAACGGATCGCTGACCAGTTTGCATACGTTCGACTACACCGGTTATGGCTCTACACCCTCAGCCGGCCTCGCGCTGGGTAGTGATGGCAATTTCTATGGCTCGACTTCCGGCGGATTCCTAGAGGAACCAAGTTTGTTCAAAATCAGCGCCAATGGTGTATTTACAAATTTGTATTCCTTCACCGGTAGCGGCCGTGTCATAGGTCCCAGCGCCAAGTTGGTACAAGGCGGCGACGGCAGTTTGTATGGCACGACTAAATCAGGTGGCGCAAATAATTCTGGCGCGGTGTTCAAGATCAACCCCGATGGCACGGGTTTCACGACTTTATATACTTTTTCGATGGGCACCTTAATTAGTGAGGAATCCAGTTTCGTCACCAATAGCGACGGAGCATTTCCGCAAGCCGCTTTGATTTTAGTGGGCAACACCCTTTATGGGACAACGAGTGGGGGTGGCACGAACGGGTTTGGCACGGTGTTCAGCCTGACCCTCCCCGGGCCGCAATTGAACATTACGCCTTCTGAGGGCAGCGTAGTTCTGTCGTGGCCGACCAATTCCGCTTTGACCTTGGAATCCACCACGAATCTTGGGCCAGCCGCGGTTTGGAATTCCGTTTCGCCAGCGCCCGTCATTGTCAACGGGCAAAACATCGTGACCAATCCCATGACCAGCCTCCAAATGTTTTACCGACTCAAATAGTGCGGCAAGTGTCAAAATATTTTGCGTCCTCTAAGACTAGCTAGAGGCGGCGGGCACGCTACTTTCCTGCCATCACCAACAAAATCGCTCCGACCACCGCGATTAATCCGCCGATCACCGC
>Ga0302325_10018472_pt1 | contig 14695 bp, 13 predicted proteins | sample Palsa_T0_2_FD_201948 | JGI IMG/M metagenome (GOLD analysis project Ga0302325, IMG submission 201948) | Peat permafrost microbial communities from Stordalen Mire near Abisko, Sweden - Palsa_T0_2 | ecosystem: Environmental > Terrestrial > Soil > Palsa > Peat permafrost | place: Sweden: Abisko... | reverse complement strand
CTGATCCGGCTGCAGTGCTACGAGGGCCTGGACGAGGCCAAGGCGTTGTATGAGTGGAACTACCGCAAGCAGCTGCTGCGGATCCAGGCCGAGTCCTCCGACACCGGCTGGTCAGACGTCCAGGAGGACATCTTCGGCGAGGAGTTCCTGCTGCCGCGGCCGCTGATGACCGCGATCGCTTCAGAGCAGCCGGTGGTGCTGCTGATCGACGAAATCGACAAGACCGACCAGGAGTTCGAGGCGATGCTGCTCGAGTTGCTGTCGGACTTCCAGATCTCGATCCCGGAGCTGGGCCGGATCGAGGCGCGGACTCAGCCGGTCGTGCTGCTGACCTCCAACAACACCCGCGAGCTGACCGAGGCGCTCAAGCGTCGCTGTCTGTACCTGTGGCTCGACTACCCGGACCTCGAGCACGAGCTCGAGATCGTCCGGCTGCACTCCCCCGGCCTGCACGAGTCGGTCGCGCGCAGGCTGGTCGAGATCGTCGGACAGATCCGCGAGCTCGACCTCAAGAAGCCGCCGAGCATCGCCGAGTCGATCGACTGGGCCCGGGCACTGCTGCTGCTCGGCGCCGACGAGATCGACGCCGTCACGTTCCGTCAGACGATGAGCGTGATCGTCAAGCACCGGACCGATCTGGACACCGTCGCAGCGCGCATCGGGGTCAAGCTGGAGGCGGCCGCCGATGCCCGTCCAGCCGCCTGACGACCGCCGCGTGACAACGCCGGGTGCCCGGCTCTACGCGAAGGTCCCCGACCGAGTCCCGGGCGGGTTCGACGGTCAGCTGATCAGCTTCGCCGAGGAGCTGCGCGCAGAGCACGTCGCGATCGGCACCTCCGAGCTGCTCGACGCCTTCGACGCGCTCACCCACATCAGCTGGACCAGCCAGCCGGACTTCAAGGAGGCACTCGCCGCGACGCTCGCCAAGTCCCCGGAGGACCGGCGCGTGTTCGAACTTGTGTTCGATCGCTTCTTCTTCCGCGCGGCCGAGGCCGAGGCAGCCCGGCAGCAGATCACCGAAGGCGCACACGCCGCCGCCCAGGGCGACCTCGATCTCGATCTCGAGGAGCTGCGCCGGCAGATCGCGGCGGCGCTGCGCGACGGCGACGAGGCGACGCTGCGCGATCTGGCGCGGCTGGCGATCGCGGCCTTCGGCAGCGGCGAGGGCTCGGGCGTGCTCGGCGTCGACGTGCAGCGGATCCGCCGAGCGCTGGGCCTGCGGACCGAGCCCCAGCCGGCGCTGCCCGACGACGACCCTCGCCGCGACGGCGTCCCGCGTGAGCAGCTGCGGCGGTTCGAGCAGCATCTGCGGCGCGAGCTGGAGCGCGACATGATCGAGCGCACCCAGAGCCTGCCCCCCAAGCGAGCGCTCTCGGAGCTCGATCGCTCGCTTCCCTCGGGGCCGGTCCAGGATCTGGCGGCCGTACACCGGGTCGTCGCCCAGCTCAAGCGGCGACTGGCCACCCAGGGCACCGAGCTGCGCGGCCGCAAGCGCCACGCCCACGTCGACATGCGCCGCACGATGCGGGCCTCGCTGCAGTCCGGCGGCGTGCCGCTCGAGCTGAAATACCGTCCGCAGCGGCCGCGGCGGCCGGAGATCTTCGTCCTCTGCGATGTCTCGACGAGCGTCACCAGCGCGTCGACGTTCTTTCTCAGCGTGCTGCACGCGCTGCACGACTCGTTTCGCAAGCTGCGCTCGTTCGTATTCATCGAACGGATCTCTGAGGTCACCGAGGTGTTCGAGCGCGAGCGCGACTTCAAGGCGGCAGCGGAGGCGGTGTCGCGCGATGCCGGCGTCGCCGACGTCTCCGGCTACACCGACTACGGGCGCGTCTGGACCGAGTTCCTCGCGACGATCGAGGACGAGCTGCATCCGCGCGCCACCGTGATCGTGCTCGGCGACGCCCGCACCAACGGCCGTCCCCCGCGCGACGACGTGTTCGCGCAGATCACCGCGCGGGCCGGCCGGACGTTCTGGCTGAATCCCGAGCCGCGCCTGTATTGGAACTACGGCGACTCCGTGATCGCCGCCTACGCAGAGCATTGCCAGGCGTTCGAATGCTGGCGAACCGACCAACTGGAGGAGTTCGTCAAGGCGCTGGCAGCACCGATCGTCGCGCGCTGATCCGCCGCGGCAGCGCAACTCGGCTGCAAATGTGGTGTTCTCCATGGCGTGGGTGCCCGCCTATCGCAGCTCGTCGTCGCCCTGACGGTGGCGGTCACGCTATTCATCGCGCTGCCGTCGGCCGCGCTGGCCCATGCCCGCGCGCCGCGCGCCGCGGTCGCCGCCCCAAGCTCCCCGGGCATTTCGGTCCAGGGCAACCAGCTGTACGCCAACGGCTCTCAGTTCGTCGCGCGCGGAGTCCAGATCGTCGGGCTGGTCGCCCCCCAGGCCTACCTGTGGGGCAAGTACATCGCCGCCGGCCAGAACTTCGGCATGGCCGAGCTGCAGGCTGCGGTCGCCGACCACGCCAACCTGATCCGCTTCCAGGTCTCCGAGTACGGCCTGGATCCGTCCAACCCCGAGTACTCCCCGAGCTACATCACCTCGATTCAGAACGCGGTCGGGATGGCACGCTCGCTCGGCCTCTACGTGATCGTCTCGCTGCAGTCCGAGATGGCCGCCGGCCTGGCCGCCTCGGCCAACCGGTGCCCCCTTCCCGACGCCGGCGCGCTGACGGACTGGAACGAGCTCGCCTCGCTGTTCGCCGGCGACACGGGGATCATGTTCGAGCTCTACAACGAGCCCGGTCCGGCGGCCACGGCGGCGGGCTGGTCGGAGTGGCTCAACGGTGGCAATCTCGTCTACGGCAACCAGATCGGCGACTCGTGCACGGCGGTCGGAATGCAGCAGCTGGTCGACCAGATCCGCGCTGACGGCGCCGACAACGTGATCATCGTCCCGGCGCTCGGCGGCGAGACCAACCTCGCCGGGATACCGGCGCTCAACGATCCGGCCAATCCGTCGGACCCGCAGCTGGCCTACGGCATCCATTACCCGAATCTGTCGATCGGCGTCACCGCCTGGGACGCGGCGTTCGGCAACTTCTCCGCCAAGGCGCCGGTGATCGTGACCGAGTGGGACGCGGCCGCGATCACGGGCGGCTGCACCCCCGCCACGCCGGCGCAGAGCGTCGAGCTGCTCACGTACCTGGCGAGCAAGCGAATCGGCATCGTCGGCTTCGCGCTGGATCTGCCCGGGACGATCGTGCAGGACTACACCTATACGCCGACGACGTACGCCGGCTTTGAGTGCGGCGTGCAGGGCGGCCCCGGCCAGGTCCTGTTCGACGACTACGCGGCCGAGGCGCAGGCGCAGGCGCAGGCCGCCGCGCCGCTCAACGGCCTCGACGGGCCGGCGTCGTGGATCGTGTCCGAGAACGGCGCCAAGCGGTTTCTCTCGGCCTCGCCGGGAGCAGCGCAGCTGCTGTTCAACACCCCGTACTCGTTTGTGACCGGCACCGGCGTCGCGGCCACGACCCAGCTCGGCATCCCGAACGCGGTGCCGACCGCGACCTTCACCAACGAGGCGGCGCTGGCGGCCGCGGTCAATGCCAACCAGCTGCTTCCGGGCACCGTCGCTGTGCAGTACGCGCCCAGCTCGCCGGTCACCCCGCGCAACCAGCTCACCGATCCGGCCAACGCGTTCAGGCAGGCGTCGCTGGTCGCGCACGAGCACGGGCTGCTGCTGATCGGCGCGCCGTCGCTGAACATCGTCCGTGCAACCGCGCCGAACCTGAAGGCGATCAAGCGCACCAGTCGGTTCCTGCAGCGCAGAATCGCCGCCGACGCCGCGCGTTACAGCGACGTCTACGTGATCCAGGCCCAGACGCTCGAGCAGACGCCGTCGCGGTTCTCGGCGTTCGTGCGCCAAGCGGCGGCGCAGGCGGTCAATGCCCACGGATCGGTCGAGATCCTGACCGAGGTCCGCTCCGGGGCGGGCAGTCGTGCGCCGACCACGCCGATGCTCGAGCAGGATCTGAGCGGCGCGGGCTCGGCGGTCTCGGGATACGTGCTCTCAGACCCGGCCTCGTCGGACCTGACGCAGCCGATGCCGGGCGACGCTGCGCTCGGACTGATCAACTCGTTCGCGGGCCAAGGTTGACCTGAGATAGGATTTGGGTCGCAAGTTGAGATCAGGGGGGCTGGCGGGTAGGCCGGCTGAGATGGCGCCAACCGAAACGCTCGCGACGGCCCGGCGCAGACCCTTCGAACCTGTGGGGTAATTCCTACGTAGGGAGCGACGCGATGATCGAGACCCCGTTGCAGGCGTCTCGCGCGCTCGGCGCAGACCGGGCTGGGCATTCCGAACAGGCAGCTGCGCCGGTCGAGATCGACCGCGTCAGCCGCACCTTCAGACGCGGCCGCCGGCCGGCCGTGCAAGCGCTTGCCGACGTCTCGCTGCGAGCCGGCGCGGGCGAGATCGTCGCGGTCGTGGGCCCGAGCGGATGCGGCAAGAGCACGCTGCTGGAGCTGATCTGCGGCCTGCAGCGACCCGACACAGGCACCGTGCGGTGCGCGCCGGCGGCGCTGATGCCCCAACGCGACCTGCTGCTCCCATGGGCCTCCGCGCTCGACAACGCCGCGCTTGCGCTGCGTGCCGCCGGCGTCGGGCGCGACCGGTCGCGGCAGCTGGCGCGGCCGTGGCTTGAGCGTTTTGGCCTGGCCGAATTCGAGCGGGCCCGTCCGGCCGAGCTGTCTGGCGGCATGCGCCAGCGGGTCTCGTTCCTGCGCTCGCTGCTGGCGGGCAAGCCGGTGCTGGCGCTCGACGAGCCGTTCGCGTCGCTGGACGCGATCACCCGCGCCGAGATGCAGGGATGGCTTGACCACGCGTTGACCGCCGAGCCGCGCACCGTCGTGCTCGTCACCCACGACGTCGAGGAGGCGGTCCTGCTCGGCGACCGGGTGGTCGTTCTCTCCGGACGCCCCGGCCGTGTGGTGGCCTGCATCGAGGTGGCGCTGGCGCGCCCGCGGCGACGCGCGGACCCGACCGTCGTCGCGCTGCGCGAACGGGTGCTGTCCTCGCTCGGGGTCGGCGGATGAGCGCCGGCGCGCGCCGAGCGCTCGTGATGCCGGCGCGAGCGCTGCTGCGCCAGTGGCGCGCGGCGTTGCTGCTGGCCACGCTGATCGGCATCTGGGAGCTGTACGTCGACCTCGGCGGCGCCGATCCGCTGATCCTGCCCGCCCCGCACGCCGTCGCCGCCTCGATGTACGACGACCGCGGCCTGCTGTGGTCCAACTTCCTGGTGACCGCCGAGGAGGTGCTGTTGGGGATCCTCGTCGCCGCCGTCACGGCGCTGGCGCTGGCGACCGCGATGCACTTCTTCGTGACGATCCGTCGCGCCGTGTATCCGCTGCTGATCGCGTCGCAGACGATCCCGATCCCGATGCTCGCGCCGGTGCTCGTGCTGTGGCTCGGCTTCGGGATCCTTCCCAAGCTGATCGTGATCGCGCTCGTGTCGTTCTTCTCGATCGTGATCACGACGCTCGCCGGCTTTGCCTCGGTCGATCCCGAGCTGCTCAAGCTGGTGCGCACGTTCGACATGTCCCGGCGCCGGGCGTTCTTCTCGATCGAGCTGCCGACGGCGCTGCCCGGCGTATTCACTGGCGCGAAGATCGCGGTGATCGTGGCGGTGATCGGAGCCGTGTTCGCCGAGCAGGCGGGCTCGAACTCGGGCCTGGGCTACGTGTTCACCCAGGCGCTGCCGCAGCTGCTGACCGCCCGCGCGTTCGCGGCCGTCGTGATCCTGTCGCTGTTCGCGATCGCGCTGTTCTGCGCGCTGACGCTGGCCGAGCGGCTGACCGTGCCGTGGGCCCATTCCACCGGCACAGAGCTTGGAGAGACCGACAGATGAGAAAGACGATCCTGTTGCTGGTCGGCGTCGCCGCCGCCGCGCTGGCGCTGGCCGCGTGCGGCGAGAAGCACGACCAGATCCAGCCGGTCGCCTCCAAGGCCCAGAACATGACGATGATGCTCGATTGGTTCCCCAACGCCGATCACGTCGGGATCTACGAGGCGATCGCCAACGGCGACCTCAGGGACGCCGGAATCGACCTGCACGTCGAGACGCCGCCGAGCCCGACCGCGCCGCTGTCGCTGGTGGAAGCCGGCAAGGTGGACGTCGCGATCTCCTACGAGCCCGAGGTGATACTCGCCCGTGATCAGAAGCAGACGGTTCTGTCCTTCGCGGCGCTCGTGCAGCGGCCGCTGACCTCGGTCATCTCGATCGGCTCAAAGCACATCACCAAGGTCTCGCAGCTGCGCGGCAAGACCGTCGGGACCGCCGGGATCCCCTACCAGACCGCCTACCTGGACACGATGCTCGATCACGCCGGCGTCCCGGTGAGCTCCGTCAACCAGGTCGACGTCGGCTCCAACCTCGTTCCCGCGATGCTGACCGGCCGGGTCGACGCGACGATCGGCGGCTACTGGAACTACGAGGCGATCCAGCTGCGCCAGGCCGGCAAGAAGCCCAACGTGATCCCGGTCTCCGCCGGCGGCGTCCCGTCCTACGACGAGCTCGTGCTGGTCACGACCGAGAAGTACTTCGAGAACCACGTCACCCTGCTGCGAGGGCTCGTGCAGGCGCTCGGGCGCGGCTACGCGGCGGTCCGCTCGGATCCACAGCAGGGAATCGACGCGCTGGACTCCGCGAACCCGTCGCTCGATCCGACCCTGCAGTCGGCGGCGGTCCGCGCGACGCTGCCGGCGTTCTTCCCCGGCGACGACAAGCCGTGGGGCTGGCAGTTCCAGAACCAGTGGAACGCGTACGGCAAGTGGATGTACGACAACCACCTGATCAAGCACCTGGCCGCACGCGATTACGCGTCGACCAACCAGCTGCTGGCGGGCCAGGGGCCGTAGCGACCGCCGGGATCCGTGTTCGCTTGGCGTCTTTTCAGGCTCCGGGTGCTGAAAAGACGCCAACAGCCGTCGACGCGCGGGGCGCCGATCAGGCGGTCAGCTGCCGCGCCGCGGCACCGGCCAGCCCGGCCCCGTGCGAGGCCAGCGCGTGCAACCCGGCCAGCCCGGCCCACTGCCCGTACGATTCGAACAGCGCGACGACCTCTGATTCCGTCGCCCGCGGCGCCGGCGCACCGGGCGGGCAGTCGTGCGTCAGTCGTCCGACGAGCCTGAGATAGGAGAGGTCGCCGGCCGGCAGTTGGTCGAGACGGCCCTGGCCGCGGAACGCCAGCATCTGGACCGTCCAGGAGCCGATCCCCGGGATCGATCGCAGCCGCCGCCAGCCCCGCTCCTGCTCTGCGGGATCGTCCGCGTCGAGGTCGACCCGCCCGGACGCGACCTCGCGGGCCACCCGGCGCAGCGCCACCGCTCGCCCCTCGCTCAGGTCGAACGAGGCCAGCAGCGCCGGCGCCTGGGCGGCGATCGCTTCGGCCGCCGGGCTGTCACGCAGGCCGCTGACCGGCTCACGTCGACCGAGCCGCGCGATCAACCGCCGCTGGATCGTCGCGGCGCGCTCGTACTCGATCAGCTGCTCGCTGACCGCGAACCAGAGCGACTCGAACGGGTCAGGGCGCCCGGCCGGACGCAGCTGCGGGTTGGCACGGACCGACGGGCCGATCAGCGGGTCGAACCGGAAGCGGTCGTGGAACGCGCGCAGGTCGAGGTCGACCCCAAGCGATCGGCGCATCCGCGCGATCCCCCAGTGGGCGAGCCCCTCGGAGCTCGCCTGGGCGCCGAACAGGACACGGTCGCTCGACAGCTGCACGGCCCGGATCACGACCGGCTCGCCGGCACGGTGGATCAGACGGTGCAGGACGTTGCCGCGCATCCGCGCCAACCGGTCCATGCCAAGCCGGCGCGGCATCGCGAACGGCCACGGCGGTCTGACTTCGACTCGCACCTCGACCCGCCGCGGGCCGCCGGCGGGCGTCACCTGTCCGGCTTGTCCAGCACGTGGATGTCGACCATGAAACGGCGCGACGCGACGATCTCGAGCCTCTCGCCGCCGCGTCTCGCCGGCCGGCTCACGGCCCGCTTGAGCTGCTTGCGGGCGCCGTGACGTCGGACCAGCGCGAGCGCCGCGGCGCCGGCGGCGAAGCTGGTGGCCGCGACGACGACAGCCTGTGCGGCCCCGATCACGCCGGTCGTTGCCGGCGCCACCGCGCGCACATCGGCCAGCACCGGTACGCCGTCGACCTCCTCCTCAAGCTCGGCGAGATCGTCGCCGGGCCTGTGCTGCTCAACGCTCATCGAGTCAGACATCTTGACACCGCGCAGGGTCGGCTGGCAACCGCGACCGCGCGCATCCGCCCCCCGATCGGGGGAAGTCGGGCTCCTCGGCGCCCGACCGCCTCTACATTCAGACGATGTCCACGACCACCGACGTCTTCGCCAAGGTGCGCGGCCACGAGCGCGTGCAGCAGTTCCGGGCCGCCCGGGAGATCGACATGGTGCCCTACTTCCGCGTGCTGGAGGGACCCACGCTGCCGATCGTGGAGATGGAGGGCAAGCCGCGGGTTATGCTCGGCTCCAACAACTACCTGGGGCTGACCGGCGACGAGCGCGTGCGACAGGCGGCGCTTGACGCGGTCAACCGATACGGGACCGGGATCACCGGCTCCCGCTTCCTCAACGGCACGCTCGATCTGCACCTGGAGCTCGAGTCAGAGCTCGCGCAGTGGCTCGGAACCGACGACGCGCTCGTGTTCACGACCGGACATCAGGCCAATGTCGGCGCGCTCGGGACGATCCTCGCGCCCGGCGACACGGTCATCGCCGACTCCGGCGACCACGCGTCGATCCTCGACGGATGCGTCCTGTCGGGCGCGAAGGTGCGCGGCTTCAGGCACAACCGCCTCGACCTGCTCGAGAAGCGGCTGCGCTCGGCCGAGTCAGACGGAGGCGGCGTGCTGGTCGTCGTCGACGGCGTCTTCTCGACCGAGGGCGATGTCGCGCCTCTGCCGGAGATCGCCGACCTGTGCGGGGACTACGGGGCGCGGTTGATGGTCGACGAGGCGCACGCGCTGGGCGTGCTCGGCGCACGCGGCGCCGGCACGACCGAGCTGCTCGGCGTCGAGGACCGGGTCGACCTGCGGATGGCAACGTTCTCGAAGTCGCTGGCGTCCTGCGGCGGCGTGATCGCCGGGCCCGCGGACGTAATCGAGTTCCTGCGGATCCAGGCGCGGTCGTTCATCTTCACCGCCTCCGGGGTTCCGGCCGCGGTCGGGGCGGCGCTGGCCGCGGTCAGGATCTGCCGCTCGCCCGAAGGCCCGCCGCTGTTTGCCGCCGTGCTCGACAATGCCCGCTATCTGCACGAGGGCCTCGGCCGGCTCGGCTTTGCCGTGGTCGCGCCGACGAGGCTTGCCGATGGCACCGAGATCGTCACGCCGGTCGTGCCGGTGCTGGTCGGCGATGATTGGAAAGCGGGGCTGCTTTGGAAGGCGCTGTATGACGCCGGGGTGTACGTCAACGTGATGATCCATCCGGCGGTCCCCCCCGGCGGCGCGTTGCTGCGCTGCAGCGTGATGGCGACCCACGAGCGCGCGACGCTCGATCGTGCGCTCGACGTGTTCGCCGCTGCCAAGCGGGCGTTCGAAGCCGAGCACGGCCCGCTGCCCGCGAACGACACCTGATCGCACAGCCCGCTGCCCGCGCACGACACCTGATCGCACGGCCCTCGTCACGGGCCACTCATTCGCTCGTCCAGAACAGGATTCCGGTTGCCGAGAGCGCGATGTCCGCACTCTCGCCCTCGGCATTTGGCGCCGACCGCCCGCCGAGTTTCGACAGAACCGCTGATCTAATGCAAACGTGCACAAGCTCCGATCACACACATAAAAAAGGCGCTCTAAGCGCATGTCATCGCAATGTGACATTGCTGTGACCCACTCGTTTGTTCTAGGTTGCTCGAAGTCAGCCGTGGCCGGTAGGTCCGAGAGCGTGGAGTCCGTCGCGTAGGAGCACCGGTTTGGGGGACCGATGACAAGCAGAGTCCGAGCAGGCTTAGCTGGCCCACGCAACGGGCTGGCAGTCGTGCGCTGCGAAGCAGCCACGTGCCTGTGGAACGCCAACGTCCGCTCACGCGGATCCGATGAACCAGGGAAGTGAGAGCGCCTAATGATGGATACCGCCCGCAAGACCTCCGAGCCACAGCGGCTGCGCGCACTGGAGCGAGCCAACGAGATCAGGCTCCAGCGCGCCGCGCTGAAGCGTCGGATCGCTGCCGGCGAGGTCTCCGCCGCGGAAGTCATCCTGCACCCGCCGAAGGCCGCGGTGAGCTGGTCGGTCAGCGACCTGCTGATCAGTCAGCGCCGCTGGGGGACGACGAGGTGCCGCAGGTTCCTGGCTCGAAACAACATCACCGAGACCAAGCACGTCGGGACGCTGACCGACCGGCAGAGGAACCTGCTGGCCGACTCGCTTGCGCCTGCGATCGACGACGCCGTGTCGGAGATGTCACCCGAGCTGGAGATGGCCATCGCCTGAACGCGGTCCGCAGTACTTGCGGCCGGGACGTGCACCGCGCAGCTCACGTCCCGGCTGCAGATTCGGTCACGGGCGAGCTGGGCCACTAGATCTGGATGCCGATTGGGGCCGGCGACGCACCGGCGAACAGGAAGAACCAGATCGTGAACGCCGCCAGCGAGATCCCGGCGCTGATCACCAGAACACCCTCCAACACAACGTGTCCCGGGTCCTCGAGGCCGCGTGCGACGCGGTTGTCGCGATACAGGTCGCTGAGCCGCGTCAGCAGGGACGCGAGCACCAGGATCGAGACGATCACGCCGACGAACGCCGCCGCCAGCGCCGCGCCCAGCGACTGCGTCGCGCCCTGGATCTGAGAGCCGACCCACAGCCACGCCAGCGGCGTCCCGGCCCACAGCACGATCGAGCCGATCGCCATGATCGCGACCACCAGCGCCGCGCCGGCTCCGGTCATCAGCATCCGCCGCATCTGTCTCCTCGCGTGACCGCGGTCAGGACCGTGGCGGCACCCGGCGCCGACCACGGCCCCTGGCTAACGGACAGCCTGACGAGAGCTTGACCTGCCACCACCCCATCAGCATGCCAACCAGGCCGAGCCGGGGGCGAACCTGCCACACCCCGCAGCCGGGCTCGCCGAGCTCGCGGCACGAGATCCGGGTGAACCGGTAGCGGCCGGGCTCGAGCTGCATGCGCGCCAGCAGCTCTCGCTTGCCTGCCTGCTCGCCGGTGGCGGCGGTGATCCGAGCGCGGGCGTTGGTCAGCCGGCCGGCGAGCTCGTCACGGATCTGCTCGAGCTCACCGAGGTCCAGCAGCCGCGGGGCTCCACGGCGGGGCCGCGCGGGATCCGCGGCGCCCTGCAGCGAGTCGATCCGCATCTCGAACGCGGTCACGAACGCCTGTGCCAGCTCTGACTCGAGCAGTGCGATCTGCGCGCGCAGCGTGCGCCTGGCAGCGGCCTCTGCGGCCCCGGCGGCCTCTGCTGCCCATGCGGCCCCGGACCCTCCGGTTCCGGCGGCCTTTCCGGGCCATGCCGCCGCCGCGTCGACAGACGTGTGCGCGGCAGTCAGCACCTCGTCTCGCATCCTGTGGCGGACCCTATCACCGCCCCTGCGCCGCACCCAGCTGCTCGGCCGCCAGCCATAGCGCCTCGTCGATGTGGATCTGCGGCACTCCGGCAACCCCGAGCGAGTAGAGCGTCACGGCGGTCGTCGACGACCCCGGCTCGCCCGCGAGCGGCATCCCGAACAGCGGCGCATGCACGCCGTGGCGATCGCGGATCACGAGCGACCCCTCCCCAGTTCCGGCGCCGGCACCGGCACCCGCGCCGGCGCGCGCACCCGCGCCCGCATCCGCGCCCGCGCCTGCATCCGCGCCCGCGCCCGTGCCCGCCAGCCCGATCCCGAGCCCGGGCGGTGCGGGATCCACCGCGGCCGCGTCCAGCGCCCATACGGGCACGCCGGTCTCGACGACGGCCACGAGGCAGGCGTCGGAGATCAGGTCGGCGGACGCAAAGCCACCCTGCAGCAGCCGTGCGATCGCCGCTTGCTCGGACGGGATCCGGTCGACATCGGGGTCGAGCCCGATCTGCCGGTAGAACGTCCGGTACGCCCGCGGGATCGGATGGGTGCGCATCGCGATCACGGTCGCGCCGCGGTAGCGGTCCGACAGCATCCGCAACCGCGCGGTCAGGTCAGGCCCCGACGCCGCCACCGCCGACCCCCGCCGCACCGTGACCGTCAGCCAGTCCAGGCGCAACCCCGGCAGCTCGGCCGCGACGGTGGGATCGACCGCGCCGCGCCGCGGGCCCGCCGATGCTTCGGAGCCACTCATCTCGCCCGGCCGGCGACCGGTGACGAGGCCACGAGTGCACGGACCTGCGGGGAGAGCGCCGCGGCGGTGTCCCAGTGGTCGCCGACCAGGCGTTCGGCGACGATCCCGCCTCGGCGGGCGAGCTCCGCCATCGGGCACAGGACGACGCCGTACTGGTCGCCGACGCGGCCATCCTCGTCGTAGGCGACCGGAATCGTCCAGTGGTGCGCCCGCACCGCTTTGGCGGTGGCGGCGGCGCTCGCGTTCAGCGCGACGGCGAGGAACTGCACCGACGAGCCGGCAAACCGGCGCGACAGCGTCTGCAGCGCGTCGACCTGGCGCTCGCAGGAGCCCGCGCCGAGCGCGAACAGCGACAGCACGATCGGCCCGCGGCTGGCGTCGATGCACAAGTTCAGCGCACGCGGATCATGGGCCGCGAGCGTGCACGGCGGATGCAGGTTGGCCGCGCCGCGCAGGTCGGTCGTCGCCAGCGGCGCGGCAAACCAGCGCAGCCGGTGTCCCGCCGTGACCCCCGTGCTGTTGCTCCCGTGGCTGACGAATAGATAGACCGAGAAGGCGATCACGACCGCGAGGCCGACCAGCCCGATGATCCGCTGGTAGCGGCTCGTGTCGATCACGAGCGGCGCGGGCGGCTCGGCGCGATCGACCCGATCGGCGCGTCCGGGCGCGACCGGCGCCGGCCCGGCCCCGTCGGGATCCAGGTGCGAGAGCTCGTCGTCCCCGCGCGGTCGGTCGTCCGGGCCGCTCACGCCGCCGGCACGCGCCGTCGCGGCCGTCTGACCGGCGCGGGCGCCGACGACGGCTCTGGGGTGCCGCGCCGGCGCTCGGCGAGCGCCAGGACGGCCGGCAACACGATCAGCACACCGCCGAGCGAGACGGTCAGGTCGACGAGCGTGACCACGCCGAACTGCCGCAACATCTCGATCCGGGAGACGATCAGCACCGCGAACCCCGCGATCGCGGTGATCCCCGACGTCAGCACCGCGGCGCCGGTCAGCCGATACGTGCGCGCGAGCGCGGCGTCGCGGTCCAAGCCGGCGGCCCGCTCCTGCGAGAAGCGCTCGGACAGCAGCACGCTGAACTCGGTCGAGATCGCGATCACGAGCGCCCCGAGCGTCGCCGACATCGGGTTCAGCGGCACCCGGATCGCGAACACGATCAGCGCCGACCAGCCGGTCGCCAGCGCGATCGGCACGATCGGCGCCAGCGCGCGCCGGGGGCTTCGCAGCACGAGCGCCAGGATCAACGCGACCGCCAACAGTCCCGCCAGCAGCATCTCATTGCGCCGCGCGACCGACGACAGCGAGCGGTTGGCCTGCGCCGCCAACACCGGCAGTCCGGTGAGCGCCGCGGACACGCCGGCCGGCGGGTGCAGGTGCGAGCGCATGTAGTCGATCACACGCTGTTGGCGCCCCAGCGGCATCAGCCGGATCCCGAACGCGAGCGTCGCGGCCCGGCGGTCGGGCGTCAGCACCGTCTGGGAGAAATAGGCGGGGACGGTGGCCAGCAGCGCGTCGATTCCGGCCCGGGTCACCTCCCCCGTTGAGCCCGAGCCGGGCAGGCTCGAGAACAGCCCGGTCAGCGACAGTGCCGGGCACAGCGTCGCCCGTGCGCAGCCGCGGGCCGCGCTGTATCCGAAGTGCGTCAGCAGCGCCTGCTGGTAGGAGCTCATCCACCGAAGCGTCGCCGGCGTCGCGACGTCGCCGGCGCGGACGAGCACGTCGATCTCGCCCGAGACGCCGGTGACCCGCTCGAGCGTCCGCAGGTCACGCAGCGCCCGGCTGTGCTGCGGCACGAGCTTGGTCACGTCGGACTGGACCCGGGTCTGGCCCGACACCGCCCAGCCGCCGACCGCGAGCGCCAGCGCCAGCGCCAGCACCGCCACCGGCCGGCGTGCCGAGGTTGCCACCACACGCCCCGGCAACGTCCGGTCGACGTGCAGCGCCCGACCGCCGTCGCGCAGCAGCTCCCCGGCTCCGCGCAGCGACGGCCCGAGCAGCGCCGCGGCCGACCGCGCCGGCCCCGTGACGAGCTCCGACGCCCCCCGCAGAGACGCCGACACGGCGGCCGCCCAGCGGCTCACGGGCGCGGCCCCGCGACGGCCCGACACGAGCCCACGGCGTGCGGACCCCGCCCCGGGGCGGGCCGGCGCCCCACCGAGCGAGATCGCCAGCACCGCCGCTCCGGCGGTCAGCGCGCACGCCAACGCGACCGCGACCCCGACCACCAGCAACACCCCGAAGCCCTGGACCATCGGCACCGGGGACAGCTCGAGCGCCAGGAACGCGACCGCCGTCGCCAGAGCGGCAGTCGCGAGCGTCGGCGCGCCGCGCGCGGCGGCGCTCGTCACGGCAGCCCTACCCCGCCCCGGCAGCGAGGCGTCGGCCTCGGCGACCCGGGCCTGGAACTGGACCG
>Ga0302325_10018470_pt1 | contig 14696 bp, 10 predicted proteins | sample Palsa_T0_2_FD_201948 | JGI IMG/M metagenome (GOLD analysis project Ga0302325, IMG submission 201948) | Peat permafrost microbial communities from Stordalen Mire near Abisko, Sweden - Palsa_T0_2 | ecosystem: Environmental > Terrestrial > Soil > Palsa > Peat permafrost | place: Sweden: Abisko... | reverse complement strand
CGAGCCGAGGCAGCTTGCAGTGCGTCTACGCGCCGCGCGATCAGGATGCCGGCGGCCGGAATCAGGGGTAGCACGGAACGGGCGTTGATAGCCCAGTTCAAGAATCCTGTAAAAACAAATGTTCCGAACACCCAAAGCATCAGCAACAGGGAGTCGGCGTCTTTGCATTTCCATGTGTCCGCGGCCGCCAGCGCCATCACGGAGAATCCAGCGGCAATAAAGAGCGTCAGCTGAATGCCAACCAGAAGCCAGTGCCGGTAAAAGTCGAACGGCCAAAGCATTTCGCCGAGACCGATTCGGCCGGTGCTAATGAGAAACCCCGCAATTCCGCACGCCACGCAAACGGCGAGAATTTTCCTGCGCGGCCACATGACGGGCGCAAACGTCAGCGCGGGCAGCGTGCATCCGCCGACAAAGCTCAGATCTACCAGCGCTTTCGCCAGTACGGAACTTTGTCTCGCTTGCCGTACGCCAGTGGACATATGAGCTGCGCTGGTAATCATGCGCAGTCCGTAGACCGCCTTCGTCCACTGCTGGTATTCCGTCAGAACCAGGATTGGCAGCAGCAGGTACCAGGCCCAGCTTCCGAGACGCCGCTGCCGGACCAACGAATACGCCACCAGCAGCGGAATCAAAGCGATACCAAAGTACTTCGTCAAAGCACATAAAGTGATCAGGAGCGCGGAGAAGGCTAGATAGCGCGGCTTCTGCGGCTCAAGCCCCTCGATCCAGAAGATGATGGCCCAAAGCCAAAGAGCTAACATCAACGTGTCGCACATCACGCTGTTGGCAGAGACGAGAAACACCGGCGTGAGCAACGTGGCCGCCGCCGCCAGCAGCGGCGAACTTGTAAACCGCTGCGCCAGACGATATGTGCCACACACTACTGCCAGCGCAGGCAGGAGGAAGGCGAGATGCAACGCCCGCTCCGACCATCCCAGGAAACTGGACGCCGCGGCGATGTAGTAGGACGCAAGGGGAGGATTCTTGGTTTCGTACGCCATGGGTACGGCATCGAGGAACCAGTTGACTTTGAATCCATAGGGATCAAGCGGGTGGTGGGTAATCTGCCGCGCGACATAAATGAACAAAGTGTCATCGACATTGAAAGCCTTGCCGGAAAACGGCGCCAGGCAGGCGAGAACAGCCACGGCAAGAAGTATGTAATGAACGCGCTGAAGATTAGGTTGGACGCTGTCGGTAGGCGATGCCATCAGGAGTGCAGCAAGATTAGATGTCCATAAATCTTGTGTCAATCGAACGCTTCGCGCAGGATGTCATTGTTTAATTAGAATTTCTCAGCGGATAACCTCGGCCACCTTCCCGCTCCCAATCAACTCGGCGATCCGTGCGAAGTCTTTGTACATGACGCGGTCCTTGTCGACCGTGGGACACACCCCCCGGATCGCCGCATGAGCCGCTTGTCCGCGCTTCGAGGTCTTCAGTGGAGCCAGGAAGTCGATTGCCTGGGCCACAGCCATGGCTTCGATGGCCAGCACGTTGCGCGTGTTTTCGACAATGCGCTTCAGCTTGATCGCCGCCGTCATGCCCATGGAAACGTAGTCTTCTTTGTTGCCCGAGGTCGTAATCGAATCGACTGACGCGGGATGCGCCAGCACTTTGTTCTCGCTGACCAGCGCTGCAGCCGTGACCTGCGGCAGCATGAAACCGGAATTCAATCCCGCGCCATGTGCCAAAAATGGCGGCAAACCCTCGCTGAGCGCGGGGTTCACCAGCCGCTCGATCCTTCGTTCACTGATGCCGGCCAGCGCGCTCAGAACGATGCCCAGAAAATCCAAAGCAAACGCGAGGGGTTCGCCGTGAAAATTTCCTCCCGAGATCACATCGCCTTTGAAATTTCTGGCGTCGGTGATGAATACCAGAGGATTATCGACTGCGGAGTTCGCCTCCGTCTCAAACACCGCGCGGCAGTGCGCCAGCGTGTCGCGCACCGCGCCGTGCACCTGCGGGATACAGCGCAGGGAGTAAGCGTCCTGCACGCGGCCGCACTCGCGGTGCGATTCGCGAATCTGACTGCCTTCGAGCATCTTGCGCAGATTCGCCGCCGTCTTCATTTGTCCGCTGTGCGGGCGGGCTTTGTGGATGCGTTCATCGAAAGCCGCGTCGGTGCCTTTCAGCGCATCGCAGCAGAGTCCGCCCAGCACGTCGGCGGAATCCACTAGTATTTCGGCGGTCAGAAGCGCCAGCGTGCCCACGGCCAGCATGGCTTGCGTCCCGTTGATGAGCGAGATGGATTCCTTCGCTTCCAGCACCAGCGGCTTGACCTGCGCCCGCTTCAGCGCGTCGCCGCTGGGAATGCGCGCGCCCGCCGCGTCGACGCATTCACCTTCCCCGATCAAAGCCAGCGCCAGATGCGCCAGCGGAGCCAGATCGCCGCTCGCGCCCACACTGCCCTGCGACGGCACGAAGGGTGTGACGCCGCGGTTTAGCATTTCACACAGCGTGTCGATGACGACGGCGCGCACGCCCGAATATCCTTTGGCAAGGGAATTAGCCCGCAAGAGCATCATGGCGCGCGTTTCCGCCACCGAGAGCGGTTCGCCGACGCCTGCGGCGTGCGAACGCACCAGGTTGACTTGCAGTTCGCGAATCTGGTCGCCGGCGATGCGCACATCGCTGAGTTTGCCCACACCAGTAGTGATCGCGTAGGCGAGTTTGTTGCTGGCGACGATTTCGTCGACCACGGCGCGCGCCCGATCCACAGCCTCGCGCGCGTCGGCTGACAGAAGTACTGGACGCCTCTCATTGATCTGTGCGACTTCGCGCACCGCTTCCAGCGTGAGATCGTTACCGTTAATGTGAAGTGCGCTCAAATAAGGTTCCTGTTTCTGGTTTCCGGTTTCTAGCGACCAGGTTCTAGTTTCCCCAAGGCTGCGTGAAATACTTTCATATATTTTTCCGGCAGCGCGGCAATCTTCATCGTTGCATCGGTGACGATGTGCGTGGTCTCGCCTTCAGCCAGCAGCGCGCCGTCTTCCGCCCGCCGCAATTCGTAACCAAAGTAGACCACCGATTCGCGCACGTTCAACAATTGCGTGCGCACCAGAACTTCTTCGTCATAGCACACCGCAGCCCGATAGCGGCATTTGGCCTCGGCTACGGCGAGGAAGCGTCCGTCTTTGCTCTCCATGTCGCGATAGGAAAATCCAAACTGCCTTAACCATTCGACGCGGCCCACTTCGAAATAGACGAAATGGTTGGAATGATAGACCACTCCCATCTGGTCGGTCTCCGCATAACGCACGCGCAGGCGGGTTTCGTTGACTGCCTGTGGATGATTCGAATTCATTTTCCGCTCCACACCGGTTTGCGCTTTTCAAGAAATGACGTAACGCCTTCGCGGAAGTCGGCCGTGGTGCGTATTGCGGCATTCTCCCGCAACGCGGCTTCAATCTGTGTATCCAGTTCAGCGCGAGCATGGTCGTTCAGCAGTTTCTTGGTTGCCCGCAACGAAGCCGGACTGTTCTCCATCAGCAGCGCCGCCAATTCCCACGCCCGCGCCAACAGGGTCTCCGGCGCGACGATTTCGTTGATCAATCCCATGCGCATCGCTTCCTCTGCTCCGATGATTCTGCCGGTGAGCAACAGATCGCGTGCGTGCTTCTCTCCAGCCTGGCGCAGAAGAAACGTGGAAACAATGGCGGGCACAAAGCCGATGCGCACCTCGGTGTAGCCAAACTTGGCTTCGGGCACAGCCAGCGTGAAGTCGCACAGCAAAGCCAGTCCGGTGCCGCCGGCGATGGCCGGACCATTCACCGCTGCAATCGTGACCTTGGGAAATTCGTAGAGCGAACGGAACATGCGGACCATCGTCTTCGAATCTTGCACGTTCTGCTCGGGCGACCGGCCAATCAGCGCTTTCAAATTGTCCAAGTCCATGCCTGAGGAGAAAGCCTTGCCTGCGCCCGTCACGATGAGCACAATCGCGTCGGACGTCTCCACTTCCTTCAGCGCGCGCAGCAGATCGTCGATCAGTTCGAAGCTGATGGCGTTGCGCTTGTCCGGACGGTTCAGCGTGATGGTCGCGACACCGGAATCGTAAGCGAGTTGGATTGTTTTGTAGTTCATAGCTGGGCTAGTCGTCGTTCACTGAATTCGTATACCTCGCGCCTATTTCGGCGGTCGCGCGCAGCAGCGCGTCCAGCGGCTTCAGAGGCGGCAACTCAGCGCCACGCTGTTTTAAGGTCTCGATCACCTTCTCGGTCGCGATATTGCCGACCAGTGCATCTTGCGCGAAAGGGCAACCACCGAGGCCGCCGATAGCCGAATCAAACCGGCGGCAACCAGCGTCGTAGGCCGCAAGAATCTTAGCCGCCGCATGCTCGGGACGGCTGTGCAGATGTACCCCGATTTCCAGATAATCGTACTTCGCCATCACCGCCCCTACGAGTTCGCTGATCTGCTGCGGCGTAGCCACGCCGACCGTGTCGGCCAGGGAAATCATGCGCAGGCTGTCGACTTCCAGCAGCGAGATGGCTTCAATCACTTCGTCCACGTTCCACAAATCGCCGTAGGGATTGCCAAACGCCATCGAGATGTATACGACCACATCGAGCGCGGCATTGCCAGCTCTTGTCTGGATCTTCTCCAGTTCGTCGAGCGCGTTTTCCGCGGACTGATTCTGATTCTTTCGCAGAAAAGTCTCCGAGATCGAATACGGAAATCCCAGCGTGTGTGCCGCATGCGTCTCGATGGCCCGCTGCGCGCCTTTCTCGTTGACCACGATGCCGATGATCTCCACGTCGTCGGGCGGATCAAGTTCCTTCAATACTTCTTCCGCATCCACCATCTGCGGCACGGCCTTGGGCGACACGAAGGAGACCGCATCGATGTGCTTGAATCCCGCGCTGATCAAAGCCTGCAGGTACGCCCGCTTGATGTCGGACGGAATCTGTCCTTTCAGTCCCTGCCAGGCATCGCGCGGACATTCGATAAGCTTGACGGCATCAGACATATCAAAAGCTTGCCACGGATCACACGGATTCTCACCGATCAAAATCTTTACGATGAAACCCGGATCGCTTGTCCGTTTTGCGCTTTATCCGTGAAGATCCGCGCAAATCCGTGGCCAAGGTTTACGTTTGCAGCACTCCCACCTTAAACTCCGGCACGTCGGGATTCAAAGCTGCGGCTTCCAGAGCCTGCGTGATGGCCTCTCGCGTCTCAACGGGATCGATGATCTTGTCGATCCACAACCTGGCTGCGCCATAACGCGGATCGGTCTGCTCGTCGTAGGTACGCTTCACCGATTCGTACAGCTCTTTCTTTTCTTCCTCGCCCAGCTTCGTGCCGCCGCGTTCCAGTTGCTTCACCTTGACCTCAACCAAAGTGCCCGCTGCGGCATCGCCGCCCATTACGGCATAACGCGCTGTTGGCCAGGCAAAAACGAATCGCGGATCAAAAGCCTTCCCGCACATCGCATAGTGTCCCGCGCCGAACGATCCCCCCACAATCACGGTAATCTTCGGCACAACGGAATTCGACACCGCGTTCACCATCTTCGCGCCCGCTTTGATTATGCCGCTCCACTCCGCGTCGCGGCCCACCATAAAACCGTTCACGTCGTGGAAGAAAATCAGCGGGATCAGATTCTGGTTGCAGTCCATGATGAAGCGCGCGGCCTTCTCCGCCGATTCCGTATAGATCACGCCGCCAAACTCGATTCGCTTATGGCCCTCATGGTCGGTTTGCTGCACGTGCAGTTTCTGGTTGGCGACAATTCCCACAGCAAACCCGCCAATGCGTCCGTAACCGCAGATCACCGTTTTGCCATATTCTGCTTTGTATTCATCGAAGCGGCTGCCATCGAGCACGCGCGCCAAAATCTCTTTCATGTCGTAAGGGCGGGCGGGCGAGGAATCGTAGATGCCGTAAATCTCTTCGGCGGCCAGCGCCGGCTCGACCGGCTTCTTGCGGTCCCATGGAGAGAGGCGCCGGTATCCCCACTTCTCCACGATTGATCGAATGCGCGCCAGGCACGCCGGATCGTCCGGTTCGCGGAAGTCCACCGTGCCGCTGATGCCCGCGTGCATGGCTGCCCCACCCAGATCCTCGGCCGAAACTTTCTGTCCGATCGCCGCCTGCACCAGTGCAGGGCCGGCCAGAAACAAACCGCTGCCGTCGGTCATCAGGACGTGGTCGCACATCACGGGCAGGTATCCGCCGCCGGCCACGCACATGCCCATGATCGCCGCAATCTGCGGAATGCCCAGAGCCGACATGACGGCGTTGTTGCGGAAGACGCGGCCGAAGTCGTCAGTGTCCGGAAAGACATCTTCTTGCAAGGGCAGGAATACGCCCGCCGAATCCACTAGATAGATAGTAGGAATACGGTTCTCAATCGCAATGTTCTGGGCGCGAATCACCTTCTTCGACGTCATGGGAAAAAACGCTCCCGCCTTTACCGTGGCGTCGTTTGCAATGATCATCACCATGCGCGTCTGAACTCGCGCCAGACCCGTAATCACGCCCGCGGCCGGTGCTCCACCCCACTCTTCATACATGCCATGGGCCGCATAAATTCCCAACTCAAAAAAAGTTGCAGGATCCACCAGCAGTTCAATGCGTTCCCGGGCGGTGAGTCGTCCCTTGCCGCGCTGGTTTTCGATGGCCTTGGCGCCGCCGCCTTCGCAAATCTTTTCGCCCTCATTGCGCACCTGAGACATGAGATCGGCCAGAAAGCGCATATTGGCTTCGAATCGTGCCGAGGTGGCATCGACTTTCGTCGTCAGGACGCTGGATGCCTGAGACGAAGATACGGCGGGAGCTTCGCTGCGATCAGCCATGGGTATGAATGAAGAGAGCGGACTGATTACGGTATACCACTCCCGCAGGGACGCGCAACGCAAGGCCTTGTCATTCCGAACCGGGCTGAAAGCCTGGTGAGGAACCTGCTGACCCGTGGAGCGGCATCGGGGGCAAGGTGGATTCTGACCACCTCTCACAAGAAAAAGGCGCTCCGGCGCGCTGCACCGCTATCTTTATGCTTGATAAGCCGTCTTAGCGAGAGTCGCCCCTGTCGACGTAGCCTCTGCGGATGTGCATTTTTCGGTCAGGAGGATGAACACCGATGTCCACCATCACCAGACGTTCTTTCCTGGGAATGGCTGCTGCCATAGGCGCCACGGCAGCCTGGGGTAGTCCGTATGGGACGAAGTCCGGCATTGCATGGCGTGAGCGCCGCGATCTTTTCCCTGAGGGTGTTGCATCGGGAGACCCCGACAGCAACAGCGTACTGTTGTGGACGCGCCGGCCGCCTTCCGGTGAAAAGTCCGGGGAAAAGACCGTTGAAAACCTGCCCGTGAAGTTGAACGTAGTTAAGTTGAACGTCGAGGTCGCCGAAGATGAGATGTTCACTCGTGTTGTAGCCACCGCCGCCGCTCCGGTTTCCGCAGCATCCGACTGGACCTGCCGCGTGTTGGTTGGCGGGCTGAAGCCCAGCCGTGTGTATTGGTATCGCTTCACCGATCCCGAAGGTTTCGGCAGCCGCATCGGCAGAATGATCACGGCGCCGGAGGTAAACGACGCGAGCCCCGTTCATTTTGTTTTTGTGAGTTGCCAGAATGCGAACGATGGGGCGCAGAACGCCTACCGTAGGATGATCTTCGAGGATGAGCGCGCTGCCGCAGCCGACCGGATTGGCTTCGTGCTTCACCTCGGCGACTTCATCTATGAAATTGTCTGGTATCCGGAGGACCGTCCACAGGGCATGTACGACCGCCGCTTGCGCGACATCGTCCGCTATCCGCACGGCGAGAAGATCCGTGACTTTCACATCCCGACCACCGTGGAAGACTATCGCGCCGTTTATCGCGCGTATCTGAGTGACCCCGATCTTCAGGACGCGCGCGCTCGCTGGCCCTTCGTCAACATGTGGGACAATCACGAGTTTAGTTGGCTGGGCTGGCAATCCCTGCAAAGATTCGGAGGAAAAACGATTCCCGCGCAAACCCGCAAAGTGGCGGCCAACCAGGCGTTCTTCGAATACCAGCCGGCACGGATCACTAAACCCAGCGGGCCCTCCCTTGATCGTTTCGATCCTCCGCAGGTGGTCGATACGCCGGTTACTCGTTTTGACGAGCACGGCCTCGGTCAGGAACCGAACAACCTCGCCGCCATCGGCAGCCTCAAGGGTTACCGCGCATTGCGATGGGGCAGGAACGTGGAACTCATCGTCACCGACCAGCGCACCTATCGCTCCGAGGAACCTACCGATCGGCCCGAGTCAGAACCTCTTGCGAGCGATGACTTTCCCGAGTTCATCTCTGAAGATGCCATGGAAATCATGGATGCGGGGCGAACCTACAATGGCGGTCGACCGCCGGAGTCAATCCGTTTCGGTAGCGTCGAGATAGCGAATTTCTCGAAAGACCGGCCGGCGCAGACAATTCTCGGTGCCGAGCAGAAGGCCTGGTTTCTCGAGCGCTTGCGTAACTCGAAAGCGACCTGGAAGATTTGGGGCAACACCACTGCCACGCTCGACATGCGTGCCGACCTGCAAAACCTGCCGCAGAGGACTGCGAAGCCGTGGCCGGAGAGTGGTTATGCAACTTCCCCGCTAGGCGACCACGGGACTGCGTATGTGGAGCGCGGCGAGATCTATGACTTCGTCCAGGCCAATCGAATTACTGGTTTTGCCACTATCGCGGGAGACCGTCACAGCTTTTGGGCAGGATTCGCTGCGAAGTCCCTGCCACCGAAACCGTTTGTGCCGGTCGGCATTGCTTTTGTGACGGGTTCCATCTCCGCCCCAGGAATTGTCGAAGCGCTGGAGCATGCTTTGCCGAAGGACCATCCTCTTCGATCACTCTACGTTGGCGAAGGGCCTGGCGATCACGCTCCGCAGCCAACCCTTAACATGCTCGTTCGGCATGGAGTACGCTCATGTCTCGAGTACGCGCAGAGCGGAGATATCGCGAAAGCGCTAGCCCTGTCCAATCCCAATTTGTCGCCGCACGTTTTGTTCGTCGACATGGGCGGACACGGCTACTCGGTGGTTCACGCTGCAAGCGGATTCATCGAGACTGAATTCGTCTGCATTCCTCGCCCGCTCGAACGCAGTGACCGTCCGGATGGAGGCGCTCTCAGCTATCGGGTTAAATTTCGAACCGGCCTTTGGGCAAGCGGGGAAGCGCCAAAACTCCAGATGCAGATTCTTGAAGGCGATCCGAAATTCTCGGTGTGATCCAGTTCGATTTTGTGCGCACAATCGACCCCGTAGTCTCGTCGAAGTCTTGTCGTTCCGAACAGGGCTGAAAGCCCGGTGAGGAACCTGCTGTCCGGTGGAGCGCCGCCCGCGTACCTTATAAAGTACATGACGCGACTGTCAAGTCCACTGTAGTAGGCATCCGGCGTCCTCGAAAGTAGACATTTCTTCCACAGCCTAACCCCCTGATTCCATTGATCCGTCCAAAACCTCACTCGAAGAATCAACACCTTACGCCGCAGATTTTCGCCATTTTGAAATGTTCCAGTCGGAACATAAGAGCAGTTTGTTCCGAAGCCGGAAGCCGGAAGCCGGAAGCCGAGACCTAAGCCCGCCTCTCCATCCACTCCGCCAGCCGGCAGCCATCTTCCTCGAGCAGAAAGCTTCCCACGCCAAAACATTCCCCGAAGATGCGATGCGATTCCTCATCGCGCGCCGCGCGTGAAATCCATTGCTTGCCCACCTGGTACTGCGAGGCGGTGAACCATTTCTGCGGCAACACCTCCACGAGCCCCGCCTGCAGATAGAGAACAAAGAGCGCGAATGCCGGCTCGTCATTCGACATCGCCTTGTAGCTGGTAGGCACGATCAACTCGTCCACCGCCGCCAGTTCCGTAGGCACCTCGATCTTGTGCATGCCCGGGCTCAGCGTGAGCGGTACCTCAAAGTCCGCGATGGGCGCGGTCTTCGAGTAGATGCGGTCGGAAGATTGCTTGAACCATCCCGCAATCTCGGCCAGGTCGAACGCCTCAAGCTGATCCGGATCGAAACACGCAAGACGAATGTTGCGCCCCTCCGGACACCAGATCCCAAGACACTGTGGCGACACAACAAACGGCCGGCAATACGTGTTCAAAGCCAGCCGCGGCTTGTCCGGTTCGTGCTCCAGCGCCAGCGAGACCACATATGCAACCGGTCCCTGCTCGCCATGATGAGTCCAAACGAAGCGCTGCTGCGAGAGAGACCGGAATGCCGGGAAGGTCTTCCAGTACCATGGCGCAGGACCAACGGTGCCTTCAAGTTGTTGCCGGAGGCTGGCTAAATTCGGAGTGGGCATGCAAAGGAATTGAATAATTGTGTGATCGGGTAATTTGGTAATTGAAAACCTTGGGCCCTTAAATTACGAAATTACTCAATTACAAAATTACCCAATCAGCTCGCCACGCCCGCGCCCTTTACATTCGCGCGGATGAACTTCACAATGTCATCCATTGCCGTGCCCGGCTGGAAGATCGCGGCCACGCCCAGTTTCTTGAGCGCATCGATGTCCTGATCGGGAATGATTCCGCCCACCAGCACCAGAACGTCATCCATTTTATTCTGCTTGAGCAGGTCCATCACCCGCGGCACGATCGCGTTATGGGCACCCGAAAGAATCGACAGCCCGATCACCTGCACGTCTTCCTGTAGCGCCGCGCTGACGATCATCTCCGGGGTCTGCCGCAACCCTGTGTAAATCACTTCCATGCCGGCATCGCGCAGCGCGCGCGCAATCACCTTGGCGCCGCGGTCATGCCCGTCGAGCCCCGGCTTCGCCACCAGCACGCGAATCTTGAGATCTGCCACTGCCATTCATTTAACCACACAGGCCGCGCCGGCGCACAGAGCGGTGTTTCCTGTGTCCAGGTGGCTAAAGAGTTCTTGTGTCCATACTCCTCCATAAATACCAGCACGCCACGCTGCGATAAGGTTCCCAGCACTTTGCGATCTTCTCCATCTGCTCTGGAGTTGGCAGCTTGATCTTCCGCTTGCGGACTTTCTTTGCTGCCTTCACGTGCCGTACATCGAGATAGTGTTTGTAAATCGCCATGCGCACACCGTAGTCCCCGGTGGGCAGGACGTTCTCGCGCTTCAGCGAGAACATCAGAAACATTTGCGCGGTCCATACGCCGATGCCCTTCACTTGGGTCAGATGCTCGACCACTTCTACATCCGGCAACTGCGGCAGCCGCGCAAAATCGAGCAGTCCGCTCGATGTTTTTGCCGCCAGATCTTTCAAGTACGCTGATTTCTGCTTCGACAATCCCGCGCCGCGCATCTGTTCATCGCTGAGCTTCACGATGCCCTCCGGCGTGAGCGGCTCGCCCGCCCGTGCGGCAAAGCGCCTGAAGATCGTCTCTGCTGCTTTGCCGTTCAGTTGTTGGTAGACGATCGCCTCAGCCAGGCTGTGAAACTCCGGCGGCCCAAACTGCATGCGGCATGGCCCAATGCGCTCGATTAGGGCCCGCATGACGGGGTCAGCCTTCTTGAGATGGGTGACAGCTCTTCGCACGGTTATATATCTTTATCACAGAATTCCCCGTGGGCGAATAAAAAACGAATCCGGTTAGTGGGTCAGTTTCCGGCAGCCGACCATCCGGGAATTTCGCTTCCAGTTCAATCAACACAAGAGCGTTTGTCGGCGCTGATTCAAGAAATTAGGTTGATTACTTCCGAATTGCCAGGCGGACCGCACTAGGAGCAGTCGATTTTTCATCCAGGGTCCTGCGGGCGCCGGCTTCACTCCAGCCAGCGGCGACTCCGCCAGGGGCAACGTACCGAAACGAACGTAGGCCCATGCCACCGCCGCCGTGATCAGCGCCGCTGGGACAATAAAGCTCGCGCCCGCGACCGCCAGCCCCGCCCATCCCGCGCGCGCGAAACCCACGCTGATCGCAAATCTCGGTGGAGTTCGGTCCAGGGATCAGGTTGTTCAGGCCCAGCATGTCGAGATACTGCTGCTGCGTCACCCATTGTCGCTTGCGTACGACTTCATCCTGCATCAGACCGATAGCCGCAGCGGGACCACCAAAGTGATCGCTCCCAACTTGAGGAACAGGACGGCCAAGGCGCGCAGGCGCTCGCGGAGCGGGCTTTGAATGCCGATGGAGGCAGCAGCTGGGTTCGGCCGGGTCAAGCAAGGATTGTAGCGCGGTCTTCCAGGCGCGTCTTAGCTCCGGCGCTGAAGCTTCGGGGCCGGGTTCTGGACTTTGGCGCTTCCCGGTGGAAGCTGGAACCCAATCCGCACGCCGCGTGTTTTCCTGGGTATCGTCAATTCCTTCATGGCCGAGATCAGCTCCAGAATCACGGAATCGTTCGAGTCCAAACGATTCTCCAGTTCGTCGATCTTTCCGGCAAGACGCCGGTTCGTGGCCAGCATCTCGCGCAAGCGCACAAAGGCGCGCACCACAAAAACACTCATCTGGACCGCCCTCTCAGAACTGAGCACGGTTGCGGCCATGATCGCTCCGTGTTCGGTGAACGCATATGGCGTATATCGGCGGCCACCGCGGGTTTTCTTTGAGGTCGCAAATTGCGACCTCAAAGAGTTGTGCTCCTTTTCAGTCAGACGGAACATGAAATCAGAAGGGAAGCGTCCTTGGTTGCGTTTCACTTGCTCGTTGAGACGCTTCACCGACACGCCGTAAAGTCCAGCAATGTCGGCGTCGAGGATGACCCGCTGATGGCGAAGGAACAAGATACGCGATTCCACTGCGAACGCCGGCGTCCCGAGGCGTTTCGGCATCCTGAGCAGGGTTGCATTTTTTCGTGTTTTCATTTTGAGATCACAAATTCTGATCTCAATCATATTCCGAGGAAGGTAGAATACTCTCGTCGATAACTACGCAAACTCTCTTCCGCTTCCCATTTTGGTCTGATCCGTACGCGCCAATTCTCCCCGCTTACGTGATGCTCACTTCTGTATAAGTCCCATACACCTCGCGGAGCGTTTCGCAAATCTCGCCTACCGTGGCATAGGCCCGCACCGCACCCACGATGTACGGCATCGTATTCGCCGGAGAGATGCTTCCATTTGTGCCAGCCTTCGGTTCTTGCCCCGCAGCCTTCTTCAGCGCATCGAGTGCGCGCCGCACTTCGTCGTTCGATCGCCGCGCCCGCAACGCTTTCAGCTTGGCTGACTGCTGCAGAGCGACGCTTTCGTCAATGTAGAGAATATGAGGCGACTCTTCGTCGATCACGAATTCGTTCACGCCCACGACGACTTTCTCTTTCGCCTCGGCGGCGCGCTGGTACTGGTAAGAGGCTTCGGCAATTTCTTTTTGCGGATAGCCGCGCTCGATGGCTTTCACCATGCCTCCCATCGCGTCCAGCTTGCCAAAGTAGTCGAATGCACCCTGCTCCATTTGAAGAGTCAGGTTTTCGAGAAAGTATGATCCGCCCAGCGGATCGACCGTCTGCGTCACTCCCGATTCATAAGCGATGATCTGCTGCGTGCGCAGCGCAATGCGGGCTGCTTCTTCCGTGGGCAGAGCCAGCGCCTCGTCGTAAGAATCGCAGTGCAGCGACTGCGTGCCGCCAAGCACTGCAGCCAAAGCCTGCAGGGCAACGCGCGCAATGTTGTTCCTCGGTTGCTGCGCCGGCAGCGAAACTCCGGCCGTCTGGGTGTGAAAACGCATGAGCCAGGTGCGCTGGTTCTTGGCACCGAACCGCTCTTTCGAGACTTGGCCCCAAATCTTGCGGGCGGCGCGGTATTTGGCGATCTCCTCGAAGAAGTCGTTGTGCGCGTTGAAGAAGAAGCTGAGCCGCGGACCGAAATCGTCCACATCGAGCCCGCGTCGCTGCGCCCACTCGACGTACTCGATGCCATCGTACAGCGTGAACGCCAGTTCCTGCAGAGCTGTGGAGCCGGCCTCGCGAATGTGGTATCCGCTGATGGAAATAGTGTTGAAGCGGGGTGTGAACTTCGATCCGAACTCGAAGGTGTCGATAACCAGCCGCATCGACGGCGCCGGCGGATATATATATTCCTTCTGCGCGATGTACTCCTTGAGAATGTCGTTCTGAATCGTGCCGGAAATCTTTTTCCAGTCCGCGCCCTGCTTCTCAGCGACGACTAGATACATTGCCCACAGCACCGACGCGGGCGAGTTGATGGTCATCGACACTGTCGTTTTTTCGAGATCGATGCCGCCGAAGAGGATTTCCATGTCTTCGAGCGAATCGATTGCCACACCGCATTTGCCCACTTCTCCCTCGCTGGCCGGGTGATCGGAGTCATAGCCCATCAGCGTAGGCAAGTCGAATGCGACGGAAAGGCCGCCGCCGCCGTGCTCCAGCAGATATTTGTAGCGCTGGTTGGTCTCTTCCGGCGACGCGAAGCCGGAAAACTGCCGCATGGTGTAGAGCTTGCCACGATATCCCGTTGCGTGAATACCGCGAGTGAACGGAGGAACGCCGGGATATCCCAGATACTTTTCCTCGCTCCAGTCCTCGGGGAGATCGGCCTGCGTGTAGAGGCGGCGCACGGGGACGCCGGAAATCGTGGTGAAGCGCGCGTGTCCGTGCTCGTCGAGATTCACGCCGGTGGGCGCGCCAATCGGCCGCTCGGGAGATTTTTCGAGAGTTGGCGCAAGTGTTTTCTCCGCCCACTTTTTCTCCTCACTGGAGGGATGGCGGTTTTCAAAAACGTCGGCGACGGGACTTTCGGCAACTTGCGGCTTCGACGGCTTCTTCGCAGGCATGGGAACCC
>Ga0302325_10018466_pt1 | contig 14698 bp, 14 predicted proteins | sample Palsa_T0_2_FD_201948 | JGI IMG/M metagenome (GOLD analysis project Ga0302325, IMG submission 201948) | Peat permafrost microbial communities from Stordalen Mire near Abisko, Sweden - Palsa_T0_2 | ecosystem: Environmental > Terrestrial > Soil > Palsa > Peat permafrost | place: Sweden: Abisko... | reverse complement strand
CCGTGCGGAGGATTTGAGACAAAAAGGGTCTTCGCGTCCGCAACCTTGATGCCGCCCATTTTGGGTTTCCTCCAGAGGACGGTTCCGGTACGTGCATTCAAGGCGAGCAAGGTGTCATCGGCGAGGCTGGTGTGGTTCGCAAACACGAAGTCGCCGCTCACAATCGCGCCGTCGGTGGCTGCGACAGTTGACCAGAGTGGACGACCGTTACGAGCGTCGATAGCGCTGATACCCCTGGGCACCTCCAGCACAACGATACCCGATCCAAACCGAACGGGGGATGAGTCGAATCGCTCAAAGCTACTCTTGACGAAGGCGCGGCTCCAGAGCGCGTGACCTGCCGAAGTTACGCCGGTCCTATCCGCCTGATCGGCGAATAGCATCTGCGGCGAAGCAAGCACCACTACTGTCACCACAAGCGCAAACTGAGCGAATCGCACCTGGACCTCCGTGCGAAGACTCTTCGACGCGCATCTACGCCCAGTCTTGGTGAAGGTGCCGTCTTCTGCGGCGATAGGCCACAGCATCCTCGTCCTCTAGCTCGCGTGACGGTTCGGCGGGTCGCACCGAGCCAATCCCGTATAAACGCCCGATGAGACCGTCGACGTTTTCGATCGTTGCCGCGGACCCGGAGGGCGGCGAGCTCGGCATTGCCGTTCAATCGAAATTCTTGGCGGTGGGCAGCGCCGTGCCGTGGGTCGAGAGCGGCGTTGGCGCGATTGCGACGCAAGCCTGGGCGAATACAACGTTTGGTCCGCTCGGACTCTCGCTTCTGCGCGGCGGCGCCTCGCCGAATGACGTGCGCAGCGCGCTCGTGGCCGGGGATGAAGGCTCCGCGGATCGGCAATTCGGAATCGTGGACGCGCGTGGACGCTCATCGACGTTTACCGGCGAGCGTTGTATTCCATGGGCAAGTGGAATTGCCGGCGAGAATTTCGCCGCCCAAGGCAACTGCCTCGCTGGTGAGAGCGTCGTCGGCGCGCTGGCCAGCACGTTTCGCGAGTCGAAGGGACTGTTGGCCGATCGCCTCATGGCGTCGCTTGCCGCTGCGCAGCGCGAAGGCGGCGACAAACGCGGGCAGCAGAGTGCTGCACTCGTCATCTACAAGCCCGGCGGCGGATACAGTGGCTTCAACGACCGCTACGTCGATCTCCGCGTCGACGATCATCCAGCACCGATCGAAGAACTCACCCGAATTCTCGAACTCCACAAACTCTACAACTTCGCTGCGGAACCCGGCGACGTGCTGCCGATCGACGCCGCGCTCGGAAAGGAAATCGTCGCCGAATTACGTCGCGCCGGCGCATACAAAGGCAGCAGCGATGCGTACGATGATAAGGCGCGCGACGCGCTGGTCGCCTTCATGCACGTCGAGAACCTCGAGAACCGCGTTCGTGAGGATCGGACGATCGATCGCCAAACGCTCGCCTATCTCCGCGCATTCAAGCGCTAGAGTTCCGCGAGCAGCCGGACTAGATCGACCAGGTCCAAGCGTTCCAGTTTTCCACGAGCCCGTTGGGCCTGAAGTTTTGCAAGTCGGTGTTCACGGCTTCGATCTGGCGCGGCCACCATAAATAGACGAACGGCGCGTCGGTTGCGAGCAGGCTTTCGATCGTCGCATAATCGGCCTTCCGGCGTGCCCGATCGTAGTTGTCGAGTGCATCGTGCTGGGCCGCGTCCATCTTCGGGTTGCAGTAGCGCGCCCAGTTAAGACCGTGAGGCGGGAATTGATCGCATAGCATTTGCGTCGAGTTATCCGGATCGATACCGGCGTACCACGTCTCGAGCGCGGCGTCGTATTTCCCGTCGGCGAGGATGCCGGAGCCGGGAGGGCCGTACAGAAGGGCGGTCGTGTAACCCTTGAGCGAGATATTGAAACCGGCGTCGCGTAGCATCGAAGCGATCAACACGCCCCGGTTGCGATCGGTGATGCTGTCGGTGCGAAAGGCAAGACCGGCGTCGAGCGGCTTCCCATTCTTGACGCGGATCCCGCCGGGACCGACATGCCATCCGGCCGCCTCAAGGAGCGCCTTTGCTCTGGGCAAGTCTCGCGTCCGCCAGCCGGCTTGCGGATTCGCGGCCCACATGAAGTCCGGGAGATCTTCGCCTGCCGGAATCGTCGTGCCGTAGGTGACGTCGCGCGAGATGACCGGCTTGTCGATGGCGAGTCCGACCGCGCGCCGCACGCGCGCGTCGTCGAAGGGCGGATGCGCGGTGTTGAAGATGATCGCGTCGTTGGCGTTGGTCGGCACGAGCCGGATGCTGTAACCGGGAATCAATTTGATCTGCGGGTAGACGCGCGGCGAAGCTTGTGAAAACCAGTCGACCTCATGGGCGCGCATTTCGTCGACGATCGTGTTCTCGTCGGGCACGATGCGAATGACGACACGCCGGAGCTTCGGCTTTCCTAAGAAGTAGTTGTCGTTGGCGACGTACTCGATACGGTCGCCGCGCAGCCAACGCAGGACTTTGAAGGGCCCGGTACCGACCGGCAGCGAGTTGAATGGGATGCGATTGAGATCGTGATACTTCTCGAGCAGATGCGCGGGTAAGATGTAGTAGACCGAATCGCTATGCGCGAAAAATGTGTGGACTGCCGGTGCGAAGCGTCGCTTTAGCCGGAAGACGGCCGTGTACGCATCGGGCGTTTCGACGCGAGCAATCTCGTCATATCCGTGTCGCGTGCCGACGAGGGTGTCGGGATTCATGATCGCGCGAAACGTGAACTGCACGTCGTGACTCGAAAAAGGCGCGCCGTCCTGCCACTTCACGCCGTGCCGCAAGTGATACGTAATGGTAAGACCGTCCCGGCTGATTCCGCCGTTCTCTAAGGTAGGCACCGTAGCGGCGAGGATCGGATGGTCGTGCCCCTCGGGATCGGTCGCGATTAGCGGATCCATCGCGAAGCCGAGCACCATGACTTCGATTTGTTGCGTCCCCAGAAGCGTGTTCAGGGTATTCGGAGCGCTGCTGATGGCCACGCGCAACGTGCCGGGAACCGTCCAGGGGTTGTGGCTCGGCCCTTCGCCCCCGCCTGCCACGCGAGTGCAAGCGCTGACCGCGCCGAGGAGGGCAAGCAGCAGAGCGCCGGTCACAAAGCGGAGACGCATCCACGATTCTTCGCGCTGCGCGCCCGGCATCCCCGAGAATTGTGCGCCAGGTCAGAGAAGGTTCACACCCCCGCCGCTGAACTGGCATAGCAACGTCCGAGCACCGGCCGAGATCCGGAATGCCAGCTGCAAAGTCGACATGGAGAGACCGTGAAGCTTCTCAATAAGATAGCGATATTCGCATTTACGTCCTTCGCGTTAGCCGCGTGCAGCGGCGGCCCGGGGACACCGAGCACCGGCCCCAAGACGGCCAACACAAATGTGGCGGGATATCTCCCGTTCGGCTCGGGCGACGTGTGGACGTTCACCAACGGTGCGACGATCACGGACGAGGGCTCTTCGACGTTGACCGGCTGTTCGTGCCCCCTCGACGGCGTGACGACCGTCGAGCGGATGGATCTCGTATCATCGGGCGGGGTTTACACCGGTTCGCTCATCTACACCAAGGGCATGTGGGCCCTCGCTCCCTACACGGGGCACGCCTTGACGTACCTCGTCGGAATTTCCGAAAACGAAGGAGCGACGGTCACGCCGTTTTTCTATAGCGCCGACCTCACTATTCCAGGGATTCCGGCGATCGACGACGCTCCCGTCGCCGGTGAGTCGTTCATGCTACCGCCGGTGGGGGAAACCGGCACCGGCACCGGTTCGTTGTCGATCACACCCACCGGCACGAACCAGACACTTGGAGCCGAGCGAATCATCAATGTCGCGACCACCACGCTTGTCGCTGTTGTCGATGGCACCAGCACGACGACGAATTTTAGCTACGCGCCGGGCGTGGGATTCACGATCGTCGCATTAGCGGGCCCGTCAATGACGCTTTCGTCTTTTTCGCTCTCGGGGGCGATGGCCGGATCGGTAGCGCGAAACGCTTCGCATCCGAACCTTCGCAGCACCAGAGTGAGTGCTACGCGAGCTACCAGCCATACACTCTCAGCGATGCTTGAGGCCTGGGGCGCGCACTAGCTCGCGGATGTAACGCATCCGGCTGTGTCCTCTGCTCCGCGAGTGAGTTTTCTCCAATAGCGGTACAAGGTTCGCGATGACAACCGCCCGCAAGCGCTCACTTTCTTCGGCCTCGACAGCCGAATATGTTCCCGAGACGACCTCGCTCGGCGTGCTGCGTGAGGCTGCAGCCGATTGTCGCGGCTGCGATCTGTACCGCCATGCGACGCAGACGGTGTTTGGCGAAGGGCGCGCCGGCGCACCGTTCATCTTCGTCGGCGAACAGCCGGGCGATTCAGAGGATCAGGACGGGCGACCCTTCGTGGGGCCGGCGGGCAAGCTGCTACGAGCCTCGAAGCAAGAAGCCGGCATCGACGAAAAGGACGTCTACATTACGAACGCGGTCAAGCATTTCAAGTTCATCGAGCGTGGAAAGCAGCGCATCCATCAGACGCCGAAGCGCATCGAAATCGTCGCGTGCTCACCTTGGCTCGACGCAGAGATCCTCGCGGTGAAGCCGCAGATGGTCGTCGCACTCGGGGCGACCGCGGCGCAATCGCTGATGGGAGCGAGCTTCCGTCTTACGCAACACCGCAGGGAGCTGCTCAGCTCGCCTCGCGCTGCGCACGTGATGGTAACGGTGCACCCGTCATCGATTTTGCGGGCTATCGACGACGCGGCTCGGCACGAACAACGAAAGGCTTTCGTCGAGGATCTCAAGACGATAGCGGCGACGCTCGGCGAGCTGCGAAGCGAACCGCGCCACTAGCCCGCGATCAAAGCGGACGTTCCATAATAAGCAATGTATGGATCGCGTTGAACCCAATTGTTGGCAAGACGATGTCGCACGCGCTACCACGCCTGACGTTAGCTGCAATGGTGCGTTCGCCCGGACGCGCAATTCCCTCGATCAACGGCCCTAGCGCATCCGGTTTCCCGTCCGCAAGATATACGACCACCGCATCGTCGTAACGGCTGAAGAAGGCAAAGGCGTCGGGTCGCTGCGGGTCGCCTGCGACGCAGGCCAGCGGATTTTCCATGCCAAGAATCGTTCGGATTCTGCTCTGCCACGCGGTGCCCGGCGGCTCGGCGATGCGTGGAGCGAGCTCGGATACAGCGACGAGCGTGCCGTTCGCAGCTTCGAACTCGCGCCCGGCACGTTCAAAATATTTGACTTCTCGTGTCGTCAGGAAGCCGGCCCGTTCGTAAACGGTTCGTGCCGCTGCGTTCTGCTCGAGCACCTCGAGTTCGACGTGGCTCGCGCCGGCCGCACGCGCCTCCGTCACGACCTGCTCGAAGAAACCGTGTGATAGTCCCCGTCCGCGAAAGCTCGATGCGACCCCGAAGCCTCCGATCCAAGCGTTCTTGCCACGGAAACCGAGCAGAGCAATGGCTGCCGGTTCGCTTCCGCTGAACCAGAGAGGAGAGCGCTCGGCGTCAATATCGTGCCGCGAAAGAAACGCCGCGAGGCCCAACTCGCTGAAGCGCACTTCGGCTGGGTAGCCTTCATAGGCGCGTTCGAGTGCCGCGACCGTCATCCGAGGTGCCACCGAACCGACTGAAGCTTTTCGAAACGTGTCCGTAACCCGGCGCCTTCCTGACGTGTCTCGAAGTGGGCCAGGTCAAGACTTGAGCGCTTTCGTCGAACGCCACCTTCCTTTGCTAGGAGATTTGCATGAGCGACCCATCCGTCACGGTCATTACCGGAACGAGCAGTGGCTTCGGTTACGATATGTCGCGGTTACTTGCCGCGGCCGGTCATCGCGTCTACGGCACGATGCGCGACATCGGCGGCAAGAGTGCGGAAGCCGCGCGCACGCTGGGTGCTCTCGGCGTGACCGCCGTCGAGATGGATATCACCGATCAAGCTTCGGTGGATCGCGGCGCGGCAAAGATTCTCGATGCCGAAGGCCACGTCGACGTGCTTATCAACAACGCGGGTGCGTCCTACATGGGTCCCGTCGAAGCATTTACGCCGGAAGCGCTCCAACGGCAGCTTTCACTCAACATCGTCGGCCCGTTTCGCGTCAGCCGGGCGTTCTTGCCGGGAATGCGCACGCGGCGGAGCGGCCTCGTCATCTTTCTCAGCTCGGTAGCGGGCCGGCTCGTCGTTCCGTTCATGGCGCCGTACGCGGCTTCCAAGTGGGGGCTCGAAGCTCTCGCGGAAGCGCTTTCCTACGAGTTGCACCCGTTCGAGGTCGAAGTCGCAATCGTTGAACCCGGCGCCTTTTCGACCAACATTGGAAATTCGAGAACCGAGCCCGACGACGCCGCGCGTCTCGCAAGTTACGGCGACGTCGCGAAGGGCGCGGCCCAAGTCGGGGCCGGCCTCGCTGCGAGCGCTCGTCCCGCAATCGAAGTCGCCGAGGCAATTGCCGCGCTGGTCGCGCTGCCTGCGGGGACGCGTCCTTTACGCACCGTCGTACCTCCCGAAGCGCCGGCGGCCGCGATCAACAAGGCGACGGCACCGATCCAGCGTGCTTTTCTCGAAGGGTTTGGGCTTGGCGCATACCTGCCGCCGGAACGCGCTACGGTGTAACGATTAGCCTTCGTTCGTTCGGCGGCACGAAGAGATCCTGAAAGTACACCGCGTCGCCACCCGGAGCGTACGCGACGATGTCGAGCACCGCGCCGGAGCTTTTAAGCGGCACGTCCTGCGCGCGGCAGACGTAGTCTGGAAACGCGCGCACCGAGAGCGTTTCGCTGAAGCGTCGCAATGTCACGTGATAGTCGCGCGAAAGAAGATCCTTGAAGTTCACGCCGGTCAGCGCGCGAACTGGCATCTTCCGGGCCAGAGCCGGGAAACGTGGGGCCTCGAAATAGAGATGCGTGTAAACGACGAACTCATTGCCGATCGAGAAGAGCCGCTCGATGCAAACGATGTTCGATCGCTCGAAATAAGCCGACCAGCGTCCCTTCCCGCGAACGGCGCGACGTCGGACGACGTGCGAGAAGATCGGAAGCGTGGCGCCGGTCTTCTCATCTAGGAAGCGGCAGTGGAGGAGCGGCGCTTTCATCGGCGTCTCGTCCGATGCGACGTACGTGCCGGCACCTTGTCTGCGGACGACGAGCTGCTCGTCGACGAGCATGCGCAGCGCGCGCTGAACCGTCCCGAGGCTGACGCCGCTCGTTCGGGCGATCTCGTCCTCGGCCGGCAACCGTTCGCCCACTTTCCAGGAGCCGGCCGCGATCGCGTCCGCGAGCGTGTTGCGCAACTGAACGTACTTCGCGACACCGATCTGGGCGCTAGACATAGCCCGGGCCTTCGATCAGCGGATGCGCTTTGACAAATTTCTCATCGACTTCCAGACCAAGACCAGGCGCATCGGGTGCGCGCACGCAGCCCTCTGCATCGAGTAGATCGGGCCGGCTCGTCAATTCGTCGCGAAACAGATTCTCTTTCGCGACGTCGGCCTCGAAGTAGCCACCGTTGTCGATGGCCGAAAGCACGTGCAGGCTCGCGGACATGTTGAGACCCGTTGCCGACGTGTGCGGATGGATCTGAACCTTGTAGGCCGAGGCCATGGCCGCGATGCGTTGGACTTCCGTGATCCCGCCACTCTTGGAAACGTCGGGCTGCAGGATGCGGATCGCGCCGTCTTCGATGACGCGATCGAACTCATACCGCGTGTAGTGGTTCTCGCCCGCAGCAAGGGGTGTGCTCCCGAAGGAACGTGCTTCCCGATAGCTGCGGTAGTCGTGCGCTGGAAACGGCTCTTCCAGCCATGAGACGTCGAATGCGTCGAGCGCGGGCATCACGCGGCGAACGTCGTCGACGGTGTAGGCGGTGTTGGCGTCGACCATGATGCGCACGCCGGGTCCCAGCGCTTCGCGGACGGCGACGAGGCGCGGGATGTCACGCTCGACGCTGTCGCCGAAGCGCAGCTTGAGCGCGCGATAGCCCTGCGCGCAGAGCGCGCGAGCTTCTTCGGCTAAGGCCTCGGGCTCTTGGAATCCGAGGGAAATGCCGCCGGCGTACGCGGGAATCGGCTTCGACGTGCCGCCGAGGAGTTTGTAGACCGGCCAGCCCGCGGCTTTCCCGCGAATGTCCCAGAGCGCTTGATCGATGCCGCTCAACCCGATCGCCGCGGCGGCGCCCATGCCGTGGCTCGCGAGTTGTTTTTGATAGACGGCGTTCCACACGCCGACGACATCGCTTGCGTCGAATCCGACGACGAGGCCACGCAGCGTCGTATCGATCAGTTTTGCGATCGCACCGGGACAGCGCCCATGGTGCGCTTCACCCCAACCGACGAGCCCACCCTCGGTGACGACTTTGACGAGCACCGCGTCGCGTTTGACGGCACGTCCGATGCCGAGCGTTACGCCTTGCGTCACGCGGAACGAGGTCGGGTGCGCTTCGACCGAGACGATGCGCAGATCGCGATTCCCGCTCATACGCGGCGTTGCTCGAAGCGCGCCCACACCTCGGGATTGACGAGATGGTCGGGGCGTTCGCCCGCGATCAGTTGCAAGACTTGCCGGGCAGCACCAAGGCTCATTGTGCGCGTGCTTTCTTGGGTGAGAGCGGCGGCGTGGGGTGTCAGGATCACGTTGTCGAGCTGCCGGAACGGACTGTCGTCCGCCAGCGGATGCTCGCCGTAGACGTCGAGCGCCGCGCCCGCGATCCAACGTTCGTCGAGTGCGCGCGCGAGCGCCGCTTCGTCGACGACCGCACCGCGCGATGCGTTGACGAGGAAGGCGGTCGGCTTCATCCGGCGCAGCCGCCGTTCGTCGATGAGATGTCTCGTTTCCGGCGTCAGCGGACAGTTCAACGAAAGAAAATCGCTCTGCTCGACAAGCGTGTCGAGTTCGACGGCCTTGGCGAAGGCCGGGATCGTCTCACGGCGGCGTGCGTAACCGAGGACGCGCATGTCGAATCCCTCGGCGCACACGCGTGCGAGTCCAGAGCCGATGCTACCGAATCCGACGATGCCCGCAACCTTGCCGTGCAATTCGGACGCCCCGGCGGTAAGCGTACGCGCGGCAGCCCAGCCATCCTCGCGCAGCACTCGATTCAACGCATCAAAGCGTCGCGCCAGAAGAAGAAACGCGCCGATGCAATACTCGATCACGGCTTGCGCGTTCGCGCCGGGGACGTTGGCAACCGGAATGCCGTGCGCCGTCGCCGACTCGACCGGGATCATGTCCAGTCCGCTCCCGTTCCGGACGACGCCGCGTAACCGGTTCGGCCGTTCGAAGAGATCGCCCGGCAGCTGCGTTCTCACGATCAGGTAGTCAGCGTCGCCGATTGCCGCGCGCAGCGTGTCCGGCCGATCGTCCGGGGCCACGACGACTTCGGCGAACGGTTCCAGTAACTCAACGCCGGACGGATCGATCGGCAGCGTACACAACACGCGCGGCTTAGGCGGCACGATACTTGTCGAGGATACTGGTGTCGATCTCGATGCCGAGGCCGGGTCCCGTGGGCACTGCGACTCGGCCCGCGTTCTGCGAGAGGTCCGTCGGGCTGAGTTGGTCGCGGAACGGATTGAAGGTTTGCTCGTATTCCAGCAGCGGCGGCGTCGGAACGAGGCAGGGCGGGCACTCGGGCAGCGAGGCGAGGAAGTGGAGCGAGGCCGCGAGTCCGATCGCCGTCCCCCACACGTGCGGAACGCACTGCGTCGAATGCGCCTGCGCTAGCGCGGCGATTTTCTTACACTCGGTGATGCCGCCGGCCGCGCACACGTCGGGCTGAATGATATCCATCGCGCGTTTTTCGAGAATCGCCCGGAAGCTGAACTTGGTGAACTCGTTCTCGCCGCCGGCAATCGCGAGGTCCAGCCGGCGTGAAACCTCGACGTAGCCGTCGAGATCTTCGGGTGACACCGGCTCTTCGAACCAGTACACATCGAGCCGCTCGAGCTCGCGGCCGATGTCGATGGCCTGCGGAACGTTATAGCAATGGTTCGCGTCGACCATGAGCAAGATGTCAGGTCCGATCGCGGTGCGGACCGCCTCGATGCGTGCGACGTCTTTCTTCAGGTTCCCGAGCCCGATCTTCATCTTGACCGCGCCGAAGCCGTCGGCTACGTAGCGAACCGCCTCCTCGACCGCCTCTTCATTGAGCCGATCCATGTTCTTGAAATAGAGGCCGGTCGCGTAGGCTTGAACCTCGCTCCGGAACGCGCCACCGATCAGCTTGTGGATCGGTTTGTTGACCGCTTTTCCAACGATGTCCCAGAGCGCGATATCGACGCCGCTGATCGAGGCGATCGTCATCCCGGTCAGGCCGTAGTCCTTGACCTTGTTGTAGAGTTCTTCCCAAATGACTTCGACGTCGAAGGGATCGCGCCCGATCACGGCCGGCTTCAAGAGCGTGTCGACGATGGACTTGTTGACGGCGGCGGGACCATAACAGTCGCCCCATCCGATCAGTCCCTCGTCGGTGCGAATCTCGACGACGAGCGCGCCCTTTGTTTTGTAATACCAGCCGCGTGACGACGTGAACGGTTCATCGACGTTCACGACGAGTTGATGCGCGATAACGTCGGTGATCTTCATCAGTACGCCGGGTACGTCGCCCACGGCGAGAACGGGGCGGGCACGAGGATCTTGTTCTCCTGAGTGAGCACGAGCGGCTGAACCTTTGCGCTGTACGCCAGCCAAGCCGGATTGGAAGTGAGCCGGGCGCGCCGCGTCGCGCGATCCTCCATGCTCTCGTACGCCCACAAGTGGATGACTTGGTTGAGCGGCCCGATATCGCTCGTGAAATAGCCGATCAAATTTCCAAGGATCGGCCGCTGAATGGCGAGCCCTTCGGCTTCGTACATCTCGATGTAGCGTCGCGCTTTACCGGGATGACAGGTATAGATGCGCTCTTCAACGATCATCGTCTTCGCTCGTGCTCCTCAGCCAGGTCTGCGCCGCGCAGTCGTCCAAAATCGCTGTAGTCCTCTAGAGGACTTTAGAAGGGCGGCGCGCTCATGTCAAGGCTCGACGCGGCCGGAATCTGCGGAACAAGAGGGTAAGCGATAAGGCATGAAAACGCTTCTGGCTTTCGACCTCGACGGCACGCTAGCGGAAAGCAAGTCTGCGATCGATGACGAGATGGCGGGTTTGCTCGTCAAGCTGCTCGACGTGGTGCAAGTCGCCATCATCTCCGGTGGCGCTTGGCCGCAGTTTGAAAAACAAGTCATCGCTCGGCTGCCGAAGGGCGCGGATCTCGTCAGGTTGTCGATCTTGCCAACATGCGGGACGAAGTTTTTACAATACCGCGACGGCAACTGGCAGACGCTCTACTCCGAAGATTTCAGCGACGCGCAGAAGCAGAAGATCGAGAGCGCACTTCAAGCCGCGGTGACGGCGGCGGGCATTAAGGTCGACAAGATCTGGGGCGAACAGATCGAGGACCGCGGAAGTCAGATTACCTTCTCCGCGCTCGGTCAAGAGGCGCCGCTCGACGCCAAGAAGACGTGGGACCCCGATTTCTCGAAGCGCCAGAAGATCAAGGCGCTGCTCGCCGGCACCATTCCAGAATTCTCGGTCCAGCTAGGCGGCACGACGTCGGTCGATGTGACCCTTCCCGGAATCGACAAGGCCTATGGGATCGGGAAGCTGCGCGACGTTCTGGGTATCCCGATTCCACAGATGCTCTATGCCGGGGATGCGCTCTTTCCGGGCGGGAACGACTACCCGGTGCGCACGACCGGCGCCGACTGTATCCAAGTGCGCGATCCGAACGAGACCAAACGTGTGATCGAGACCGTCGTTGCCTGCCTCAAATAGCCGAGGAAATGCAACCTGCAGCGGCTGGTCGCGGTGATTGTTGTCTAAGGAGCCCAGGTTCGAAATATGAGTAGTCAAGTAATCGTTCCGGAGGCGGAACCGTCTCCGCCCCTCGCCCCGTCGCCTGGCGGTTTCAGCGTCACGTTCACGGTCAACGGCGATCGGGTCGAGCTTGTCGTCGACCCGCGTTCCACCTTGCTCGATACGCTGCGCGAGACGCTCGATCTCACCGGGACGAAGAAGGGCTGCGACCACGGGCAGTGCGGCGCGTGCACCGTCCACGTCAACGGCCGCCGCGTCAATGCATGCCTCTCGCTGACCGCAATGCACGACGGCGACACGATCACAACCGTCGAGGGCCTCGGAGCGCCCGCAGCGCTGCATCCGATGCAGGCGGCATTTCTCGAACACGACGGATATCAGTGCGGCTACTGCACTCCGGGGCAGCTCATGTCGGCGACGGCTTTGCTTGACGAGCCCTGCGGGCCGGCCGATGCCGATGTCGCCGAATGCATGAGCGGCAATATTTGCCGCTGCGGTGCATACCAAAATATCGTCGCCGCGATTCAATCCGTTCGCCAGCAGGGCAAATCGTGAACGCGTTTACCTTTTCGCGCGCGGCGACGCTCGAAGAGGCGCTCGCAGAATCGAGCGACGGCGCAACGTTTGTAGCGGGCGGAACGACGTTGATCGACTTGATGAAACTCGACGTCGAGGTTCCGGCCAAGGTCGTCGATATCAACCATCTCCCGCTGACCGGGATAACGCTGACTGCGGCGGGCGGCCTGCGCATCGGAGCCTTAGCGCGCAACTCCGACGTCGCGCACGATGCGACGGTGGTGCGCGACTATCCGGTGCTTTCGGAGGCGTTGCTTTCGGGAGCCTCGCCGCAATTGCGGAATATGGCCTCGACCGGCGGCAACCTGTTGCAGCGGACGCGCTGCCTCTATTTCCGGGATCCCGCCTATGCGTGCAATAAACGTGCTCCGGGAAGCGGCTGTTCGGCCATCGACGGGTTCAACCGAAATCTCGCGATTCTCGGTACGAGCGAACACTGCATCGCGACGAACCCTTCGGATCAGAACGTCGCCTTGACCGCGCTCGAGGCCACCGTGCAGATGCGCGGCTCGAACGGCGAGCGAACCGTACCGATTTCCGACTTCTTCTTGTTGCCGGGCGCGACGCCCGAGCGCGAGACCGTGCTCGAGCCGGGCGAGCTCATCACCTCGGTAACCCTCCCTCCGCCGCCGGCTGGAGCAAGGTCGACGTACCTCAAGTTGCGCGACCGGGCATCGTACGAATTCGCCCTCGCCTCGGCGGCAGTCGTCGCGGTCGTCGCCGGCGGCTCGTTCGAGCGCGTGCGCATCGCGCTCGGCGGTGTGGGCACGAAGCCCTGGCGTAATCGGGACGCCGAGACGGCGCTCGAAGGCAAGCCGGCCACATCCGAAAACTTTGCGCTGGCCGCGCAGATCATTTTGCGCGATGCGACGCCCGCCTCGCAGAACGCCTTCAAAATCGAGCTCGCGAAACGCTGCATCGTTCACGCCTTGACGCTCGTAACGACGGATGGGACGCAGCCATGAGCCTGATCGGTCAAGCGCTTCCGCGCATCGACGGGCCCCTGAAGCTGACCGGAACGGCCAAATATTCGTCCGACCACAACTTTGCGGATATGGTCTACGGCGTTCCGGTTGGAAGCACCATCGCGAACGGTCGCATCGCCTCGCTCGACGTCGAAGCCGCGCGCGAGATGCCGGGCGTCGTCGAGGTCTTTCATCGCGGCAACATCGGCGCGCTCTACAAACCCTCGCCGGATTCCGGGATCACCGACGAGGCACGTCCTCCGTTTGCCGACGATACGATTCGCTACTACGGGCAGTACGTCGCGCTTGTTGTGGCCGAAACGTTCGAACAGGCAACGGCCGCCGCATCCGCCGTGCGCGTTACCTACGCCGACGTGAAACCGCCTCAGGTCGCGAACGACCTCACGCCGGACGGTGAACCCGAGGAAAAGAGCCGTCGCGGCGACCCCGAGGCGGCCTTCGCTTCTGCGGCCGTCCAAATCGGTGAGACGTACGCCACTCCCGTTGAGACTCACAATCCCATCGAACTCCACGCATCGGTCGCGGTCTGGGACGACGACCAGTTCACACTCTACGAGACGAGCCAAGCCGTCGACAATAGCCGAGGGGTTCTTAGCGCGGTGCTTGGTGTTCGTCGCGAGAACGTCCGCGTCATCACGAAGTTCCTCGGCTCCGGCTTCGGCGGGAAATTGTGGCCTTGGCCGCACGCACCTCTCGCCGCGGCTGCCGCCTACGAACTCGGGCGACCCGTGAAAGTCGTACTGACTCGCAAGCAAAACTTCGAGTCTGCCGGACACCGGGCTCGAACGCAGCAACGCGTGCGCATGGCCGCTGAGCGTGATGGAACGCTCATTGCGCTTCTGCACGAATCCGTCAATCATCGTGCTCTTCTCGACGAGTACGACGAAAATTGCGGTGAAGCAACGCCGTTTTTCTATGGCACGAGGAACCTGCTCGTCACGGCCGCGCAAACGAAGCAAAACGTCGGCTCGCCGACGGCGATGCGCGGACCGGGCGCCGTACCCGGCCTCTTCGCCACGGAATCGGCCTACGACGAACTCGCGATTGCTCTGAATATGGACCCGGTTCAGCTCCGCATCAAGAACGAACCGGTGGAAGATCAGTCGTTGAACATTCCCTTCTCTTCACGGCACTATGTCGAATGTCTAACCGTTGGAGCGGAAAAGTTCGGCTGGCCGCAGCGCACATCGCAGATTGGCTCGATGCGCAAAGACGGGACGATCCTGGTCTGGGGCGTGGCGGGCTGCGCCTGGTTAGCCGCGCGCTTCGATGCCGAAGCGCGCGTCGAGCTGCGAGCCGACGGGTCCG